>Ga0123354_10014474_pt1 | contig 12286 bp, 10 predicted proteins | sample TergutLab28metaG_2_FD_97872 | JGI IMG/M metagenome (GOLD analysis project Ga0123354, IMG submission 97872) | Labiotermes labralis P4 segment gut microbial communities from Petit-Saut dam, French Guiana - Lab288 P4 | ecosystem: Host-associated > Arthropoda: Insects > Digestive system > Gut ... | reverse complement strand
TTTGAAGCGGTTGTACCACTCTTTTATTCGTGTGATACTCATGGCATCGTCCCCGAAGGCCTGTTGAATCTTTCGAATAGTTTCCACTTGGGTATCGCCAAGCTTTTGGCAAAATTTGATGCAGTACCGCTGTTCGAGTCGTTCCGTCATTTTGCAATAACTCACAATCCGACAAGCGTTCACAACACTTACACAGTCATCGACCGACTGCCGGCTACTGACGCTTTCTATAGGCGGGAAAAAATTCACGTATGCACATAAATGTCCCCTCCACATCTACAATGATGGACACTTCCTGTGCTTGATTTGTTTATGCGGGAAAAATTAAGGTCCGATACTTTTTGAACAGACCACGTATAAAATACAAAACACACCTTCCAAACTCTGTAAAAAAAATAAGAGAGCAGAATCACATCAGTGTCCCCCCTGACTTAATGTGTTCAACTTCCATGATCAAAACTTCTTATGACTGGTGTTACATCAGGCATTCGAATATTCAATGTTCAATTCTTACCTCCAAAGAGGTATCTTAAATAGACATTTCTCTGAACATTCAAGTCTTCTGAGATGACACTGCGTTGTTGGGTGAATAATTTAAGTTATTTCAAGTGAATGTAGTGCCTTCATCGTCAGTCAGGTTTGGACTGCAAAATCCTGAATATAAAAGCACTGCGATCCTTCGAAATGTACAGACCTACTTGTCCAACGACATTACACTCCAAAAAACTTCAATCTGCAGAAATGTCATAGTAAGAACGTTAAACATCGCAAGTGATTTCTTTACGTGCACTTTACTGTTTAAGATGGATCACTGAGTGCAATATTGGGGCTGTATGGAGGGTGCTCCAAAACCCCCATAAAATTATGCCATAACCAGTTACACGTCCAGGTGGCAGTATGGGATCCAGTGATTTCCACTTCTTTGGACACCTTAAAGTGCACCTGGCAGGCAAGGGGTGTACAACAGATGCCAACATATGGCAAGCCCTCAACTACTGAACTGACAGTTGACACCAATTTCTTCTATTCCAGGTTACAAGCCTTGGTGCCACAGCGGGACAAATGTTTAAATGTGAATGCCAGTTACATGGAAGTCTGATGTGTACCATCTGCTACACACATGCCATGTATACATCGAAGTCAGAGTAAGTTCTTCACATCAGAGTGTCTGTTAGCTTATTTTTTTAAATGTCTTTGTATCAACTGCACATGTTATTCATTGCAGTAATGATTATACATAAGGAACTGGACAAGACAAACAGAAGGAATCATGGCCCACAGAGGGACTGACGAATACCATGAAATCTTTTGACAGTCTCCAGCCGGCAGTTTAACTTCCCACTTCCACAAGTAACTAACTAAATTATGAAGAGGAGACTACATGAAAATCACATAATATGAAGCATAATTCTCAGGCAGAAAGTACGAAAGCAAGTAAAATGTTATACAGTAGTTATGCATCCCACTGTATACATTATTCACCACTAAATAATTCAGTCACATAGAAGTTATTTGATAAAATACATCAATATACATGTACAAACGCTGTCACACAACTTTTCACTACTTTAATGCATCACTAGACCATAACCCACAACCTTGTGTAACAATGGTATTGATGTACCGTGACATGCAGTGCTACACACACAAGAATGTAGTATGTGACTGCAATATGCAGTGGTACAGAAACATATCAGTTATCTTCAGTATGTGTGTGTGTGTGTGTGTGTGTGTGAAGGCAGATGTTTGTCCACTGCTGACAGGTTATCCTCATTCTTAACTCTAACATATGGAGAAGAAATGTGTCTGTCAGGTTGTGCCAGCATCTACCTTTCTCAGTGTAGTGTGCTCCAAGCGACACAAGACATTCTTAGCCTTCTCAGCATCTCTGGCTGCAGCACCAGTAAGGAAAACTGTAAGTGAAGGAGCTTTTGGCTTCTTGCTGATGTTGATAATTTCCTTCAGACGAGGCACACCCAGCGTCACGTTCTTGGATGACACACCAGCAAAATGGAAAGTGTTGAGTGTCATCTGTGTGGCAGGTTCTCCCAGTGACTGGGCAGCCAAGGCTCCTACCATTTCACCTGGACTGACCTGAAGCACACAAATGGATAGAATTACTGCATCATCAAACTAAAATAGGACTGTACATACACATTACATAATGAATGAGAATCACGAACAGTGCTTAAGAAATAACATACCCATGATGGGTAAAATGTAACTGGTAATGCACGAGATGGTATCAGTGTTTGCAAATACACTGCCTATCATGCAAAATAACACGAGAGAAAGTAAAAAAACCTTGAATTCCCAGTGTCTTCAGTCATGTGCTGCATAACGACATTTCGGTCAATGATGGGCCGCACATACTACGGTGGTCCCATATTATTATAATATTATAATACTTACCATTGTGTTACAATTGCCTGCAGTATTGAGTACAGTAACATGCTGTACAGGTTTGTAGCCTAGGAGCAACTGGCTATACCTAATAACCTAGGTGTGTAGTAGGCTATACTATCTAGGTTTGTGTTAAGTACACTCTATGATGTTCACACGTCGACGAAATCACCTAAGACGCACTTCTCAGAACGTATCCCTGTTGTTAAGCGACGCACGACTGTACTTGGGGTTATCAGGCATTTTCATGAAATATGGTGTAAGAGTTGTTCCTAAAGGACATAACGCAACCATGAATTTTATGGAAATTGGCTTAGTTTAATTTACTTAAGGGTGTACATGAATTTCTAACTGCACTTTCATACTTCTTGACTGATTTGGGTAAAAATTCATTACAAAAAATCTCCAGGTAATGCTGTTCAGCATTTATAATGTGTGTGAAAATCTGTGAAGGAAGGTCAATACTCTTACAGCCATCAATGAAATTTAATTTATTTGTGCACCATGAAATTGTATGACAATTTTCCAGTAGTAAAACACCTTCCAAAGTCTGCAAACTATGTTAAGGAGTACACCATTTGCAATCATGGCGCACATAGGATGACATGGCCAAGATATGTAACATGTAGTGGAGAAAATGAAAGCACAAAGTTTATGAAATGATATGTCAGACCAACCTGATGCAACAATTATGAAGTATTGATAATCCATTGCTCAACATGTTTCAGGCATCATTATGCCCATCTTCAGGAGTGCTAGGTCCTATATTACTGCATATGGTTTTCAGCACTTGATGTGCTGGCTGTGTCTTGGAGGGCCGGGAAGCAGGCTGTGTGCACAGTGTAGAGGCTGTTACGCATTACATCCTCTACACTGTGTAAAGGATGTTACACATAACATCCTCTACACAGTGCACACAGCCTGCTTTCTGGCCCCCCAAGACACCAACCATATGCAGTAATATACGGCCTAGCACTCCTGAAGATGGGCATAATGGTGCCCGAAACATGTTGAGCAATGGGTTATCAATAAATCATAACTGTTGCATCAAGTTGGTCTGACAAATCATTTCATATTAAGGATGCATGGTCACATGAACATCAAATATGTGCAAAGTTTACATTCGAAAGGTGACTTTGGAGGGTAAGGTTGTAGAAGTATGAACTGAGCTGTTTGGGTTTGGGGTCCAATGGAAGGTATTTGTGATTATGACAATACATCTTCAGATTTCATCATCTGCAACAGTAAAAGAATAGCAACCACTGAACAAAACATCATACCAGAGATTAAGACACTGAGAAAACACAGCTATGTTCATACTTTGTAATAACTGTTAGAAGAAGAAACACACACACTTCAGTCCTGTCCAACTCTACTCAGTACTGAGAAAATATACTTCAGTGACATACTGACTGAGACGTTCTACAGTGTTTAATTCTGCTGATAATAAAGAATGCAGTATACAGCACAAACATTTCTTGATATGCTCCATAGGGTTGATTCATCTTTTGTACATTTGAAACAAATATCACTGAGTAAAAGCAAAATCCACTGTGTGTATTGCAACTTAACACTACTCATTCTCACGCAGTTTACTGTATAACATTAAAGGAAATAACAGTGTGGTGCCCATTCAGTTATGCATGATAAAGAATGGCATATCTAGACTAATCACATGCCTATGAACATGTTCTTGGTTCTGCTGACACCACCACAGCATAACTCAGGGGCAACTAAATATTCATAGGGAGTGTCCAAAGTTATAGTATCCTTATGGGCACCCCACACTTTGTTAACAATTAAATGTGACATGCCCTTAAGGGCACTCTGTCTTCATAGGGTTAAATACACTAAAAACTGCACGGTAAAGTTTTGTCTTATTTAAAAATTATACTAATAAAAATGGCCATCTTTCACACCTGTGCCTGCTGAAATCTTGTCTCAATTTCACCTATGAGCCACTCGAAAGCCTCTGAAGATAGTCTGAATTCCTCAGACACACATTTAGTGCACAGTGTTGAGCGCACTAGACACTGGAAAAGCAGAGTTGCATTCTCATTGGCCTGCTTGCTAAGGTGGTCATCACCAGCCACAATGATGCATTTCTTCAGAAGATCATTCACACCTGTCAACATACACCGTACCCGTTTTAATCGCCCCAAAATATTGTAATGAACATTGCAGACAATAAGCTGCACGAAGAATTTTACATTCAAGGGTCTGTGCATCATGAAATATATGCCAATAATTGTCCAACAAGACGCGACTATATACAGTTTATTTATATCTGTAAACCACTCTGCATGTTTCAGGTGGTATCTCCACCCACCATCAGCTCATGTCACTGTATCCACAGCATATGGCATTAGTAAAACCTTAACTGCAACCTGTCATGAATGTGACTGGATGGGAATTCACATCCAGTCACGTTCATGACGGGTTGCAGTTACGGTTTTACTAATGCCATATGCTGTGGATACAGTGACATGAGCTCCTGGTGATGGGTGGAGATACCACCTGAAACATGGAGAGCTGTTTACAGATATAAATAAACCGTATATAGTCGCGTCTTGTTGGACAATTATTGGCATATACTGCACAAGGAGTTTCACTTCTGCTGATCACTGCCTTATTCTACAGATGTTCCCACAAACAGCATAATCAAAGAACTTGTCATTTCAGTGTCACATTAAACCTGGACAGTAAATGTATAGTGCACAGTTTTTTTGATGATAAAATGCATGGTGTACACACCCACTGTTGCAATAGAAAAGCAATAAGTATTGCATATTCTGAGTGTGTGTCTGTAGCCTTAGGTATCCAGCATTCAAAGTGTATGTGCCGTATTGCAAACTGTGGCCTGTCCTGCTACACAATATTTTTCCATACTCTCACAAATGGCATGATTTTCGATAAATAAGTTAATGAACATGAACTGTATGTTTTGATTTTCTCTACAACTTTTGCATGAAACAATTCTCATTCTGGGAACAAGTGACTGAGATATGATCAAAAATGTACATTGGTCTTCACATACAGTACTGACTATTCTTGTCTGATTTTAATGAAACTTGAACCTTCCTGACAGATTTTAAAAAAAATACTCAAACATCATTTCATGAAAATCCGTGCAGTGGGAGCCGAGTTGTTCCGTGCGGACAGACGGACACACAGACATGACCAAGCTAATAGTCACTATTAGCAATTTTGCGTACAAGCCTAAAAACTGATACTTTAAACCCCTGGGGTTTCAAGCCTTCTAAGCTGTAATGCTGCATCATTGGGTCAGCATTTGACAGTCTGAGGGATTGTCTTACCTTCAGTTTAAAGTATAACCAGTCCGTGAAGAATGATCTTCACGGACTGGTTAACCTTCGAAATAAAGGCAGCGACATCTTTTCTCCAGAGACAAGAGATTAGGTTCATCCAGTGCTCTTTGTCTCCAGAGACAAGAGCAGCTCAATCTGATGCCCATTATTTCCTCAGATATAAGACATTAGCTTTATCTAATGCCCTGGGAACATAACACTTCTTTGTTGCATTACTTATACCTCATGACAGACAAAGAAACACACTCAGCTTCCCAAAGACTGTGTGGAATATGTACTGCAGGTAGCAGACAATGTTCAACACAACACTCATACAGTACAAGTGCTGCCACAGATGTTTAGACAATCACAATATGGCAGTTACCCTGTATAACCCTTAGTGGGCTGAGGTCGGTTGGTGCACGCTTATTAATATGGAATATCTTCTGCACATTCCAAATCATACGTTGCAGGTTGCAGGGCAACACTACTTTGCTCTCTCCACTGGGGAAAATCTGTCGTAGCGCTTCACGATCCTTCACAAGTTGTTCCCACTCCTTTTCTAATTCTGATATTACCTCACCGCTACCCATCAGTTCCTTCAGAATATCCTCGTTGAAGATTCTACGCAAGTATCTAAAAAAAGAAAAAAAAAACACTTATTAATATATTACCAAAGATGCAAAGTTCAGTAATGTTATTGGCATCACAATGTTGACAGCTGGGAACTCATAGTACTTGAATACGCTTCACATGTTCTACACACAGCCTGCAGTCTAGTATAATGTAGAATATGTATCCAATGATAAACATGTAAGAAATCACAAATAAAACCAAACAACTATATCTGAAATGTATTCAATATAATCGTCACTAAGCTGGTGCTTCTAGTTACATACAGCGGACTGCTGTTAAGTACCTGCAGTCTTCTTAGTTAACCCTTCTTATCCTGCATGATCACAGGCTGGTCTCTAAAACGTACTGGCAAATGGCTTAACATGCGATGGGCTGGTTTCTTTGCATTCAGTCAGTAACAATTTAACCTTCAAATAACCGGGGTGGGTATTTAAAATTTAGTGCACTGTTTACCAAAAAGTATTATTTGAAGAGAAACAGATAAAACTATGAAATAAACGGCTTTTGGGGAAAACAAAACAGAGATTATACAGCACGTATTGAAAATGCAATTAATTTCCTTGTTGTCTAAATATATAGAACTAATTTCTTGAGGTATGCATGTCATTCACAGGTTGAATGTCCACACACAGCCAGAACAACTCTGGCTGTCATGAGATACAATTAATATTTAAATTAGTTTCCTGCAGGCTAAGGCTCCTTGCCACCATGTCTCTCCTCACCCCAAATAAAACACCTGACATGTAAAAACAGCACTTAACTCTTGCCAACAGACGACTTGCGTATGTTGTCAGCAGATATGAGAACCAACGGAATTAGCAGTGGATAACAATACCGTACTTTTTTTTTTTTAAATTACAACAGGGGTGAGACAACAGAGACATGCAAATAAGCTTAGTGAATATTCTTGCTCAAATTCCTGTGAAAGAATTCCATAATTTCCCTCCTACATAACATATCAATGCTGTGCAACAAACAGGTGTTTGTCCTGTTTTAACAAAGATACTTTTATAGTTGCCGGGTAGCTCAGTCGGTATAGCGACTGACTATGGGCTGGATGGTCTGGGATCGAATCCCAGTGGGGACGCGATTTTCCGCCGGTCCAGACCAGCCCTGGGGCCCACCCAGCCTCCTGTACAATGGGTACCGGGTCTTTCACGGGGGGTAAAGTGCGGCCGGGGCATGCTGCTGACCACTCACCCCCTTCTAGTGCCACAGTAATGGAAGAGTAGAGCTATACCTCTACCCACCCTCTGGGCCACACCAGGCCTGTAACGGGATCACTTTACTTTTATAGTTAGGAATTGGGAAATATTTACGTTCTTAAACATCTGGCCTACAAACTGGTTTTCATAAATTAAGCACATAAATATGTTTATCTCTGTGATCTACAATTATCATCACAATAAGATAAAACAATTCACACACACACACACACACACACAGAATTCTCTAACACTTTCATGGCAGTCAACTTGAACCATTGAAAATCAAATGTTACATAACAGGGAAATAAAATGTTTCCTTACCTTTCATTTGTTGGATCAAATTTGAATTTCTTCTCAAAGGCTTTATTTGACAGTTTGATTGTCGGCAGGTTCTGGAACTCGACTGTTTCTCCACACAGACCATCCTCACCGTACCGCAACTGAATCAACTGCCCTACCGAGTTACGCACCGTTCCATCGTAATGAACCATGACAGACTCCATAGCCTTTATCAGACGACGCTGGATATATCCTGAAGAAATTTATTCAGAATGAAACAAAATCTATTCCAATAATAATAATAATAATAACAACAACAACAACAATAATAAATAATAATAATAAAAACCCTTTTAAGTACTGTCAAAGGGAACATTAAACAATTCAAAAGCTCCCATCTGCATTCAGTTTCAATCTGTATTTGGAAGCAATGCCTGCCACCATCTTCTCAAAATGTTAATAATACCTACCTACTATAAATCAAAAACCCTGTAGTCATAATAAATCACTCATAACATATAAGGCTACTTCCTATCTTTAAGGAAATGAAATAAGGCTGAAAGTTAGATGAGTGAAGCTTGTAAGTTGTATTTTCAACAGCGACTGTACCTATCTAGTTGTGCCTGACTTACCTGTCTCTGCTGTTTTCACAGCTGTATCAATCAAACCTTCTCGCCCTCCCATAGCATGGAAAAAGAACTCGGAAGGAGTAAGGCCAGCCAGGTATGAGTTTTCTACGAAACCTCTTGATTCCGGACCATAATCATCTTTGATGAAGTGAGGAAGGGTTCTCTTCCGAAATCCGAAGGGAATACGTTTACCTTCAACATTCTGCTGACCCACACAAGCAATAACCTGAAAAGTTAAGGATGTATAAGAAATAATGCCATATCAAATTACACACAAATGCATTTAAAAAAACACATGCCAGCACAAAACCATTCCTCATATCAATGCAATTCCACACAGTGCACATTGCAGTCTTTTCCCTGGGAACTTCTGGATCATACATCTATTTGTATGGGACACTGAAGCAGAACTTAGGGACACAGAAGCAGAACTTGAGGACACCGAAGCAGAACTTTGGGACACTGAAGCAAAATTTGGGGACACTGAAGCAGAACTTGGGGACACTGCCAATTCCAAAATGAGGAAGCAGAAGGCTGCAAATGCAAATGCCCACTTCCACAGGAACAAAATTTTTGAACTTGTGCCAAGATGGAACAAGTGCATTAATGTACTTGGGCATTATGACACAAAATTATTGACAACTATGTGCAGCAAATTAGATACATTTAATTTTGTCATATATTACTTTAAAAATGAACTGTAAAAAAATCAGTTTCAAGTTCAATAAACAAGTATAAAATCATGTATAAAATTAAACACTATATGTTAATCCTTTTATGGTAGAACTGCCCGATGTGATGTGCAGGAGACCAGTACTTAAATGACAGCTGCATGAGCAAGGTGATTAAATGGCTGTCATCTGTGTATGACACTCCGGGGTTTGGGTATCGCAATGCGCGACAAGTACACCTTATCTTAGGTGCTAAAGAGTTAATATCAGTGGCAGACCCACACCCTTCTTTAAGTTACTGAAACCTGCACATTGTAAGAGTACCGATCTATTTTCATCTTGTCCCAATTTCAACGTTTCTATTTCAGTCACCCTGTATACAGTGCAGAACATTACCTGTGAGATATTGATATTTGAACCCTTCGACCCAGACACTACCATAGCTTTCAAGTTATTGTATTCTGTTAGAGACTTCTTGGCTGAACCTCCGGTCTTGTCTCGAGCGTCGTTCAGAATACGGTTCACCTGTGAAAAAGGCAGTGCAAACCCGTAACTTCTGACAAATAAACTCATCTGGAGGACAGAGGAAGTTGTAATATACAAAAACATCAGAACACTTTCTTATAATAAAACCAATGAGATACACTAATTTCTCTAATTTATTTCAGGAATAGAACTCTACATGTTTCAGTTTCTCTATGCATCATCAGGAGTCTAGTACTGTACACACAGCAATTGGTGTATGTATTGTTGTGTGTACAGTGCTAGACTCCTAACAATGTACAGAGATACTGTCCGAAACATGTAGAGTCCTATTCCAAAAATAAATATGAGAAATTAGTGCATCTCATTGGTTTTATTATAAGAATATATCACGATGCATGGTCACCTGATAACTATAACAGAATTAAGCCATGTTATAGAACTACACAACCACACAGTTGAATAAGGACTGTCAATTCTACAATCTGATTGCAATGCAATCCAAAATTAGAGATTTTTTTAACATTTTGGTGCACTGTCACACCCCAGAAGACTAGAACCCTCGATGACACTGGTGTGCAAACGTTGGGAGTTCCACAGACTTTCCTCTCTTAACAAACTCCAGTCTCCTTGACCATCAGTAAGACAAGAACAACAAGGAGAATTAATTTTATAATGACATGTTTCAAATTCAAATTAATCAGTTTCTCAAATTCTTGCCTTCATCCCAATACATACTTTTCTGAAACTGAAATCCTGGATTGATGAAATTCACACACACATATACACATACATACACAGCTTAAATTTTACTTCCAAACATGAAACACGATCCCAGTATTCTACTTTACCTGATTCTCAAAAGTCTGCCTTAGAGTGTTGCCAGGTGTTGGTTCAAGTTCCATGTTGTGTGCTTTTTGGATCACCTCTATCACATCTTCCTTTGCTTTCTTGATAGCTTTCTGAATTTCTAGGTATGTCTGTGGATCAGCAATGGTGTCTCCAATACCAATAGAGTGACCTGAAAACAGTACAACCTTGCTTGCCAACTTCTTGGTAAGTATGGGCAGTGTTTTGTAAGAGGCATGTACCTACATACAACAAAATTCAGAGACTTAGGTCTTTGGTCACTACACAGAAACCTCATAAAATTTACTTTGGTTTTAATTCAATTTACACTAACTTTGAGCCACCTGGCTATGGGGTACAGGTACAGGTACAGGTACCACTGGCCCTCTCAACAACCACACTGAAGGATGGCATTGCTCCCTGAAACGTTGTGGCCATACACTCCCTCTGTGACTGGCACAGGCCTTCAGCAATGATCCACCCTTCCCCACACTGATTCTTCACCTTCTGACTGCTAATTTGTTTTGGGTATGTGGAGTATTGTTAGAGGAGAAACCAGTGATTCAAACTGCAGCATGAAGGTGAAAATTTTGATGTTGGGAGCTTGCATTACAAGGACTGATGGGATGATGCAAAGATGTGTAAGAGATACAGTGAGGTGTATATATGTCTGACAGGAGACATCATGTTTTGTATCTGCTCTTACAGTTACAACCCTAATACTATGAAGAAGTGAAAAGTTCTATTGTTTCGCTGAGGCCAGTTTGGTGAATTCTTGTAAATGATTAATTAGGCACTGATCCTTCCCAATTCATTTTCATACACTGTAAACCTATGTGTTCAGAACACACAGAGAGGAGACACGAAATTATGCCTGTAAATGAAATTTATCTCCCAATTTCCAATTAAAAAGACTTAAAACAACATAAATATGCCATAATTTTCACATCCTAGTAACATTCTAGTAAAAACTGCAACTTTAGTAACACAAATTAATGCACTCCCTGATGATGGTGTAACTGTAACACCGAAACATGTCAGAGCTGTTTTAATGTAAATTCTAATGTAAATTTTAATATTGTTTTTTAAGACAATTCTCTAGTGCATCAGTTGGTGAATACATAAAACTTTGATAATAAATATGCCAATTTATGCACATTTGAACATATAATTGAGGAATTGGATAGAAAGAATGCATGTATATTCCAGCAAAATTTAACGCAGTTCTTCTGGAAGTTTTTGCGTGCCCAGTAAAAACACACAGAATCAACATACATACAAGGGCCGTTCAGTGGAAAACCGGGAAAGTTGTATTAAAAATCGCGTGTACGACTGATATTATTGTGTGTACGGTATGCGAAGGCAGTGACCTTGAGCTACCAATAGATGGCGTTGGTATGCCTGCGGCACGCATAGAACCTGGGAAACAGTTCGACAAGATGACAGTGCCCTAAGCAAGAGCAGCCAAGTGTTGTGAGATTTTTGTTTAGCGAAGGCGTGAAACCTATAGAGATTCATCATCAGATGAGAATTCAGTATGGTGACAGGTGTATGAGTCGTACACAGGTGTATGAATGGACTGAGAAGTTCAAGAACGGCATCTCTATTGTGGAGATGAGACGATGATGAGGTTCGGTCGGTGGTGCATGAGTGACTGCACACGCGTCCGAAAGAATTTTTTTCCCGCGGAATCTACACGCTTGTCAAGCGCTGGCGTAAGTGCATTGAACTAGAAGGGGACTATGTTGAACAGTAATAATATAATTATTTCAGTGTTTGCAATAAATGCTCTGTAAACAAATAATTCCGGTTTTCCATTG
>Ga0123354_10014473_pt1 | contig 12286 bp, 19 predicted proteins | sample TergutLab28metaG_2_FD_97872 | JGI IMG/M metagenome (GOLD analysis project Ga0123354, IMG submission 97872) | Labiotermes labralis P4 segment gut microbial communities from Petit-Saut dam, French Guiana - Lab288 P4 | ecosystem: Host-associated > Arthropoda: Insects > Digestive system > Gut ... | reverse complement strand
TGCCAGTAATTTAGAATGTCTACTAAGTTTAGCACTGTTAGCAGCAGGTAGGACATCACTATTAAAGGAATAGTTCCTAATGTGTTACATAACGTAATATAGCGTTGTTTGACTGTATCGACAGGTGTGCTAGAGATGTCCGTATCCGCTGCAAGCAAGATTCGACGCAGTTCCTTTGGAATGTTTCGTTATGGTAGCAGGATGGCTAGCATTTTGTGCGCTGTCGTGGTATCATTCATGGCTGATTGTAAATGGCGCAACCAAGTGGAAAAATGGATCAATGGATCCCATCGTGTTAATAGTCGTATTTACTGTTACCACGACAGCCGCATTATATCATCCTACTCCTCCTCCTCCTCCACGTCCGGCGCAGGAGAAGGTTAATGGAAGTCGTGTTTCACGATGCTGGTGAACAGGCGAACTTCGTCGCTGTCCTCCTCCTTCTCCCACCACATGTCCTGCCCACGTTGCGTGACTAGTTCGCCAAACAGCATCTGAAACAGAACAAAAGAAAATAACGTCAGCATCCGCTAGCAAATAAATAGGAGGTCGCTTGTACGTGACAGCAACAGTTTCAGTGCTGGAACCGAAAGTAATAATCTGACTATTGAAGAAATAGGAGGTCGCTTGTACGTGACAGCAGGGGCTCGGGAACCGTAAGTATTATTCTGACTACAAATTAGGTATGTGATAGAAGAGGTTTTAGTTGTATCATTCCTAAATAGGTGTGTATCTTTTGTAGAGAGAACAACAATATCACGGCTCGCAGATTCGAGATATTGGACGCGAATACGAGACAGTACAGGCGGTACATGCTGTAGGAAGGCAGCTTACTGTGCGTTTAATACCCTATTCAGATAATACGAATCCCGTAGCATATTTCCTAGCCAGTGTAAACGATCTAATCGAGCACGCGTTACGCGATATAGACGATAGTGACATGGTGGGGATGACAATTCAAAATCAGGTGAACCAGAATGACAAGCCTATTGGAATCAGTTTTAGACGGAAAGATCAGTAATCCGGAGACGTGATATGGAGCGTCTTTAAGAAAGTCTCCCAGTCGAATTCTAGATTCAACGCTTTGCACACGTTAGACGTAACTGTGCGTTCGGTCAAAATGCCTGTCGGTTTTGGTAGATGTGCAATCAAGAGTAGGGGCAGACCGCTCTCCGTAATGGCGCGCCTCAAGAGAAGTATCGTGGAGGTGCAGGGAGAGGAAAACTGGTTGGCACATGCTCTAATAATAGCATTTGCCAAAGTAGATAATGATTTCGATTACAAGGCGTATCGTCAGGGCCGGAAGATACGTCACGCGGTCCAAATGCCACTCAAGACGACCGGCATCGATCTGTCTAACGGTGTGGGGGTCCCTGAATTAGTCAAATTCTAGGAACACTTTCGGGAGAATAAGATAGTAGTCTACCGCGGTCTGAACTGCCATAACATCATGTTTGAAGGGCAGGTAGACTATACTAAAAGACTTAATATACTTTACAATGATGTCGAAAGACATTATCACGTGATCACTAACATTTCTGGGGCAATGGCTAGAAAGTACGCGTGTAAAGGTTGCAGCAAATCATGTAGACGTGACGTCACGCACGTCTGCGACCAGACGTGTAGCGACTGCATGACCAGCCCTCCGTGCTCGGTCTCCCATGTTCGCATCCCTTGCACCGTATGCAATAGACATTTTAGAAGTCGTACGCGCTACGTCAATCACAAGCAGCGAATATCGAACAAGAAATTCGTGTGCGAACGAAAGGGATGTCACGCGACTTGCCGATGGATCGTGACACACGAAAAGCACGAGTGTAACAATCGGATCTGCGATAAACGTAAGCAGAACAAAGAAATAGGCCACCTGTGTTATGTGAGACCACTGAAGTACGCGTTGCCCCCCGCAGGTGATAAGGTACTCTACGTCTTCTACGATTTCGAAACTACCCAAATTACCGGGTACACGGACGAGGCTAAGTTACATGTACCTAATCTCGTCTGCTTGCAGCAATTTTGTTCGCGATGCGAGGACGAGGAAGACGGAGGCTGCGTGCTATGCGGTAATATGAAGTACTCGTTTTGGGACGATTCTGTGGAACACATGCTTTTAATATCTAACAGAGCCATGCCCCTGGGCCAATAAGATCGTCGCTATAGCACATAATGCCAAGGTGTCCGACCTTCATTTTATCCTGAATAGGGCAACCCTACCAAAACGGTAACCCGAACTGATAATGAACGGGCTTAAGATAATGTGCATGAATATGGAGCACATTGTCTTTCAGGACAGCGTGTCCTTCCTCCCATGCCCTCTGCGTAAGCTGACCGAGGCGTTCGGTCTAACGGCCTTCAAATCGTGGTACCCTCATTATTGTAGTACTGAGAAAAACCTGGACTACTTAGGTCCCATCCCCGAAGTCTCGTTTTATGGTTTTAATGAGTGGGAGAGGAGGAGAGGAGGGAGTTTCTCGCGTGCTACGAGATCCAGAAATCTGGGCCTATTTTCAAAAACAGACGCGTCCTGGAAAATTACTTTCACGATGACGTCACAGTACTAAGACAGGCGTGTTGAGTCTAGGCGCGAATTCATGTAAGCAGGCAAAATAGAAGTATTTCTCAAGTCGATAACGATCGCGTCGGCGTGGAATAAGTTATAGCGTAAACGTTTTCTACAGCCCGACACTATAGTACTCATACCGACTGGTGGGTACACATGCAATAACAATTATAGGAAGAAGGCATTGATGTGGGTGCTGCATATGCAACAGATTGACGGTGTGAAGATAATGCACGGTCGCAACGGTCGCGAGTACAGGCTGCCCGAAATGCGCCGCTTCAGTGTAGATGGTTATTGCCCCGAGAAACCTACAGTCTAGAAGTTGTTTGGTTGCCATTTTCACGGCCATAAATGCCAGCCGTTCCTTGACGTCACCACATTATATGGCGATACGTTAGCGGAAATCTATGAGCGGACAATGTCGCGTCTCGAACAAATAACGCGAGCTGGCTACCTAGTCATGGTCCAATCGGAATATGAGTTTGACGATGCAGGGAGGCCGGAACTAGTCGCTCATCCCATAGTACAACAGAGTCCGTTGTGTACCCGTGATGTCCTGTACGGTGGTCGAACTGAGGCCATGCGTCTACACTATAAGGCACGGGAGAATGAATCTGTACAATATGTTGACGTCAAAATCTCTAACCGTACGTAAGCAAGTATTTCGAGTTCCCTGTAAATCATCCGGTCATTCACGTAGGAGACGCGTGTAAGGATATAGAAGCGTGCCTACGTATGGACGGCCTGATCAAATGTTCGATAATTCCACCAGAGAAGTTTTATCACCCCGTCGTCCCTTTCAGATATAATAAAATGCTGATGTTTTGCCTTGTAGAATGTGCGTCCTCACATCCTCCTCTAATGCAGAATGTGAGCATACCCGAGATGAGTATCGTGCCCTTACCGGTACGTGGGTAATGGACTAGGTGAGTTTGGCCGTGGAATAGGGGTAGAGGATACTCGAGGTATATGAGGTTTACGAGTATCAGGTGACCCAATACAACTCCGGAACGGGCGAGGGGGGACTTTTCGTGGACTACATAAAATATTTTTGAAATTGAAAGCGGAGGCTAGTGGTTATCCAGGCTGGATCCCCAGTCCCGAAGACGAGGAGCGATATGTGGAATAGTTTTAGCAGAGTGAAGGCATACGGCTAGAGAAGGAATCGATAAGTTATAATGCTGTCTAACGGGGTCTGGCCAAACTCTGTCTCATTTCCATGTGGGGGAAATTGACAGAGCGGAACGATCGGACTATGACTAGAGTGATCACGGAACCGAAAGAACTGTAGGGATTCCCGTCAGCCCTTGGCGTCGAGGTGATGAACCTCGTATTTGCCAACGACGACGTAGTCTGGATCTCGTGGAAGTATAGGGCAGAGGAAGATGAGCCTAGTCTGCGTCATACGAACGAGGAAATAGTAGCTTACGTCTTCGCCGTGGCAAGAAACCACCTGTATGACTATCTCGACCGGCTGCGAGAGAACGCGATTTATTGTGACACGGACTCTGTGATATACACTCAAACGAATGGTGAAGAACCCCCTGATTGAAACGGGGGACAAATTGCTTGATATAACCTTTGAGTTGCGCCCCTCAGAAATCATTTCATAATTTGTGAGTGGGGGGCCAAAGAACTACGCGTACAAGGTGCTGACCGGGCACGGTCGAGAAAAAAAGAATGCAAATTGTGGAGCAAAACCTTGCTATACAACGCGTCGTAAATGATAACTTTCGAAGCGATCAGGGACATGGTTTTGAGAGGGAACAATGGGGATGAACCTACCGTCGTTACCGTACATACAGAGGAAAGGATAAAACGTATGAGGAAGGGGGGCGGAACCGTATCTATAGTCACCGAACCCGATGATAAAATATACAGAATTTCATTCTTCAGTAGGCGGCGATTAGTTTACAATAAGTCCGTCCCGTTTGGGTATAAGTAGGGGAGGATGAGTAGGGTCGTGTCACATCCCTGACCATCCATGAGTGATGATGGTCTGAAATTCATGCATCCGTTCTCGAGTTTAGTGAGCGGACATAGCGGTTCCGGCAAAACGTCATTCTCTTTACGACTGCTACAGAACTTCGACGCCCTCTGCACCGAACGCGAATTCGGCGGCGGCATAATCTGGTGTTACATCGAGAATACCGCTGTTCCGTCGCGACAGCAGTTGACCGCAAACACCACATATCACGAAGGCGTGCCAGACAACTTCGGTGGTGGCGGTAAACCGTGCCTCGTGATCCTAGACGATATATTAAACGATGTTTATTCTAAGCAAGTGTGTGACTTGTTTACTAGAGGCAGTCATCACAGAAATATCAGCGTGATTTTGATTACGCAAAATCTGTTTCACCAGGGACGCTACTGTAGAGATATTTCGCTGAATGCACATTATCTGGTCGCTTTGAAGAACGTCAGAGATAAGAAGCAGTTCATGTACTTGGCCAATCAAGTGAATCCCGCTGGTAGTACTGGGTTATATGACGCTTAACTGGATGCGACACAAAGACCCCACGGCTACCTCACCTTGGATCTGACACAAGACACGGATGATAGTCTGCGGTTTCGAACCAACATATTCGCGACAGAATATCCTCCAGTCGTCTATTCCGATATAGGCGATGAAGATTGTGAAATAGAATTACCACAACCTTCACGTGCTCAAGACAGCCGAACTGAGATTACATAAAGTCATAATAACTAATTGTAACAAGGAAATCGTGAACTGTATAAGCGAGTGTGTGTTAAACGTCCTGAACGGTAATATAAAAGGTCGCCGATAGGAGCGTATCACTCTCGGGCAAGAAACGACTCATAGTAAGTCGCAGTGGATTTCTGTTCCCTTATGGGCGCCATTCTGCCAACGATCGCCAGCTTAATCTTTAGGTCCCCCGCGCGGATATAATAAACATATTACGTAAGATGTACCTCGTCTCAGCAGATCACTAACAGGGGGTGAAACGACGCCGCACTCTCTCTTCGCCTCGCGATCTGAAGAAACATATTGTAGACAGCAGACGTAAAAAACACCATCCGTATGCAGAGTGGTTTAAGATGCGTCATAAGATTCGCGAGGCCGATATCAGACGGAAGACGCGAAAAAAGGCGATTTAGAATTTTCTAAGACGAGTGATATCCGACACGGCGACGACGCCAAATTCCAACATTGCGCCTTCAGCAGTTCGAGTTTGCACTGCTCCCAACTCATCCCACTCCGGAAACATTCTCCGAAAAATCTCAATACAGCCCCGGAATCCAAAGGTAGAATACGAACAAAAAAATCTTTTTCATCAACCAAGCCCAAAGCGTGGATTCCATCCTACTTGGTAACTAAGCCTAAAATGGCTTCGTGTTCCTAAGAAGAGAGAGCCGGTACTTGCCGCAATAACTCAACAATAACGGGACCTACATTTCAACACCCTCCTACACGAGAGCCACAAAAGTGGTCTTGGAGCCCACTACGGGTGGCGTCTAATGACAAAACAATCTGTGCACTTGCCTGTTCTGTTTTGGTGTCCTGTTTACTCGCCATGCTGGTTCCAGTCAAGTGGCGTACCAATCTCTGTCGCAACAGTCGTAGCGGACCTTAGTTATTCAGCCCCTCCTCGTAACAAAGTTGACTTAACTTTTCAGCGTTAAATTTGTAAACCACTGAGGCAGTCCCAACCATACAATACAGGCATGTTACGAGAAGTTAACCAAACGAAGACCCGACCGCTCATCTGGCCGTTGCCAGGACAAGATGGAAATGCCTGAGGACAAACACGCTCTGCTACCAGAAATGAGCCCTCGGATGCCTGCATCGACCGACAAGGTATTCTGTGTGTCTATCCGAGGGCTGGTACTATTTTCGACCTCGTTCCTTTGAGCAATCGAAATCTGATTACTGGGGGCCTTGTGGTTAATGGTCGGTATATGAAATGCATAAGACACAAAAAATTTACCAGGTAATATTATTATTAACTTCGACACAGAATAAAATAAGCAAAAGGCAATTACAAATATAATGCAAAGATTAGTAACATTGAAAACAAAGATGAACTTCGTGCTGCGCCAATCGTAACGAACGTAACAAATGTAATCATACATGAACCATTGGCTCGGAATCAGTCTGCCACAAGTAAACAGCGTACAATAAAAAAGGGAACAGTAGAATTATAACAGTACAACAACCCTCCGGCAGACACACTACTAAATACTTTACATTCGCCGGTCAGACACACACATACGTAAGAAAAAACACGATCGAACAGCTTCAGCAGTCAACATGCCAAACATGACGAACATAAAATACAGTACGTACGGCAAGTCATTGCTTAACGAATTACTGACAAATAACGTAACCGAAACTGACGGGGCGGTTAGACTACACCAACCCCTTGTTCCAAGTCAGGCGCTACGGAGACGTCGGGATATGTCCCGACTCTCAAACACGAAACTTCATTTTGGAACAAAAGAATCCAAAAGAAACGTTACCTACGTGCATGTCAAATGCGTCTGCGTAGTTCTACTACGAACGATCAAAGACGGAGCACCTGCTCCCGAGCTGCCCAATGGAGATGACTTGAAGATCCGAAGGAGTCGTCGTCAAGTGATTTAGATCAGAAATATATCAAATAAAGGAAACAAGGGAGGGGGACGCCCTCATCTTTCTTTCCGCTCGGCGGGCAATAGCCCGAATGATAGACCCGGGGAAAGGACAGGGAAGGAAAGAACCAGTTCTCCCTTGCCCCTGGCAAGGGAGAACTGGTTCTTTCCTTCCCTTACATTGATAAATATGGCTGCTGAATATTGCTGATAGCTATGAAGCACATTGCAGTGTGGCTGTGTGACCTGCTGTAGCTGGCAGTATGAAATGTATACCGATGTTCCTTTGTGTCACATTACACAGACACTGATATATATATATATATATATATATATATATGGCTGTTGCATGTAGCTGACAGATGTGTAGCACATTGCAGTGTGTCTGTGTGACCTGCTGTAGCTGCCAGTATGAAATGTATACTGATGTTCCTTTGTGTCACATGTCACATGACACAGACACTGATATATATATATATATATATATGGCTGCTGAATGTCGCTGACAGATGTGTAACACATTGCAGCGTGTCTGTGTGACCTGCTGTAGCTGGCAGGAAGAAATGCATACTGATGTTCCTTTGGGTCGCATGACACACACACACACATACGTACATATATTTGTGTGTGTTTGTGTGTATGGCTGCTTATTTTGCTAATTGTTATGTAGCCAACTTAACAACTGTGTATCAGCTATTAATTTAATGCAGTACTGAAGTAAATTTTCGATAAAAAAAAGACAGAAACAACACGTGGCAATGAGATAACAGGTCTATGTACCTGCATTGGCAGAGGCAAATAGATATAGCAAAATAATAATTACGAATATCTGGCCAGGAATTTATACAAAAATATAAGGAACATTAACAGTCCTCTCGCCATGAATTTGACGCAGTTACATTCCTCAAAACTATAAACAGTGTACTGTTGGTTCTGAAAATGTTACATTCGCTAAACCACAATTCCGATACACGCTGAATGAAATTAATCAGGCTATTTTTAAAGAAATAACTACCTAAATACTCACAAATAAATTATGGAATAACATGAAAAATATCAACGGTGTTAATTTGTAAACAGTTTGAAATAAAAACCAATCAATTTCTACACAAGTCATTTTTTTAAATAAAAAAAGTCAGTAGATATTGTGTTTCTGTGTACCACATATCATTAACACCAGTGACGCAGCGCATTCTGTGTAACGTTTTGTATCTTGTGGCCTAAAAGGTGCTAATATAGTGTAAGAGTGGATTACTTACTGTAAGCTGTTACTGCAGCTGCAGCGTCTGGTTCTCTGCTGATAAAACACCATCACAACAACAAAGCACACTAGTCTGTTGCTCTGCTGCCAGCACCTTATCACAACACCACAACACACCAGTCTGTGCTCTGGTCCCAGTAACCTATCACAACACCACAACACAACAGTCTGTTGTCCTGCTGCCTGCACCTTATCACAAAACCAGAGCACACCAGTCTGTTGCTCTGCTCCCAGGAACTTATCACAACACCACTTCACACCAGTCTGTTGCTCTGTTCCCAGCAACATATAACAACACCATAGCACACTAGTCCGTTGCTCTGCTGCAGGCAACTTATCACAACACAACAACACACCAGTGTGTTGCTCTGCTCCCAGGAATTTATCACAACACCAATTCACACCAGTCTGTTTCTCTGCTCCCTTCACCCTAACAAAACACCACAGCACAACCTTCTGTTGTTCTGCTCCCTGCAACTTGTCACAACACCAGAGCACACCAGTCCGTTGCTATGATCCCAGCACCATATCACAAAACCACAGCACAACAGTCTGATGCTCTGCTCCAGGCAACTTATCAAAAGACCACAACACACAAGTCTGTTGCAATGCTGCCAGCGCCTTATAACTACACCACAGCACACAAACCTGTTGCTCTGCTCCCAGCACCTTAACACATCACCACAGCAGAACAGTCTTTTGCTCTGCTCCCAGGAACTTATCACAACACCACAGCACACCAGCCTGTTGCTCTGCTCCCAGGAACTTATCACAAAATCATAGCACACCAGTGTGTTGCTCTACTCACTGCACCCTAAAAAAATACCACCGCAAACCAGTCTGTTGCTCTGCTTCCAGCACCCTACAACAAAACCACAGAATATCAGTCTGTTGCTCTGCTCTCAACACCTTATCAAAACACCACAGCAAACCAGTCAGTTGCTCTGCCCCCTGGAACTTATCACAAAACCAGAGCATTGCGGGTGTGTGTATGTGTATGTTGGAGTGAGGGTGTGTGGATGGCTGGTTGTGTGTGGGTGTGTGTATGTGTAAGTGGGTTTGGGGGTGAGTTGGTGTGTGGTTGTGTGTGCGTGTGTGTGTGTGTGTGTGTGTGTGGGTGTGAGTGTGTGGGTGTATTTGTGGGTGTGTGTTAGTGTCCGTGTTGTCCTTGTGTGTGTGTGTGTGTGTATGGGTGTGGGGTTTTGATTCGGAGTGGATGTGTGTGTGTGGGTGGGTTTTTGTGCGTGTTTCTGTGTTTATGGATGTGTCTGAGTGTGTGTGAGTGGCTGTGTGTGTGCGTGTTTTTGGGTGTTGGTGTGTGTGGGTGGGGTTATGGGTGGGGGTGGAGGCTGGTGTGGGTGTGTGTGTGTGTGTGTTTGTGTGTATGTGTGTGTGTGTGTGTGGGAGTGTGGTTTTGGGGTTGTGTGGTTGTGGGTGTGGGGGTGTGTTGGTGTCGTAGTGTGTGGGTGTGTGGAAGTGGGGGTGTTTGTGTGCGGGTTTGGGGTTTTTGGTGTTGGCGTGTGTGGTTGTGGTGGTAGTGGGGGTTCGGTTGGGTGTTGGGGTGTGTGTGTGGGTGATGGTGTGTGTTTGTGTGGTTGAGTGAGTATTTGGTTATGTGTGTGTGTGTGTGTGTTTGTGGGTTTGTGTGTGGGTGTGGGTGTTTGTGTGTGTCTGTGTGTGTGTGTGTGTGGATGTTGGTGTGTGAGTGTGGGTGTGAGTGTTTGTGTGTGTGTGTGTGTGTGAATATCTATGTGCGTGTGTGGGAGTGGATGTTGGTGTGTGGGTGTGGGAGTGGGTGTGTGGGTGTAGGAGTGGGTGTGTGGTGTTGGTGTGCCGGTGCGGTTGTGGGGATGTGGGTATGAGTGTAGGTGTCTTTGGATGTGTGTGTGGGTGTGTGGTTTTGTGTGGGTGTTTGGTTATGTGTTGTTGTTTGGGGAGTTTGGGAGAGTGTTGTGTGAGTGTGTGGATGTGGGTGTGATTGTGTGTGTGTGGGTGTGGGAGTTTTGTGTGGTTGTGGATGTGGGTGTGGGTGTGTGTATTGTTGTGGGTGTGTGTATTGGTGTGGGTGTTGAGGTGTTGGTATGGGTGTGGGCGTGTGGGTGTGGGCGTGTGGGTGTGGGTAGGTGTGTGGTTTTGTGAGTGTGGGTGTGAGTGTAGGTATGTGTGTGTGAGAGTTGGGGTATGTGAGTGTGTGGGTTCGTGGATGTGGTTGTGTGTACCTTTGTGAGTGTGTGTGTTTGTGTGTGTGTGGTTGTGGTTGTGGTGATTTGGATGCGGGTGTGTTTGTGGGTGTAGGTGTGCGTGTGTGAGTCGTGTGTATGGGTGTGTGGGGGTCTGGGTGTTTGTGTAGATGGGTTTGTTGGAGTGGGTGTGGGTGTGAGTGTGTGGGTGGGTGGGTGTGTGTGTGTGTGGGTGGGTGTGTGTTCATGTGGTGGTGTGTGGTTGTGTGTGTGTGTGTCAGTGTGGGTGTCGGTTCGTGTTTGCGTGTGTTTGTGTGTTTGGGTGTGGGTGTGCGGGTGGTTGTGTGTGGGTGTCTGTGTCCTTGTGGGTGTAGGTTTATGGGTGAGTGTTTGTGGGTGTGTGTGTGTTTGTGCGTGTGTGCATGTGTGTGGTTTGTGTGTGTGGGTGTGTTTTTGTGTGGGTTTGTGTGTGTGTTTGCGTGTGGGTATGTGTTTGTGGGTGTGGGTTTGGGTGTGGTTGTGGGTGTGGTGGTATGGTTTTAGGTGACGTTGTGTATGTGGGTGTGGGTTTGTTTGTGTGGGTTTGTTGTGTGTGTGTGTGGGAGTGTGGTTGTGGGTGTGTGTGGGGGGGTGAGTTTGGTTGTGTGGGTGTGTGGGTTGGGTGTGGTTTTTTGTGTGCGGCTGTTAATGTGGTTGTTGTTGTGTGGGTATGTGTTTGTATGGGTGTGGTTGTGTATGTGTGTGTGTGTGTGTGTGGATGTGGGTGTGGGTTTGAATGCGGTGATGTGGTTGTGTGTGTTGTTGTGGATGTTTGTGTGTTGTGTTTGTGCGTCTGGGTGTGTGCGTGTGTGTTTGTCGGTGTGTGAGATTGTGTGTTTGGGTGTGTGTGGTATGGTTGTGTGGGTGTATGTGTTTGGGTGTGTGTATGTGTGTGGTTGATGGTATGTGTGTGGGTGTGTGTGGTTGCGAGTGTGTGCGGGTGTGGTCGTAGATGTGGGTGGGTGAGTGTGAGTTTGGTTGTGGGTGTAAGGCAAGTTGTTTGGGTGTATATGTGTTGCAGTGGGTGTGAGTTTGGGCGTGGATGTTGGTTGTGGGTGTTTTTGTGTGTGTGTGTGTGTGTGTTTGTTGTATGAATGTGGGTGTGCTTGAAATTATGGTTGTGTGGTTGTGTGTCTGTTTGAATGTGTTTGTGTGTGGATGTGTCTGGGTATGTGGGTGTGGGTTTGCGTTTGGTGGGTGTGCGTGTGTGTGGGAGTGTGGTTGTGAGTGTTGGTGTGGTGGTGCCTAGTTTTGGGTGTGGGGTTTGTGGGTTTTGGGGAACGTGTGTTTTTGTAGGTGTGAGGGTGTGTGGGTGTAGTGTTGTGTGTGTGTGAGTTTGGTGTTTTGGGTGTGTGTGTGTTTATGTGTGTGTGGGTATGATCGTATATGAGTGTGTGTTTGGATATGTGGGTGTGGTTTTGTGGGTGTGGGTGTGGATGTTTACTAGTGTGGGTGAGCGATTTGTGTGTGTGTGTGTGTGTTTGTGTGGTTGTGGGTGTTGGTGTTGGAGTATGTGTGGGTGTCTGTGTGTGGGGTGTGGGTGTGGGCATGGGTGTGTTTTAAGTGTGCGTGTGACGTTGTGCTTTGAGTGCTTTGTGTGTAGGTGTTTGGGTGTGTGTGTGGTTGTGGGTGTGGGTGTGTGGTTATGTGTGT
>Ga0123354_10014471_pt1 | contig 12287 bp, 6 predicted proteins | sample TergutLab28metaG_2_FD_97872 | JGI IMG/M metagenome (GOLD analysis project Ga0123354, IMG submission 97872) | Labiotermes labralis P4 segment gut microbial communities from Petit-Saut dam, French Guiana - Lab288 P4 | ecosystem: Host-associated > Arthropoda: Insects > Digestive system > Gut ... | reverse complement strand
ATGGACTGGATTGGGCGGGCCCAGGATAGGGACAGGTGGCGGACGCTTGTGAGTGCGGTAATGAACTTTCGGGTTCCGTGAAATGCGGGGAATTTCTTGACTAGCTGCAAACCAGTTAGCTTATCAAGAAGGACTCTGCACCATGGAGTAAGTAAGTAAGTAATGACACCATCGAGAATCGAACCCGCGACCTTCCGGCTTGTAGCGCGGTGCCTCAACCAACTGCGCCACCGTGTACCACCATTTTTGTTGTTGGTATCCCTGATTTATTCTTGTGGTGAATTTAGCATATAACGGTTCTTCTGCTTATCAGTCTCATTGCACTGTACATGTAAAAACGTTATTTGAATTACTTACATCCCCCAACTGTGTGTGACTGTCTTAGCGATATACACAGTGGCATTGGCACTGGGCTAGCAGCTACAGGGTCATTGTTCAATTGAAAAATGCGTTAAGAGAATTTAGTGCAGCAGGTTATAAAGAACGCATTAACAAATCGTTACCATCAACCCAATATAGTTCTTAGCCGCGTTCGCAAACATTTCTAGCCACAACTACTAGCTTCTCATGTCCACCTGAACGTACGTTTGGCTCCTACTGGACAGATTTTCGTGGAATTTGATATTTTGAGGATTTTCCGAAAATCTGTTGAGAATATTCAATTTTGACAATAATTTGGCAGAAATAACCGGTATTTTACATGAAGACCAATACACATTTTTTATCACATCTCGCTCAGTTGTTCTTAGAATGAGAAATGTTTCAGACAAAAGTTGTAGAGAAAATCAAAACACACATTTGATATTCTCTTACTCTTTTCCGAAACTCATTTCGTTTTTGAGATAATGTAGTAAAATTTTGTATAGGCGGACAGGCCATAGGTGACAATATAATATGGCACTTGAGTTTTGCATGTTGGATAAATAAGGCTATAGACACACACTCAGAATACATAATACTTACTGCTTTTTTTTCCAGGGGAACAGTGGCTACGCGAAAGCACCTCGATGTTAGGTTAGAAATAAATTGCAAATTAATGGGAAGAGTGATTCCTGCTCATGTTATTTATGATGAAGTTGTTTCTTGTCTCACTGCTGAAAAGCCTTTCATAACCGGCATATGTTACATCAGAATCTAGGAACAGCATTTTGTTACTGTTTTGGTACCGTACCGCAGCACAAAATGTATTTCTGGTATGAATCATGATGTTGAACGATGTGCTAGCGACTATCAATTACTAGCGTGAAATAAACCCTTTAAATACGAAGCGCAGACCGCTTTATTTAAAGACCCAGTCCGAACCACGACGTAAACACTTTTCATCTCGGTTTTAAAAGCCAATCAGTTTATGCTGTAAATGGCACAAGTCGCTGTTTGTTCTCAGATAAATACAAAACACACAAATACAGTGTGGACAGAGCATACAGTTGTTGAATGTTAAACTGGTGGTGCGTCACGTAACCAGTAGGTTTTTAACCTTTTACAGACGAAGCGCAGACCGCTTTATTTAAAGACCCAGTCCGTACCGCGCTGTAAACACTTTTTATCTCGGTTATAAAAACCAATCAGTTTATGCTGTAAGTGGTACAAGTCGCTGCTTGTTCTCAGATAAATACAAAACACATAAATACAGTATGGGCAGAGCGTACAGTTGTTGAAGGTTAAACTGGTGGTGCATCACTTAACCAGGCTTTAAAAGGTTAATGTTCAAAAATGCAATTGGGGATTTAGCATATATTTCCTCCCTCTCGGTAAACAATAAATAGTTACCGACCTCCGCAACACATTTTTCAGTCAGCACGGCGTCACACACCAGAAGACTTCAGTCCTCATCTGTACCGCTGTGAAAAGCTAAATTTTTTACATTGTGTCTCAAGCTGAGTCCAATCAGTTTGTTGTTCGCCTGCAGATTAGCTAATGGTATTAATGTGACGTCTCGCCGTATCTTCCTCAATAACTCCAGCCTAACGCCGACACGGTACCACAAATTATAACATCACTTACTGACCTGTACTTTCCTATTCATTATTCCCTAACCGAACTGCGGGGTTTTAGAATTAGGGAAGGGGTGAAAATGCTTGACTGGTTAGCGCTTGTGTCGGCTTTGCGCGCCTTTTAAAATGGAAACCTTATATATTTAGACAATGCGAGTCCCCATAGCTAAGTTAGCATATTACGGTGTGTAGAAGGTAGTCACTTAACTGCTCGTTACATGTTCCCGGGGAATTAGAGACGAATGAATTGGGGCCCTAGAGGTGGAGTGCCTCTCTCTGAAGAGGCTCAGGGGTGACGGCCTGAGGGGGGGGAGCTCCTTCCGGATATGGGCATCTCTCTCCATAGGGGCCCCCTTACGGCCGACGGGAACCTGGAACCTGGATGGGGGCTCGTATACCGGGGACTTTAAAAAGGTGAATGAAAGAGGCTCTAGGATTGGGGCATCTCGCTCCGAGGCGGCTCAATGAGAGGGACTTGGAGGGAGGGTTCCTTTACTGCGGACCCCGAAATATATGTTAAATAAGGCTCTGGAAATGGTCGTCTGTTTCCATAGGGGCCCCGTTTTGGGGGGACCATTGAGGGATGCTCTTTTCCTAACGCCTTCGAGAGAAGGGAAAAATTGCTTTATTTAGGGTAATTTTTGTGAGGTATCTAAGAGATATGTAAGAGGGACCTGTAAACGGGCAGCTCTCTCCATATGGACCCCAGTGGGAAACCTTGAGGGGGAAATTATGTATAATGGAACAATGTGTTGTTTTATCACAAAATGTATACACATAACTCAGACACACGCTTAACAAACTTCTGTTGGTACAGAAAGTATCTAGGTAAATATTCCAGATTTGCAAGTAATGAAAACATACAAGTCAAAGTTGTAAATTAATCATTGTGATACCTGCTGACAGAGAAATGGTGAAAAAATAAGTGCATTGTGGTGAAGCTTGGGAGCACAATTCTGAAATGGAACAGAAATTTAAAAAAAATAGGTGTCCTGTAATTTAAAATACATGCTTTTAATGTAAACTGTAAAAACAGGTATATATTCAAGGGACTTTCTTTGAAGTGTAAAATGTAAATGGCAAATTACAACATTTATGTTACATAACAAAATCCATTAACTTTTAAATAATCTGAATTGAACAGACACGTGTCTTCCTTTGTATCTTTACTCCGATCCACTAGGTAGTTAAATTCAAACAGAAAATGAAAGAACTGTCTAGCAGACAGTGGAAACACATAAATACTGAACAGAGTTAAAACAATATAAACAGGTGCAGTTTTTCGCAATGCTTGTATTGCACATTCACAATTTCTGTTAAAAATACTTTTGAATATTTTCTGCACCTCAGTGTCAGCAACCAACCAATGGTCTTCAGAACTTGTCCTGTGTCTGATTGGGTGGGCAGCTCTTTTCATCCGTCTTGTCTCCACAGTCATCAAACCCATCACACAAAGCCTGCTTCTTAATACAACGACCATTTCTGTGAATATACATAATAATACTGCATTTAATACAAAGGTATAGCTTTAAAGAGTCTGGCTCACAATACTCTGTGTAGAAAGCATGTAGAATTTTGTAATTTTGTTTTTCATACTTTAAGTGACTGGTTTAGAAATAACTTGCTTTCCTTAAACCTCACCAAAACTCACTTTATTAGATTTGTGACTAAAAATAAAAATCAAACTGAAATGAACATTAATTGTGATAATAAGTTATGTCCTGCAACCAATATTACAAAATTTCTTGGTTTAACTCTTAACTGTTCACTCACATGGACAAACCACATTAATTTCCTCACAAAGAAGCTAAGTAACACATGTTACTTAATTCATAACATTAAACCATTTTTGTCTATCTCTGCACTGAAGATGGTTTACCATTCCCTGTTTCACTTAATTATGTCTTATGGAATAATGTTTTGGGGGAATTCTCCTCATACCCCTATAATTTTCAAGATGCAAAAAAGGGTAATTAGGATAATAGTAGGAGCTGGTTATAGGGATTCGTGTAGAGAATTATTCTAGGAACTAAAAATATTGACACTCTCTTCTCAATACATTTTGTCATTGTTATTGTTTGTTATTCAAAATAGGGGTTATTTTACATCGAATAGTTCATTTCACAACATTAATACCAGGCAAAAGAATGATTTGCATTTACCACAAGTGTCATTGACTATGTATCAGAAAGGAGTCTTGTATTCTGGTATCAAAGTTTTTAATGCTCTCCCTATGACAATAAAATCTACTTCTAGCAACCCTAAACAGTTTAAAGTGACTTTAAAAAATTATCTCCTCTCACATTCGTATTACAGCTTACATGAATTTTTTAGTGTTCAGAATGCTTAACTACTGAGGTTTTAACTTTATTATTTAATTGGCAGTTGTATGATTGTTTAAGTTCCGTTGCACCATGCACATATGTTCGTTATTCACTGTATTTCATTTGTAGCACAGTTCCTATTTAGATTACGTTGTATACTACTACAACTTCTAGTTTTATTTCACCACATTAATTGTATCTCCTTCATACATTTTCCTGATTAATACTTAATATCAGCAGTAATCTATGGACTGAATGTCAGTTTAAGCAAATATTTTAATGTAACCACTTTCAATCATAATTGTGTATCTTTAAATTGCATAACTTAGTGTTGAACACTTATATTGATCATAGAATATATATATATATATATTATATTTTGTCCCATGCATTTTCAGTGACAAATTCTATTCGTATAGGTCTGTGTACCTTTGTATGGATTTTACAGAATGCATAATAAATCAATCAATCAATCAATCAATCAATCAAGTGAAGTGTGATGTGAATCAGAACAAAATACTGTCTTGAACTGGAATTCAAATAAACACCAGTTCTACTTTCATACAATGCTGTCATAATATACCCCTGAAGTTCATGTTTGTTCAAAAAAATTGCTTTCAAAATCACATGTTACTTTTTTCCAAAAGTAGCAACATCCAAACCACCTGACTGATGTTGATCAAACTTTGGAAACCTAAATCCACAAATAATGGTTCACACTAAACAGTCCTGGGACATGAAGCATGAACCCATCTTATTGAGAGGAACAGATATGATGATACCGAAATATGCCATTCATGGTTCAGCTTAAACTAGGACTGGTAAACAGTCCCGACTGTGATAGATGTACCAGGCATCTGAAACAGCCTGACACACACTTTGTGACTGTGAGACTTTGGCCACATTAAGATTCAGGCAACTGGCTCAAACACTTCTGTCAGCTGGATAATGCACTTTGTTCAAGGTGCAGAGCTGCTAGATGCATGAATGTAAGGGCTGCACAAAGGATCAAGCGTCATTGATGTTCATGGGTTGCTAATAATTCTATTATATTCTAGTAATCAAACTTGGTCCTGTAGTAAATTCTGACAAGTAGTTTTTTTACTTTTCTCTCGTTTCATTCAGAGCCACTTTACTTAATGATGCATATTGGAATTTTGATAGATTGTGATTGAGTTCAATACAGAGCACCTATGTTGCACAGTGAAACAGTTACATCTATTTTAATTCCGTTTATGGCCTGAATAAACAAACTTAGTTACCTTGCAAAATATTCACACAAGAGACACCATCCTACATAAAAGCTAAAAGGACTCACAATGTATAAAAACAGTACAACTTGGTAATATTTTTTTAGACAAGGAAAACATAAATGGTATTTCAGTTTATTCCATACAGAATGGACTATCAGATCATGATGCGCAGTTTCTTGTTTTACATACAACACTTAGCTCAGCTCCATTGACTACTCTAAAATGCACAAAAAATAAATAATAAATAACACTGTTCAACAAATTTTGTAAGACTGAATATTATGGTTAAGTGAATATACTATCTTTATGTTTTTTGGGCAGCAGAATACGAAAATAATTCTAAAATTCATTAAATAGTTCTTGTTTTCGAGATAATAGTTCTATCATAGTTATATGTACAATTAATATGAATAGAAAATTACTGACCTTAACGACATGTCCTTTTGGCCTGTCAATGGTATTTTGTTTCAGAAGCATCCCTTTTCATCATCCAGCAATAATCACCTAACATGGCAGTGCTCCATTTCCCTTTGTACCAGTGCTCCATCACCAAAATGTCTTGAGGGAAGCGCTTCCCATGTTTTTCGCTCAATTTAATAGATAGAAATCCAGGTTTGAATATAAAAAGTGCATTTTCAGTGACATACTGCACCCTAGCTGTTCATACAAATCCGTCAGATCTTGAACATGTTCTCCGAAATTTGCAGCATTGAAATTTCACAGAAAAGCATTTGAAACCTTTTCAAAGGATTGCCATGCTGCTTTCTCCTTGTCACTTAACACTGCTTCAAACTACTGGTCTTTAAAAAGTTCACTGCTTCACTTTCTCATAAGTAAGCCTGGGGAGTTTTCCACATAAGTATGTTAATGCAGGACCCTTCACATCCAAAGCCTTTACAAAAATCTTCATAAACCCCAATTTAATATGCACTGGGGGAGGCAAGCTTTGCTTGGTTTTATCAAAGGCTTATGTATAACGTTTTTCATTCCAGGTGTTAATGAGTGTCTGTGAGGCCAATGTTTCCTAGAATAGGGTCTGCCTCTGGCGTGGCTATCCTACTCACACAGGAAAAACAAGAATATTTGGTGTACCCGGTTTGAAGTCCTAATAAAACGGCGATTACATTAAAAGCACAATGAACTTCCCACTGGTACTTCTTGTAGTCAACTTTAACCAGGATGTTGCTCATAGTTGTAAACATTTCTTTTGTGCTGGAAGCATAAGCCACAGGAATGGAAGGCAACTTATTTCCATTGTGTAAGAGGATGCTTTAAGACCTGTCTTTGAAGCATCAATGAATAGTCGCCACTGCTCAGGACTGTGCCTCATACACACTGCATCCATCAAACCATCGATGTCTTTGCAATAGGTGTAATAACCTACGGTTTTAAAGAATTACTCGAATTCTTGGTTTCTGGTGCGAAATGTTGTCGCTTTCACAGAGTGGTGTAGTAAATTCCACTGTTGTAACCTTGATGCCAAAAGTTCTGCCTTATTTTTTTGTAGCTCGAGATCTCTGATGGGGTCATTGAGCTCGCCTTCTCTGATCTTATGATTGGAGGAGTCTGTGCTTAGCAAGTAGTCTGCATCTCTTGAAGATGATGGCTTCTGTTCTTCGTTGTTTGAAGAAATGCTGCCTTCTTCGTCAGAGAACATAGCAAAACTATCCGGAGTTTCAGAAACAGGAAGTCCATCGCCATTTTGAATAGGGGGCACCATACAGAAATAACAATCATTACTGTGATAGCTAGGCACCCTTCAAACCATGGGCACTCCAAACGGCATACGTCATTTTCCATTCACCCACGCATTAAGTTTGGATGAACACGTAGTCCAGCACACATGTGGTTCCCATTTTTTGTCCTGGTACCCTACCTTACAGCCGAAATACAAGAAATATGCCTTTTTACAGTTGGAGTCCCAGCTGGTGTCAGTGGATTTTTTATTGACATAAAATCCTTCTGAACGCACTATGGCCCTGGGGTCGACTCAGCCTCTAACAGAAATGAGTACAGGAGAATTTCCTGGGGATAAAGGCGGCCGGTGCGTAAGGCTGACAACCTACTACCATCCTGTGCCGTTGTCATGAAATCTGGGAACCTTAATTTCCTGGAACCCTCTGGGCCTGTCCCCTGCAATGGGACTGTTTTACCTTTACAGTTGGAGTAATCGAACACTTACTTCAGGCAAATTTCACTTCTCCGCAAATATGGCAGAAGTTATCCGGATTATTTACGCACTTTCGGGATACAACACAAACTATGACAGCCAGCGGAAACTACCACGACACAATTTTCATGAAAGAACTTGGGGACACCATCTACAATACCCTCGCTCTCGTACAACACTTAATAAGCACTGTAGAGAGTTGACAGCCAACTGATCACGTGACGAAAACCTGCAGCGACGATAGCCGATCACATGATTTCATCGTGGTATGAGAATTACAGCACCCGCTTAGAGTGTTACGTACTTTTGAAGACAGAGACCTAATATTTAGTTCAAAAAAACTGAAATTTCAGACTATAACTGTAACTCGAAAACTAGATCTAAGATGAAAATTTCTGTCATTTTCGAATTCAGCGGCCTCAAATTCGTAAAGGTGAGCTAGTCTTAGTCCTGACTGCTACAGCTCTCCTTTCGTTACGCCACTGCTACATAGTTGCTACCTAATTTTTGTTACTTACTTTACTTATTATTTACATAACTAAGAATAGCCACAAATTCACATTCATTATTACTAACAAAACTTATTATTTCACACGCCTCACTCTATGTTGTCTCACCTGTAATCTAACCCCTAATGGTATTATGACAACACACTGAACACCTTCTTAACACGTTCGGTAAATATCTAATGGAAAGTAAACATATATGTATGTATGTATATTTTATGTATTAAGTTCAGATTCTGTCTAGGACATTACGTTAGTACTCATGGCATGTTACTATGCTTTCTGTCTAAGTACACTATGTATTGTACTGATGAACTGTACATTCCGAGCAAATAGCATTCTTGTATAAATTTCATTTGACTTATTTCCATATTATTATCATAAGTATTTTATAGTAATGACTCTTTCTGTATTATATATTGTTTATACCTGACAAGTTCTATATCTACCTCAGTGGATCTCTGGTATACTAAATAAATGAATGAATGAAATAAACTTTCATATTACATAGAGGAACATTAATGATCCCAAAGGAAAAGACTATTACAAGAAATACTGCACAGTGTTAAGAAAGGTAACTGAAGAAGTTATAAGTTTACACTATAATACCCTAATAAGAGTAACTAAAGCACTATGGAATACCATAAGAGAAAATACCGGAAAGACTATGCAACTAAATTAAATTCCTAATATAAAAATATGAAACTGGAATTATAGTAGATAGTAAAGGACTGACATGGATTTAGTGATTATTTCTTTAAAACAGCTGAGTATCTGAATATAAACAATATAGATCAAGCAATGGCTATAAAATTACTAAAAAAAATCTTGGCATGACAGAATTATTGAAATGAAATCAATTCCAATAACAGAGGGAGAGACAATTAACACTATAAAATCCCTCAAAAACAAAAAAGTCAACTGGATACACTAATATTTCTAGTAAAGTGATAAAGCATTGTGCAACAGAAATATGTAAGCCCCTAACTTACATATTTTACAACATACAAAAGGGAGGAACCTAACTTGAAAGGTTTAAATATTTGCTAGTTAAACCTATACACAAGAGGGGTGATAACAGCTATATGACTAATTACAGACCTATACAATATGGTATACAAGGCAGTCAACTATATTTGTGTTTTGACTACATGTATACCATATTGTATTTTGATACATACAACGGGGATGCTGCATCTCAAATTTACAGACCTATATCATTACAAGTAGTTTTCTGAAAAATCTTAGAAACTCTAATACTTAACAGATTAAACCAGCATTTACAGGTAAATAAAATTTTGGTACCAGAATAATTCGGCATCAGAAAATGCATCACCATTCAACAGGCTATTTTTACTCTGACAAATTCAATTCTTAGTGTATTAAACAAACAGCAGCAGGCAGGAGAAATATTTTGAGATTTGTCCAGAGCATTTGGCTGTATTAGATTTAACATTCTAATTTTTAAAATGAATCATTATGCAGTACATGGAACAAACCTTACATGGTTTCAATCCTATCTTGCTGATAGGAGAAACAGGGTAGATATAGCATCAACAAACAGTAAGTTAACAGCCTCATCAAGTACGAAAGAAATAGAATATGGAATTCCAATTGGATAAATACTGGGGCACCATTATTAATAGTTTATGTTTCTATTTTGTAATATAAAAAAAGATTCCAAATCAGTGCTATTTGTTGATTCGCTGATGACACCAGTACCTTAATTACTTCAATTTGGGTGTACTGCAGACTAAACTAGTACATATATTAACTTACATGAATGAAAGTTTTACAGCAAATGGATTATAACTAAATCAGATAAAACAAACACAACGCAATTTAAACTAAATTTTTCATCAAATAGTTTGCTTCAAATCTTACATCGCGAGACTAATATAAAGCAAGCAGTACATACGAAATTCCTTGGATTTGATTTAGATAATAACATGATTTGGAAGACAGGTATAAATAAAATAATACCTGAACTTAGTAGAGCTTTTTATGTAATCAGATCTGTGCACTTTCTCAACGATATATCAACTTTTAAAATAGTTACGCATTCTTTCACACAATGATGGAGTATGGTATTATCTTCTGGGGCAACTCACCATTGAGTAAGAAAGTTCTCCAAAACAACACACACACACATACATATATATATATATACACACGAGGTCTGTCCCAAAAGTAATGAGAATGATTTAAATTTTTTTTTATTGAACAAATATGCAATTACAGTTTATCCCCTTCAAAATAGGCTCCTTATGATCGAATACAGCGATTCCAGCGTTGCTGCCACTCTTCATAGCAGTGGAGGAAGTCTTCACTTGAGATGTTGCTCAAAGCTCTCGTCGCAGTTGCCTGGATGTTTTCAACTGTCCCAAAATTGATGTCCTTTGAGGTGGGTTTTAGCTTGGAGAATAAAAAGAAATCGCACGAAGCCAAGACAGGGCTGTACGGTGGGTGGGGATGCGTTGTGATATTATTTTGAGCCAAAAATTCCCATACATCATACAAATTCTTCGGGAACTGTTTCGCACAAATTTTTCTCATGTGCAGATCTTCCGTAATGATTCGGTGGACGTCCGTTTTGGGTAGTCCTGCCTCCTCTGCGATTAAATCGCACATTCAAACGTCAGTCCCTATCCAGAACAGCCTTCACACGAGCCACATTGTTCTCATTTCTTGAAGCTGAAGGACGCCCTGCGCACTCTTCGTCCTCATTGCTCTCCCTTCCGTCCTTGAACGCCTTGTGCCACCTGAAGACTTGGGCTGAAGACAAAACAGCATCCCCATAAGCTGTCCTCAACAACTGCAACGTTTTGGAACCAGATTTTCCGAGTTTCGCGCAGAACTTAATCGCATAACGCTGCTCGAGACTCCTCTGCATTTTTGCCCGCAACAAGACACAAAAACTACTGCACACTTTGCTAACATACCGATTGCTACAAAGGTGCAGACTCAACCTGGGTTCCCCCTCTGCCTGGGTGCCATGACACTCATAGGAAAGTCTTGTAATATGGACAGTAAGCCAGCACAAAGACAATGAATGAATGGTGGCTTTTTTGACTAGCAGTCATAGGAATTCCATTATATGCCACTTGGTGTCGAACTTCATGTCAATCAAAAATGTACCTATTAAGTGTGTACACTCAAAACTGTAGGCAAACTTGTACTAATGCCATGCCACCTGCATAAATCACACTGTGTAACTAAGCTGTTCCCTTTCAAATGAACCCAAAATATATCTGTCTGTCTAGCATGTCCAACAGGAGCCAACATAACACAGCTGAGCTAGTGACTCAGCTATGGGATGGACAACTCAGTACTTATGTTTCAATTCCCGGCAGGGGTAGGATAGTCTTCTGTTCTCCAAAGCATCTACAAGTAGATCTGCTCTGTATCCCACACAGCCCATTATTCAGTGGGTAGAGACAGCTCTTTCCCCAGAAGGGCATGATGCTGATCACTCACCACCATCTGGTTCCAAGGTTAAGAATGAACAAAATTCAACCTATAACCCCTTCAAGCCTTCAGAGTGTCCAAAAGCACAACTTTACCTTTACACCTACCTTCAACTAACATGTCCACCAGGTCAAACCAAAATATATGTGTTCCATTTACTTTTGTTTTTGTTTTTTTTTTACTTGGGTCTTAAGTTACCAACATTTAAATTCTTAAATTCACAGAATGTTATTTAAAATGGCAGTGAATCTTCCATTGTAGGCAAAACTGAGTGAATAAACAAGAGAAATAACAAACCTTAGGTACTTATGAAAGGAATCTTGTATGGAGGGGTGTATGTCAATGCTTGAAGAATGTTGATGTGTAAGAGTTGGTTAATGTCACCCACAGACTTTCAAGTCTTAGACCCAGAATAAATGAAATACCTGCTGAACCTACAAAACTTTATCGCTGAGAAACTCCCTGAGGATGGCACCTTATATGAAGTGTGTTTTGTGATCTATTTTATTGCAATGTTAATTAGTGCATTTTGTTGGTTTTGAAAAATACAGAATAAATCAGAAAATAACTAT
>Ga0123354_10014469_pt1 | contig 12288 bp, 10 predicted proteins | sample TergutLab28metaG_2_FD_97872 | JGI IMG/M metagenome (GOLD analysis project Ga0123354, IMG submission 97872) | Labiotermes labralis P4 segment gut microbial communities from Petit-Saut dam, French Guiana - Lab288 P4 | ecosystem: Host-associated > Arthropoda: Insects > Digestive system > Gut ... | reverse complement strand
CGCCGTGGAGGTCTGCGCCAGCAGCGGCGGCGGCGCCAGCAGCGCCAAGACGGCCAGCACCAGGCCCAGCGCCTTGGCTTGGGGGGGATCGCGGCGAGGGGGCATGGGGCGGGTTGCGGTGGTCGTCATGTTCGGGTTTGAGCAGGCAGGTTTGCGGCCCTGGTGGACGGGGCTATGTCGTGCCTGTGCATGACGGGGGATCGCCAGGGGTTTCGCTGCTCGGGGTGTTGCCGGCGCTGTTGCCGTCGCTGGTGCCGCCACCTCCGCCACCACCACCACCACCACCACCGACACTGCCGCCGCCACTGCTGGCGTCGCCGCCGGTGCCGCTGCTGCCGCCGCCGCCGCTGGGAGCACTGCCGCCGCCGGCGGCGCCGTTGTTGCCGCCGGCACTGCCACTGTTGCCGCTGCTGTTGCTGGTACCGCTGCTGTTGCCGTTGCCGCTGGCGCTGCCGTCCAGGGCCTGCGGCGTTACGGAGATGGCGTAGCTGTAGGCGCGGTAGTAGTCCTTGAACGCCTGCTGGAGTTGGGTGACGGCGCTGGTGTTGGAAGGGGGCAGGGGGGCCAGCAGCACCATCAGGAAGGCCACTCCGACCATGATGTACTCGAGCGCGGCCTGGCCTCGTTGCCTGGCGGGTGCTGGGCAGGCCACGCCTTGATTGGGGCGCAGCGGCCCCTCTCCCCCAACCTTTCTCCCACGAGGGGAGAGGGGAGCAGGGGGGCGTTTGCGACCGTCTCCAAGGCGGGCCATGAAACCGCCTTCCCGCTCTGGGGCAGGGGGGGAGTGTTCAGGCAGAACCGCGCCGCTTCCAACTGCGGCGGCCCACCTGACTCGCGGACGAAGAAGTGCTGTGCTCATACGCAAGGCGCGAAGGTAAAAAAGAAAGAGCGGTGGACGGCCGCTTTCAGTGTGAGGGTCGCCGCCGGCCCACAGCCAAGATTCACGAAGGGCAGCCATCGGCGATTCGAGTCTGGCGCTCGGCGGTTTCATCGGTCCCGATTTTTGTTTGGAGTGGAGCGCGCATGACGCGCGATTGTAGTTCGCCGCCGCGCCTCATATTGTAAAAATCGTTAGATTATGTTCGATTTTGTGAAAAACGCCGATTCGACCCATGAGGCGCGCGCGCCACGGGGGGATGCGCACAGTCGCGGGCACCTTTCATCAGTGAGTAACGTATTGGGACAAAGTAAAAAATCGAAACATTATGTTTGGGGCGACGAAAATTGGCGTTCCATGCAGTAGAGTCGCGCAAGGTCCAGCAACGACAACGCTGGTTTCCCTGCCTGCGCGGGCCCGCGTGAACGCGGTGGTTTTGACGCTGATCGGACTGCCCCCGCGCCTCGCGGGCCGGCGCTCCGATCACGGTACCGGCAGGGACACACGGCAGCCGTTTCCGGGCTCGACGCAGAGTTCTGGGGCAGCCCCATGACACGCAACAAAAATCAGGTTTAACGCGTTCCGGCTGCCGGCAAAACCAGTGGCCCCGAGAAGACAAGCAGGGATCGGCACCAGCGCGCCCGCAGCGCGCATTCGCCGGACTTGCTCCCCCCGTTTGGGTGGCGGCTGGCGCCCCAGCCACCATCCGGACATTTCCCTTTTGTGCAATTTTTCATCAAGGAGCTTTTCCATGCAGCACAGTCGCATCACATCCAAACGCAAATTGCTTGGCCAGGGGATGACGGAATACATCATCATCGTGGCGCTGATCGCCATCGCCGCGATCGGCGTCTTCACCTATTTCGGCCAGACGGCGCGCAACCAGGTCGCGGGCATGGCGCAGGAGCTTTCGGGCCATTTAGGCACCACGGCCATTCAGGCCGCCGGTACCGCGGCAGGCAACGCCGAGACGCAAGGCAGGCAGGACAAGAATCTGTCCAACTACGAGCAAGGCAACATCGCCGGCAGCGGCGGCGGCAGCAGCTCGAACTGATCCGGGGTTCGCGGCGATTGTTCAGGAGTTGCGCGATGCGTCAGACGCCGGGGGTTCGCCGCCAGCGCGGGCAGGCGCTGGCGTTCATCCTGATATTCGCCGTGGCCACCGCCCTGGCCGTGCTGCTGCTCTACAACAGCAGCGTCCTGGCCAACACCAAGACCGAGCTTCAAAATGCCGCCGATGCGGGCGCGTATGCGGCGGCGACTTTGCAGGCGCGGGATCACAATTTCTCGGCCTATACCAACCGGGCGATGATCGCCAACCAGGTGGCGGTGGCCCAGTTCGTGAGCCTGACGTCCTATCTCGACGATGCGGCCCAGACGCAAAAGCGGATGAAGCAGAGCATTTTTCATTGGTTTTATGCGTTGTTCCCGACCGACAAGGGCCGGTGGGATTTCGCCAAGACTTTGCCCATGTCGAACGCGCTGCAGTCCTTCGCATCCAGTTCGACCTCCTCGGCGGCCAACGGGACAGATGCGATGGTTTCCGCCTTGAAAAACGTCAACAACACCTCGGTGAACAGTCTTACTTCGAGAATGTCGCAGATAGATTCCGCAAAAAATCAGCTCGCGGCGCAAAACAATCTGGATCAAAACGATACCTCGGGCGCCCCCATATCGGGCGACATGCAGTCCACCGTGTCCGGCTTTGCGCCCATGGCGGTGAAAGGTCTGGATACGCTGATCGCCGCCTTGCAGCAGGCCCAGGAAATCTCGCACGACATGACCATGGCCGACATGATGGCCGTGGCCGACGAGGTGGTGAAAAAGAACGACCCGAACGCGGAGGTCACCTCGCTGGGCACTGCCACGGCGCGCATCAGCGCCTGGGGCAACGAGTACACCAAGAAGCACGAGATCAGCTCGGCTGCGGGCGACCGGTTTGCCGATGTCGTGCTGGACGACGCCAGCCAGGATGATTTCAGCCGCAACCGCTCGGGTATTCCTTTTGCGAGTTGGAGTAGCAGCGTCCAGCCTTACCTTTGGTTTCCTTTTCTTTGCTCGGGAGTCCCTGATTTCCCTGATCCCACTCATACTGCATTTGCGTTCTCTCATGGGGGTGGCACGCTGCTCAGTAAAGACAAGAAACGTTGGCTGGCCCTTGATGTCACGATGGGTGCCGGCTATGCCAAGTGTACTTATTGGGTAATGACTTGGCTGGGACCTCGTCGCAAAACGAATACAATTCCTTTTTTAGACTTCAATATCGACACCACGCCCACCGCCTTCCTGCTCGGTGGCAGCGGTGGCGCACTTGTCGGCCCCGGCAGTGCTTATAACGACGAGCACGACCGAAACACCGCCTACCACAACAACGCCAAATCGGCGGAAAATTATGGCGGCGTGCTTCCGATGAACTTGCTGAACCCGGGTGCACTCCCGACGTCCCCGACGACAACGACAGCGGTAGCAGCCGCCATTCCCGCCCTGTACCGTTATAAGCTCGACCCCCCAAGCACCATGGACAGCGCCGGCGGCCTGCTGGATTACCGCGACATCGCCGATTTCACCACGCCGCAAAATCAAACGCCGGAACTGAACGGCGGCGCCTACCCGATTACCGTGGAGGTTTCTCGCTCGGCCGACAGCGTGCGGCTGTCGAGCGCGCTGTTTCCCAATCTCGGCCCCGACGACATCATCAAACTCGACGATGCGGCCAAGGGAAAGACCTTGAAGGCGGTGGCCTCGGCCCATGCGTATTTCTACCGGCCCAAGGAGGACGACAGCAATCAATTCACCCGCAGCGGCTGGCACCGTGGCGACGGCAGGACGGAGATGGCCAACCTCTTCAGCCCTTACTGGCAGGCGCGCTTGACCGAGACGCCGCCCGAGGATGCCGCGGCTTCGCTGGCGGCGCAATGACTTCACAAGCCATGCCGTTGCATTCCAACTCGCGTCTCAATAACGAAGCGTTCGGACTGAGCTTGTCGCAGTCCCGCGCCGGCCTTCGACAAGCTCGGGCTGAACGGTGATGAGCGTTTTCAACGCGAATGGGCATCAACCGCCGCCATGGACACCGGCTGGCCGCGGGCGGGCCCAATCGGGCAATGCCCTGGTCGAGTTCATCATCGGCGCGATGCTGTTCCTGGTGCCGCTGTATCTGGCGGTCCAGGCGCTGGGCAAGTTCGCCGACGTGCGGCACATGGCGCAGGCGGCGGCGCGCTACGCCGCCTGGGAACGCATCGTTTGGCACGACACGTCGGGGCTGGACGCGACCAGCGCGGATTTCTATCAAAAGAACCTGGGCTCCGGCCAGCAAGTTCCGCAAAAAAGCGACGCGCAGATCCGCAGCGAGATTGCCGTCCGGCTTTTCAACGACCGCAACTCGGCCCTCGCCTACAACGACAGCGACAAGGGCGCCACCTCGCCGAGCCTGGCCAACGGCCTGGACCCCCTGTGGGAAGACAGCGCCGGAGCGCCGTACCTGACCAACTACGACGCCGCCACCACCCTCACCGGGACGGTGAGCCAGCCGTCCAAGGATCTGGTGGGCGGCGCGCTGTCCGGGATCAGCGACGCCGCCAGGAGTCTCGGGGTGCTCAAGGTCACGGGCTCGCTGGTGCCGCCGCTGCCCTCGCAGACGCTGACCCAGGCGACGTTCGAGTTGCGCGGCGTGGCCAGCGCCAGCGATGTGTACAAGCGCCTGTGGAACAGCTCCAGCGGCCTGCCGGATTGGGCCGGTTTTTCCACCAGCGCGCAGGCGGCGGTGCTGGCCAATGCCTGGAATGCCAATGGCAGCGGCGGCACGCTGGCCATGGTCAAGGAGTCGGTGCCCACGGCCCAGGATGCGGTGAAGCTGCTGCTCCAGCCGGTCGTCCAGAACATCAACGCGTGGGAGCCCCTTGTCGGCAACCGGCTCGATGTCGGGAAGATCGCCGTGGATGTGGTCCCGGGCGATCGCTTGCGTTAGGGCGTTTCGACGTATGCAGACTTTCATGTCGCCGGCTCCCACGCTGCCACGGGCCCCCGCCGCGCCCGGCGGGGCAGCCAAGGGTGTTCTGCACAAGTCACCGCGCCGTGGGCATCTGTGGACTCGGGCAGTCCGCGGCGTTGCAAATCCTCGCGATACCACTCGGTATCGCCGCGGTTTGCGCCTTGCAGCCCATCCCGATCCGCAGCGCCCACTTGCCGCTCGATTTATGCAGAACATCCCTAACGCTGCCCCAACGGAGCGGCCGTCGCGAAAGAGCGCTCGGCGTTGTGCTCCTTCCCCCTTGGGGGGAAGGTTGGGATGGGGGCCGCTGATGAGCGCCCTTGCCCTCGCCCTGGGCAGCCTGGGATGCCCGGCTTGCCCCCTGGCGCCGCCCGCGGATTTGCGTGGCGAGATGATCAGCGAGGAGTTGACGATCAACGGCCTGCCCACCGCCATTTACCAGGTGCATTCCAGCGAGCCGGCGGAGCGGCTGATCCAGCAAAGCGAGCGCGAATGGCGCAATCTGGGATTCATGCCACGACGCCGGCTGTTCGCGCCCTGGCAGATTGTGACCGCCGCCGGTGAAGACTGCGTGAGCGTGTTGCAGCTCAAGGACGAAGGCGGCGCCGCCGTGGGCTTTCTTTCGGTGTCGTTCCCCGCCCGCTCGTCCGAGGCGCTGGACGCACCGACCCGCAAGCTGTTGCCCGAGGACAGCCGGGTGGAGTCCACGGTGCGGAGCAAGGATCATGGCCGCGATGGGCTGACGATGGTGGTCAGCGCGCCGCAACAGAGCAGTCAATGGGTCGACGCGCTGTTGCAACGGCTGCAAGACGAGCACTGGCAGGGCGTGGGCAGGCACGCCTACGAGCAGCCGGACAAGCAGCTGCAAGCCGACCGCGTGACGGCCCAGCGCAATGGGTACCAGTTGACGGTGATCGTTTGGGGCGGCCAACGAACCCAAGCCGTGATCACCCTGGTGGAGCCTCTGTGAACAAGTTTGCTTATGAATATTCGACCATTCCTGATTGAAAAAGCCCGCAGCCCCTGGGTGCTTTTGCTGGTGGCGATTGCCGTTGCGGCGGGTATTTCGCTGCTCGCCTTCAATTACCTGGACAGCCGGGAGCGGCACATTAAGGAAGAGGCCGCTGCCCAGGCGGCCAGGGTAGCCGCCGGCAAGCGCGTGCCCGAAGTGCGCGTGGTGGTGCCGGTGGCGGACGCGGGGATCGGCACGGTCATCAGTTCGCAGGCTTTCGCGGCGCGCTCGATTGCGCAGGACCTGCTTTACAGCGACACGATCAAGGCCAGCGATTTCGAGTTCTTCAGCGGCCAGAAGCTGGCCAAACCCTTGCAGAAGGGCCGCCCCCTGCGCATTTCCGACCTGATCGCGCCCGAGGTCCGCGATGTTGCGGCGGTGGTGCCCGCCGGCAAGCGCGCGGTGACGATTTCGATTGACAACCTGAATTCGATCGCGCAGACCGTCCGCCCCGGCAACCTGCTGGACATTTTCCTGGTCAGCCGCGCCCCGCAACTGGATGAGAAGGTGCCTGCGGAGACGCTGGACCAGACCATGCTTTTCATGCAAAACATGGAGGTGCTGGCCGTGGGCCGGGATTTCAACGATCCCCGGCTGCACCCGGATCTGAAGCAGAACATGGTGCGTCCCGGCGAGGTGGCGGGGTCGAATTCGCGCGGCTACGACACGGTGACGCTGCTGGTCACGCCGGCGCAGGCGGAGAAGCTGATCATCGGGCAGAAGATGGGCGCTTACCGGGTCGCGCTGCGCGGCCGCGGGGACGACAGCCCGCTGGATCTGGCGGTGCTCAAGGCCAGCGATTTCATGCCTTCGCTGCCTAAGCGCGATCAGGGCATCGAGTTCATCGTGGGCGGCACCAGCAGAGGCGCTGGCCTGGTGAGCACGCTGCGCCCGACCGCCGCCGGAGCGCCGCCCGCGCCACCGGCGGCGGCCATCAATCCGCTGAGTGCCGAGGCGCTCGAGGCGGCATTGATGAACATGGCCACGGCGGCCGACGCCTCCGAACGCGCCAACCGGCGCGGCCAGGCGGCATCGGACTTCGTCGATACCCCCTGAGGAAAACCGCTTCAAGCGTCATGAGTGACGCCGCTTTGGTCAGCCAACCCACACGCCCCGAACCCTACGCCCAAGTTTTATGACCGCCCTTGCATTTCCATCCGCTTCCATTCGCCGGACCATGGCCGCCGGGGGGCTCGTGCTGCTGGCTTCTGCAGTGGCCGCGCAGGCGCTCGAGCCCGCGCCGGGCAGCGGCGAAACTCCCCACCGTCGGGTGGCCACCCCCGCGGATTCGTCCGGCGACGAGACGATCACCATCCCGCTGGGGGAGCTCAAGATTTTGCCGTCCGACGGCAAGATCACGCGCATCGCGGTGGGCAATGGCAAGGTCGTGAGCGCGACGACGGTGGACAACCGTCAGCTGCTGCTGATTGCCGAGCAGATCGGCGGCACGCAGATCATGGTCTGGAGTTCCAAGGGCATGCGCGCGTTCCGGGTGCGGGTGGTCCACCCTCAATTCGCGTCGGCGCGCGGCTTGCTCCAGGAGATCGTCAACCGCAACAGCGGACTGAAGCTCGAAGAGGTGGATTCGCGCCTGGTGGTGACCGGGATCGCGCATACGCCGGTGATCGAGCAGTTGCAAAAGGTGGCGTCGGACATACCCGGTGTTCTGGTCAATGTTCAGGCTGACCAGGGGTCGGCAGCAACGCAATCGGTGCTGTTCAGGCTCCACTTCATCGAGGTCAAGAAGTCGCTGCTGGAAAACATCGGGATTCAATGGAGCTCGAGCATGAACGGCCCGGTCTTCGGTGTCCAAGGCTCGCGCCGGAGCGGCATCTATCACAACCTGCCTGATGCCCCCGCGAGCACCAATTTGCTGGACGAGAGCCGGCAGCAGTTCTACAGCGTCGGCGGGCGCAACCAGGGTGCCTTTTTCGGCATCGCCTCCGCGCTGGCTTCACGTATCAATCTGGCCGTCACCGACGGTGACGCGCGCATCCTCGCATCCCCCGAACTGACGGCAAAGAGCGGCGGGCAGGCCAGCTTGCAGGTGGGCGGCGAAGTACCGATCCCCATGTCCGGGGCCTTGGGCGCGGCGGGCATGGATTTCAAGCCCTACGGGATACTTTTCAAGATCGCGCCCGTGGTGGACAGCAACGGCATCATCACGGCCAAGCTGGCCACGGAGCTGTCGCAGATTGATCCGTCGATCTCGGTGCAGGGCGTCCCGGGCTTTCTCACCCGGTCGACCTCCACCGAGATCAGCGTCAAGGCCGGCGAGGTGTTTGCGCTTTCCGGCCTGCTCAGCGGCGATCTGTCCAATGCGATCGACAAGGTTCCGGGGTTGGGGAACATCCCGGTCCTGGGGCGCCTGTTCAGTTCCGACGACTATCGCAACCAGCGCACGGACCTGGTGGTTCTGGTCGAGACCGAGATCATCAACAACGGCGCGGGCATGGCCAACGAAGTGTTGCAGCGTGGCCAGCGCAATATCCAGGAGTTCCAGCAAATCTCGCAACAACGCACCAGCAGCGGTGGGCGCAAGCCGCTCGAGCTCGAGCAAAACAAGAAATTTGCCGTTGTTCCCATGAAGCAGCCGGCATCTGGAGACCGCTGAGATGACGCCGTTGTTTCTGGTTGAACTCAAGCGGGGGCAGGAATCCCCGGTCGTCGTTGAATGCAACCAGCCCACGGCCTTTCTGGGCAAGGACAGTGGCGCGCTGGTGGAGCTCAAGGGATGGCGGGTGGGCCGCCGTCAGTTGCAGTTCGACCTCAGGGACTCCGGCATCTGGGTGCGCGACGGCGGCGGCATGACGGCGATGAAGGTCAACGGCAACACCGTCAACGAGTACGGCCCGCTCGCCAGCAAGGACATCGTCGAACTGGCCGATTACCGCGTTCGCGTGCAACTGGCGCATGGGCACAACCCGCCGGGGCATGCCGAGCGCGCCGTCGTTGAGACCGCGCCCGCCAGCGCCGCACGCCCCGTTTCGCGGATGGATGCCGCGCCGGCCATGCCGCCCCCGGCTCCGCCGCCTTTGTTGGGCAAGCAGGCCGATTTCAAGGTTCGCGAGCTGCTGCACAAGCGGCTGATCACGGCCATGGACCTGCGGCGCGTCAATGTCTCGCGCATGGGCGACAACGAACTGCGGCAGACCGTCGGCAAGCTCATAGATGAGATCATTGCCACCGATCCCGTGTTCGCGGACCACCAGGCAGAAAAGGATGCGCTGCGCAACATCGTGCTGGACGAGGTGGTTGGCCTCGGTCCGCTGGAAGAGTTGCTGGCCGACGACGCCGTGACCGAAATCATGGTGAACCGGCATGACCAGATTTTCATCGAGAAGGAGGGGCGGCTGCAGGAGTCGCGGGTTTCGTTCTCCACCGATGCCTCGGTGGTCGCGGCGATAGAGCGGATCGTGGCGCCGCTCGGGCGGCGCATCGACGAGGCCTCGCCCATGGTGGACGCGCGGCTCAAGGACGGTTCGCGCGTCAATGCCGTGATTCCGCCGCTTGCGATCCGGGGGCCCAGCATCACCATCCGGAAATTCGCCAAGCGCAAACTCGATGGCAGCGATTTGATCCGCTTCGGGACGTGCAACGACGCCATGTTGCAGTTCCTGCACGTGGCGGTCCAACAGCGCGCCAACATCGTGATTTCCGGCGGCACCGGGTCTGGAAAGACGACGCTGCTCAACATCCTGTCCAACTTCATTCCGAACGATGAGCGCATCGTCACCGTGGAGGACGCGGCGGAACTGCGGCTGACCCAGCCGAATCTGGTTTCGCTGGAGGCCCGTCCGGCCAACATTGAAGGCCGCGGCGCCGTCACGATCCGGGACCTGGTGAAGAATTGCCTGCGCATGCGGCCAGACCGGATCGTCGTTGGCGAATGCCGGGGCGGCGAGGCCCTGGACATGCTGCAGGCCATGAACACCGGCCATGACGGGTCGCTGACCACGGCCCACGCCAATTCACCACGGGACTGCCTTTCGCGCCTCGAAGTGATGACGCTCATGAGCGGGCTGGACATCCCGATCCTGGCGATCCGCGAGCAAGTGTGTTCGGCGGTCGACATCATCGTGCAGGAGACCCGCTTTTCCTGCGGCAGCCGGCGCGTCACTCACATCACCGAGGTGGTGGGCATTGAGGGTGACGTGGTTCAGATGCAGGACATCTTCCTTTTCAAGCAGGCGGGATTCGGCGCCGACGGACGTATCCGCGGCCAGTTCGTGGCCACGGGTCACATACCGGACTTTTATCAGGATCTCATGCGGCGGGGCATCGAGGTCGACACGAGCATTTTTCAGTTGTCGGATGCCATGTCCTCCAGCGATTTCGGGAGGCCATGATGGTGAATGCGAACGGGCTTCTCATTTTTGTCGTCGGGATCTTCCTGCTGGTGGCTTTGATCGCATGGGCGACGCTGCACTTTGGCTCGCGCTGGCTCGCGCGCAAGCAAAAGCTGACCGCCAGCCAGGTCGCCTCCCAGCTGGAAACCATGTTCATTTTCACCGGCGCCTACCGGGTGCTGATCCTCAACACGGCGCTGGTCACACTGCTGCCGGTCCTGGCCTGGGTGCTGACGAACAGCTGGATCGTGGTGGGCGTCTGCGTCGTGGCGGCGTTTTTCATTCCACGCAAGGTGATCCGCTTTTTGACGTGGAAACGATTGCGCCACATCGAGCAGCAGTTGCCCGACACCATTCTGATGGTTGTCGGCGCGCTGCGCGCGGGCGCCAGCCTGTCGATTGCGTTGGAGAGCGCCGCAAAAGAAGGGAAACCGCCGCTGTCCCAGGAAATCGAGCTGCTGCTGCGCGAGATTCGTGTCGGCGTTGATTTCAGCGTGGCCCTGCGCAATCTCGAACGGCGGGTGCCGCTGCAGGATATGACGATGGTGGCGGCCGGCATGGCGCTGTCGCGCGAGGTGGGCGCGAATCTGGCGGAAACCCTTGATTCGATTGGCAAAACCATTCGCGCCAGGCTGCAAATGGAAGGCAAGATCCGAAGCCTCACCGCGCAGGGAAAAATGCAAGGTTATGTCATGGCCGGGCTGCCGATCTTTCTGATCATCATACTCCGGTTCATGGAGCCGGAGGCGATGGCACCGATGTTCACCACATGGTATGGCTGGGTCACCGTGGGCGTCATCGCGGTAACGATCGCGATCGGCCATCACTTCATCGCCAAAATCACCAACATCGATATTTAGGCACTCTATGATGGAAAAGTTGCTGGTGGCCATTTTGATCGGTTTTGGGTTTGTCGTCTTTGTGGCTGCAGTAGGCTACAGCCTGCTCAAGGTGACCAAGGAAGTCCCTGACGAAGATCGTGTGTATCTCGACCCCTTGCCTCGACCGTTGCGGCTGCTGTGGCCTGTGGTGCGGTTTGTGGATTACCATGTGTGTCACTTCGTGCCGGCGCGCCTGGTGCAGGGCCCTGCGGAGGCACTGCGCCTGTCGGGCCTGCTGTACCTCATGAGCGGCTCGCAGTTTTTGGCGCTATCGCTTATTTCAGCAACTGCCTTCGCTGCCATTGGATGCAAGGCGCTGTCGATGCTTGGCCAAGCCAAGGTTCTTTATATCATGGGTTTGGCGTTCATCGGATGGTGGTATCCACGCATCTGGTTGAATGACGTATTGAAGAAGCGCCGCAAGCTGCTGGTACGGTCGCTTCCCGTGTATCTTGATTTCCTGACGATGGGCATCGAGGCCGGTCTCAACATGAACGGGGCGATGGGTCAGGCCGTGGACAAGGGGCCGCCGGGCCCCTTAAAGAACGAATTTTCCCTGGTGCTGCGTGATCTGCGCGCGGGCCTGACCCGCGCCGATGCGTTGCGCCGCATGGACGAGCGCACGCACATCCCGCAAGTGTCGAGCTTCGTGACGGCCGTGATCCAGGCGGAACGCATGGGAGCCAGCCTGGGCGCCACCTTCCGCAATCAAGCGGAACAGCGCCGCATCGAGCGCTTCCAACTGGCCGAAAAAATGGCCATGGAGGCCCCGGTGAAATTGATCTTTCCGCTGGTCGTTTTCATATTTCCGGTTACCTTCGTGGTGCTCATGTTCCCGATCGTGATGAAATTTCTGCAATCGGGAATTTCTCTTTGACGATGCCAGCCGCACACACTTCCGCGGCGCACTTCACGTTACGCACGGCGGATACCTTCTGGCGGCGCATGCGCGGCCTGCTGGGTTACCCGGCCTTGAAAAACGGGGAAGGCCTGTTGATCAAGCCGTGCAACATGATTCACACTTTCGGCATGCGTTATTGCATTGACGCGGTGTTCATCGACCGGCAGCACCGCGTGCTGAAGATCGCCCCGCATGTCGCACCGCTGCGCATGCGCCAGTGCCTGGGCGCCTATGCGGTGCTCGAGCTTGCCGCAGGACAGGCCAAGTCTTTGCATCT
>Ga0123354_10014467_pt1 | contig 12289 bp, 11 predicted proteins | sample TergutLab28metaG_2_FD_97872 | JGI IMG/M metagenome (GOLD analysis project Ga0123354, IMG submission 97872) | Labiotermes labralis P4 segment gut microbial communities from Petit-Saut dam, French Guiana - Lab288 P4 | ecosystem: Host-associated > Arthropoda: Insects > Digestive system > Gut ... | reverse complement strand
GCTGTCAAAGTTTCAAACTTCTCTGGCCATTATCTCCGTAACCGTTCAACTTTGGATATAGGTGTTTTGGGTTATATCGGTATACTTTAACATAAGGAACACCCTCCCGAAGTCTGGCACATTTCTCCTGGGACAACCTGTATATGTTTTGTTTGTATCTCAGAACAAACAGTGAGGTTTGTCCTGAGCAGCATTCAATGATTGGTTTTTGTAACTAAGATGGCAAGTGTTTACTTTGGGGTATGAACAGGGTCTTTGAATATAACAGATTACATTTTGTCCTTAAACGGCTAAAAATGAAGACACTGAGTTTCCAGACACTGGAAACACATGCTGTCTACACACAACTGACTGTCTAACAAGAACTTTACAGGATTTTTCCAAGTAATTTAATTATATTAGGATAAAACCGGCAGTCAGTACTAAAGTAATTAGTGTAATGTTACAAATTATACAAGTTTGCTGTGTAGAAGATTGATGTATGTGAATCTGCTGTATATTTGACATGATGCCTTTTGTTTTGTTTCTCTGTCTTAGTGTTTTCTTTACAAACATGTCTTAATTGTACAAAATCTGATGTTTGTAGCTGGCCCATGCCTTGTCTGTGTTTGCTGTTCATGCCCGAGGACCATTATTTGACCAGTATACAGCCCAATTGGAGAAGGAGTGTGATCGGTATTGGAAGAGTGGCCATCAGATGTGTGAAGTTTTGAGTCTTACTGGAAACCCGTGTACCAACCCTCTGCACCGTGGTGGTGGTGAAGGTGCAGGCGGTGGAGAATTGCAAGGAGAAGCAAACAAGCTCCTTGATGAGGCTGATTCTTCCGAAAGGTTTGTTACATATCAGTATGTTTGCAATGTGTATGCTTTGGGTTCTTTGTTCTCAAATGCCGCCACTTTGCCACATAGTTGCAGCCACAGACGTGGCATTTGTATTATCCTGGAATGGGCTGTTCTGTTTTTGTTCCTGTGTTATCAGCCATTGAGTTGCAGCTCTGATTCCATCTCATGATAATCTCCAAATCTGTGGCCACCAAGATTTTGCTTCAGCACTAGAAACATGTGACAGTTGCTTGACAACAAATTCCTGTAATGTAATGACAGTGTATGTATGTTCTTTAGCTACAAGATTATATACCCCGTAAATTAATTTTCTGGCCAGCTTGCATACATAGCACCATATGTTGTACAGGTATGAGAGATGGGTAATGGAATATGAATCTTCATACTTTGTGCTCTTCACAAAGTATTGGTAGGGTGGTGCAATTAAAAGAAGAGGTGTGGGAATGGGTGATACAAGAAACACTTTCAGAATTGTAGTTAGAATAATTAACAGGGAACAGACCATTTTGAAGACATAATCCTGGATTGAAAGTATATTAAAATGGATCTTTCAGGGAATCTGGTGTGAAGATATAGACAGGGTTTGTTTGTTTCTTTGTTTGTTTGAGGTTAGATCTAAAGGTTGGCTTTTGAGTTTCTTAAAAGGCACGGTATTTTTTTACCTATAAAGCGACTGTCAATTTCACCAGGAGGACTGTATGATGTTTGTCATACAGCATTCTTACAGGAAATGAAGAGAAATTCAAAAGAAATGAAAGTAGGGTTTACAGTTAAAAACTGATACACGTGAAGATTACATATAATGATATTTGAGGCTGTCATTGCAGTAAATAATAAGATTACCATCTTTCAGAATGAGGTGCCATTTATGCTGGTAAACATGATCCAGTATTTTGGAGGAAACTGCTACTTTCATCTTCAACTGCTCTTACTCTGAAGATGAAGGCAACAGCTTCCTCTGAAATAGAGTTACCTATTTACATCCCAGTAGGTGGTAGTGTTAATCAAAAGCTGTATTTTATACATATATTATGTGTGAAAGTGTTTGCATTTGAAGTGTACAGTAGTCATAATTACTGATGCTTAAGTGTGGAGGTATGCCTTTGTCTGATTGGCACCATGCTGTGGATTCTTCAAGAAGAGCATGGGCAAAAATCATACATGTGAGACTGGCCTCACATAAAGATGAATGATCAGTCTCACACCACTGTCATAGTTGAGTGGGTTTAAGGATCCTGCAGTGTGTTTGAGACATCTGGTTTAAGGTTCCTGCAGTGTGTTTGAGACATCTGGTTTCAAACCTCAGCATCGATACCATCTATTGCCATTGAAGTTTAGTGTGGTTTTTCTGAGGCCCTCCACGTAACCAATGACATGGTGCCTGAAATTAGACCATGACTGCTTCCACATTCATTGTTGTCCGTTACTCACTATAGTCATCATGTAATGCCGTTTTATGTGTTCACAGAGGTCTCAGACTGCTTGTGTAATCCACAGTACATACCAGGCCAATTTTTTAAACATATTCCCCCTCAGAATTCTGCTAAAAAAACTGGGAGGATTACTGAACTTGAGCAGAAAGTAGCTAAGAATTATGACAAGGCTGCTAACATGGCACTGTCCTTTGAAAGGATATCTGTTTAAATTTGGGCTGGTAGACAGACCTGGGTGTGGTAAATGCAAACAGGCATTTGTAACAGCCTCACATGTTCTTTGTGACTTTAAGGCACTGGCAGTATTAAGGTTTAGGCGCTTGGGCCATTGTTTCTTGACACAAGGTGACTTTGCTGACATATCCGCCAGCAAGGTACCTCACTTTGTTCAAAGTGCGGGACTGTTGAATGCTTAAGCAGAAGGGTTCCATCCCAATCCTGCCAACAGCAAGTCAACATAAATGCGTGACATACCAACTGCTGTATATACAGAGTAATACCTCGTGATGATGAGCAGTAAGCCTGCTCAAAACATGTAGAGGTTAATTATTGAAATAAATTGAAAGTAAATAGTGCATCCTGTTGGTTCTTATTGTATGGTATTAATAGATAAGATTCAGACCATACCTTTGTGACCTTCTTGATTCCACAAGCGCCTGATTTCCAAGCCAAAATGTTGTGGTTTGATATATCATATGCTTTTGAGAAAACAAAAGAAATTCCCAGTGGGGCTTATCTTTTTGTGTATGGCCTTATGAATTCTTTCAGGGTAATTATGAATCAGTCTTGTAGTTATTTGTCCATTCCCTCTCTGTAAAACAATTTGAGCTTCTTTTAAAATGTTATTTTTTGTTATGAAGGCATTTAATCTGGAAAGGAGTGCAGTAATATGTTTTGGAGGAATTTGCTGTTACCATCTTTAGGATAGGTATATCAGTAGTGTTACTGTGTACCTCCTTACATCCCAGTGTCATAACCTGAAGATAACAGTATGATCTGACAAGGCTTCATAACCTACATTCTGTGACAATGGACACTTCTTGTGGTTCAATAGTGTAACATAAACTTGTAAATTACTGGTTTGCACACTGTGTTCATCATGTACTATACCACAGAAATGACACATTGCACAAATAGCATGTTTTCATATGTGGGTGAGTGGATGGGGAGGCATCTTCTCATCTGGGTGTGATAGAGTGTTACCAATTATTGGACCTCTGTCTCTCAGACCCATCTCAGAGCCACCTCATCCTTTCACACAAAGACTGGAATAGATCCATTTTAGGTTTATGAACATTGCAGTAATGTAATGTAGCAGTGTAAAAATGAACTTGTTGCATCACTGTTTTATGCTTGACTACAAGCACTTTGTTTTATGTGTATGGTCTTGCGTGTTTTTAATTTTAAAATATGTCTGTAGTCGTGACCGAACTCAACTACCGCTGATGGAACATTCAAGTGGTGTCCGTTATGTATCAGCTTGCAACTGTGGCAGAAAGCAAGGTCCTCGAGAAGATCCGTTTACTATGCAGGCTGCCAATTATGACTTCTATCGGCGTCTGGGAGAGGAATGTGGTTGTAATCATCTTGAATCAGTTCGTTTCCCCGTGTTCCAACCAAGTACACAGAATTACAGGTGTGGACCTAGTTCTTATGGTACAATTAACCCTTTGAAGAGAAGAATTAAAATTCTTATATTACAGTAAGTGCATGCCTTCCATATTGTAAAACTCAGTTAATTGTGCATAAGGAAATAAACTCTGTTTATTCTGAGATTCATGCAAAAGACAAATGCACACTGTGACCAGAACATAGAATTTCCGAATGTTGAACATGGTGGTATGTAGAGTAACTGCTTAACTTTAGAGGGTAAATGTTCAAATGTTGGAGGCTTCAGTATCTGTCTGGAACAAATTTGGTGACCTGAAGTTGAAGGCAGCAAGCTCTTCCATATTGGTGCAAAGAACCTTTTATTTTATTTGGCATACAAACACCTGTTCTGGAACCTGAAGTAATGAAAATTTGTTGCTGGTGATCCTGATGTAAATAATTTTTTACAAAAGTTTCTTTTATCATATGTGTGTAATTATGAAAGTGATGTAGTACAAGAACTTAGGTGTATGTTACCATACCTTTGTGGTATATACTCCTCTGTCCTTCTACATCCATTGCAATTCATTATTCACTAATTATCCTTCCATTCAATTCTGTGTAATCTTGAGCTACTGAAAGTGTTGTGAGTCAAAACATGCGTACTGAATTTGACTCAGATTGTGCAGTCATTTTGGTAACTATGGATAGAAATTCATGCACACTCCTAAATCGGGTGTGGCTCTTACTGCACCAATTTTCACAAAACTTGCGATCAACAAATTGTCAAATTTATCCAGATAAAGAATGTAGAGAATATGGATATAATTTCATTTATACACCTAAGTAAAGTATGACCTCCAGTGCACTGATTCTTGTAACATTCATGCACTCTTCACGGGATGACATGGAGATCTGTACTGAATTTCTCCCAGACTGGTCAGGAAATGTGGAAGGTACTGATCAAAATGCATTATGCCCTTGAGTAAGGTATGATTGTCACTGAGCCAATTTCTACTGAACTCATGCTAACTTGACAACATTTTGTAGAGAACTCCTGTTCCAAAATTTGTGAAAATTCAACAGAGGTTTAGTTGCTGATACTGGTCACATATATTGTGGGCTGGGTAGCTCAGTCGGTATAGTGACTGACTATTGGCTGGATGGTCTGGGATCGAATCCCAGGGGGGGCGAGATTTTCTGCCCATCCAGACCGGCCCTGGGGCCCACGCAGCCTCCTGTACAATGGGTACTGGGTCTTTCCTGTGGGTAAAATGTGGCCAGGGTGTGCTGCTGACCACTTACCCCCTTCTAGTGCCACAGTCATGGAAGAGTAGAGCTATAGCTCTACCCACCCTCTGGGCCACAGCAGGCCTATAACGGGATTACTTTACCTTTACCTTTAATGGTCACATATTGACAGATTTGGTCTCCATAACAAATCTCTCTTTACTACTTAAAGAAGGCCAAACTAGTAAGTTCACCTTCAGTTGCAGAAGAAACAGAGATCTTCATGGATGGTGGACATTGGAAGTGTGGTGTGACTGATTGTTATTGTAGTATTATGCTTCCTGTGCTTTGGATTTTGGTATTCATGGATCATTTATTGTCAAACAGAACTTTGAAAGAAATCACAAGAAACTGTTAAACTAAACTGATGCGGAAGTTACAGAGTGCTCTATTCATCTCAAGAACTCAAATCTTTATTAACATGTTCGGTAGGTTTGATAAAAGTAAAGTGAACATTGCTACATGTTTTCAGTTTTCCTGAAAGTATTCCTAAGCATGGGAAACTGATGGTGAATAAATGAAAGAGACATTTTCATCTTGTGTGAATCTTGTATTTGAAGACTTTAGTAATGAAGAGAGGATTGGTCAAGATTTGGAACACCTGCCATGTGTTAGAAATACAGGAAGAAAGAGAGAGAGAGAGTTGAATATTTTGCATGATTGTAAAGGGAATGTAAGCAGATATAAGTGCTTGACTCTTACAAGTGATGACAGGTGATTCAATGAAAGATTGCTTAGTGGAGTTGCTTGCTGTCCCCAGGGTTACTTAGGGTGAAGGTGTTTGTGAAGCGGTCCTTCAGTATTATTGCCCCTTGTACTGATGAAACTCAAATTGTGTCAGGTACAACGGCCTAAGCACCAAGTCTGTTTATACTAACGTGGAGTTTGCCACATAGCTTTCAAAAGCTCTCAGACACCCAGTGGTACCAATTCTTCTTGTTCAGGATCAACAGACACTTTGTCACAGAACAGTAAGCAGACGTTTGAAAATGAAGTTGGAAATTTAACTAAAGTTTTTATTTTTGTTGCTTCTGATTTGCTCAGCAACAGACCTTTTAAAGTGCTCCTGAAAAAAAGTAGAATCAACCGTATACTAGCGTTCGCTGACTTAGTCATTGACATGTACTTCACCATTTTTGGAGTGTTAATCTGAGATCACTTAGTTTATGGAAGGTCAGAAGCAGAATTATTTCCAACTGTATGATGGGAAATGGCTGACAGCAGGAACATTTCTTACAGATTTTAGTACTCAGATCAGTGAACTCAGTACATGGTACAGTGCCTGATAAAATTCGAGAGAGTGGGTAGTTGCAGTAAGTGCTCTTTGGGGGAGAGAAAAGTCATGCAACTGGCAGCTGTAAGGTTTGCCACCCTTAATGTATGGAAAGCTGTTGCATATAAACTCTTACAATCTCTAATATTTATAATTAAATTCTAACTCTAAGCATTATAAAGCTGTTTATTTTTGGTTTGTTTAATGATGCTGTCAGTAACTGTGACTATTCCATCCCTCATGATGTTGGACAGTTTTGTTCTGTAATAAATGAATTTGAGTGCATTCCAAAGATAATGTCTTAGCATTTTATTTATTTACTTACTATTGCCACAAATGAATTGAATTCATTAGCAGTAACATAATGGGGTATGCGGTGGAACAGTTGGTTGAGACACTGCACTACAATCCAGGAGGTCATGGACTCGATTCCTGATGTGGCTCTTGGGATTTTTCATGCACTTGATCCTTCTGGCCACACAATGGCACTGGAGTCAACTCTGCCACTAACAGAAATGAGTACTAGGGTTGTTTACTGAAGGGTAAAGTTGCCTGGTGCATGGGGCTGACAGCCTTGCCACCATCATATGCCAGTTGTCTAGAAATTCTGGGAACTTCTATCTCCTGGAGCCCTAAAGACCTGTCCAGGGTTGTAATGGGATTGCTTTAATTTAGTCTAAAAGAAGACAATGCTAGAATGTGGGCTGTCAGGTGACTTAAGTTGGTAGCTTAGAAAGTGGTTATGGTTTGATATTACAGGTGTACTAAAGTTGTTTTTACTTCCCTGGATCTTTATTCGACCATTTCACCATATCTCATGTATATTAATATTACGTACATAACCTCTGTTATTGTAAGACATTGTTTTGTCATATAATTTTTGTGTACTTATTCTGGGGCCTGCGGTGGCACAGTGGTTAAGGCGCTGTGCTACAAATCGGAAGGTCGATGGTTCGATCCCAGTTGGTGTCATTGGAATTTTTCATTGACGTAAAATCCTTCCGATCGCACTATGACCCTTGGGTTGACTCAGCCTCTAACAGAAATGAGTACCAGGAGTATTTCCTGGGGGTAAAAAGCAGCCGGTGCGTAAGGCTGATAACCTTACCACCATCGTGTGCCGTTGTCACAAAATCTGGAAACCTTAACTTCCTGGAACCCTCTGGGCCACTCTAGGCCTGTAACAGGACTGCTTTACCTTTCTACCTTTTGCTTCTTATTTTAAAGTTCTTGTATTCATAGCTCATTTTAAATTTGTAACCTAAGGAAATGAGTTACTTGTCAGCTTCTGTATTTCACTTTGTCTACAGAGCAGCTCAACTGTTCTCAAATAAATCCACTACACAATTGGGATGGAAGGATGGAGGAACACGCGGAATGGAAGGAAGAGAATTGAATGTCAGTACACCACAAGGAAATACACAGGGTTTCAGCTTGGGTAAGTGAGAAATATTTTATATTGTGTCTCTCCTCTGATATTTTCTGAAGTTTTGTATGAACACTTCTGATTTCTGTCCTGGGCCATAGAGAACCTTTAACAAGTTGTACCCCATTCTTAAACTTCTTGACCCACTTGTAGACTTGCGTTTTACTTATACACTAAGTGCCAAATTTGGCCAACTTTCTCATATAGATTTCCATTGGTTTGACACCTTCTGTGTTGAGAAATCAGATCCTAGATTGCACCTCTTGCTGGGTGCAAAACTGCATCAGAGTGGTCATCTTCAGCAACTGATAATTACAGCTTCTACCACCAGGTGGCTTTACGTAATAACACACAGTTACTTACGGACTTCAACCAATCATATAATATTATCACAGGCTGTTTCATATTTCAAATTTTATACTCATGCAGTTTTTTTGTGGTTTTCATTGGGTGACCTTTGTACATAAAGAGGTGAGCATGAAAACATTTTTCACTCTGATAAATATTTAGTAGGTTATATTGAAGATGGTTGCAGGAATATGTTTAAGTCTGTGTGTAAATTGGCCATAAGTATTATCTAGTCTAATTGCAAATTAAAATGGCTTAACAGTTTTTCATAAAATTCTCCGATATTCAAATTTCATAAAAATCTGTTTATCAGGTCTGTCTGTTTTGTGCATACTTGCAGAACTGCAGTTGTGCATTGTGATGTTTACAGACAGTCTGCAGGGACATCAATGAAGAGCTGGAGAATGAGAACTTGAATTATATCCAAAAACTCCACTGTAGTACTTGCACATCAATGTAAGATTTGTACCTGTCATGTATTGAAAAGAGCACAGAGTCAATTTCATAATATCCTTGGGTCCTTGCAGCACACAGAATATGCTTTTGCATATAGCAGGTGAACAAATATCTGTTCCATCTGATATTCCTAAAGAAAAGAGCTATATAAATATGACTGAATAACAGGTAACAAGCTATTGAAGCGAAATAAATAAAATTGTGACATTTAAAGAGTTTGTTTCAGTAAACAGAGAGCTTTGTACTTCTCAAACAGAAGAGATTCATGATGACACGTTACAGATTACTGAAGATGAACCTGAAGCGAGATGTGAAGGTGAGAGAGAAACAGCTGTCAAATTAATGGACATTTAGCCACATTGGGGAAATTTTTTATTTTTGGTCCATCTCTGATATGATGCAACATGCAGTTTAAAAAAAATTTGTGGATATGGAAAATTTGAACGCAGATGAAATCGTCATTTACATCAAAATAATGTGGATGATTATTATGAAAAACTGTAAAGATGCTGCTGTTTTAATTATAAATTGATAGTTGTGTTTGTTGTGCAGGGAACAGTGTCAAAAAACTAGCATTTTTAACAGAAAGAATGTGATATTAAGAAATACTTTATTTTGAAGTGAGATGTAATTAAATTTGTCCATTGACAAGGTTCCTTCAAAGAAATCAAGTGAATGTATTGTCTCTGTTAGTAAGTACCTGGATACTATAAAAGAAATAGACACTTTCAAAGTTCAGTATGGGATAAGAAACCAACTAGATGTCACTTTGTGTTATCCTTTATTTCTCCTTTACAAGTTGTTCAACATGTTTCGGGCAACCATGTGCCCATCTTCAGGAGCTGACGACTGCACAGTGTTATTGCCACGTGTTGGTATTGTGCAGCCTTCCTGCAGCCATGGCACAATACCAACACATGGCAATAACACTACACAGTTATCAGCTCCTGAAGATGGGCACATGGTTGCCTGAAACATGTTGAGCAACTTGTAAAGGAGAAATAAAGGATAACACAAAGTTACATCTAGTTGGTTTCTTATCCCATAGTGAATTACGATGCACAGTCAACCACACATCAGATTTACTTTCAACGTTATGTAGTATCAAAACCGTTAGCGTAGTTGACACACAATTTGTGTAGTAGCGTAGAAGAAAGATGAAAATTTTTTCCCAGGCATTCTTTCGTGATGTCAGCACCACATCAGTGCCCTTGACATCACTGAAGAAAATGGCTGCTACTGTGGTATATGCTCAGGTCTGTTTGGACAGAATTAGACTATCATATTGATATCTGTCATGTGACAAAAGGCTCACACACAGAACATTTGTAACTTTGTCAAATAAACTTAAAAACATGTACTACAAAACCATGTAAGTAGTATTTTGACTAAATCATTAATAATTTTGTTTCACTACAACATTAAAAGTGTCTATTTCTTTTATAGTAACACTGTAGTGCTGTAGATTTTGAAAGTTACAGGTCATACTGGATACTCCAGTCAGATGAAGTTGACCAGGAAACCAAACGAAGCTTGTAAGAAGGTAGAGTCGGAAGTCCATGTATTTGTTGTCCTTTTGATGTTTCTTTTTATTTTCTTGGCACTTGATGCTCAAATTGGAGGATGTATATGCACATAGCCAGCAACTGTTTTCTTCCAAGCCTCTCTTCCTCAACTGATAGGAATTTAGAGTGTCTGATCAGTATCTGCATTTACTTGTGTTGTAGCTGGATTTGTGTCAGGCCAGTCAGGGGGCAGTGATATCATCCAAGAAGAGACTGTGAGTCGCCTAAGTCCAAATCCACCGCGAGGTGAACACAGCCTGCCTGACACCAGTCATGAGGTTGTCATACAAGTGTCAGATGTTGATTCTGACTCCAGTAAAGGTAATATTCTTGTCAATATTTACTGATGTATCTGTGGGCTGCAGTAATCATGTACATGATCTACAGATTGAGTAATGATTAATTTGCGTGATTTCAGGCTTCCATTGTAAAATAGATGTGAAAAAGTGCCCTCTTCAGGGTTATTACACAGCGAGTAGTGGTAATTCCTTTCAGACATTTCAGTCTCAAAATCTTGGGATGAAATAACCACTATGCCCTGTGTCGTAACCCAGTAGAACGCAGATCTCATGATTGATTTGCTAGTTGTGACAGTTGTTTGTGCAGTGTTAAATGTTTCTCCTCATCTCTGATCTGGTTGCTAGGTATTCTAAATTAACATTTTGAAATGCAAATAGGATCTGTATTGGCTGTGCTCTTGTTTGGCAGCTGTGTAATTCATGTAGTGATTAGTATGCAGTACCGTGGTGTTACATAATAGGAATTGATCAGTGGGAGTGTGTAGGCCTGTATGTATATACGTACAAGTATACACAGTAAAACACAAAAGGCACTTTGAGAAGTTGTGAATTGGAAAACTAAACCAACAAATATTTCAAGTAAGGAAGCCTTCACTGGAGTTGTTGACTTCAGATAATTACAACTCGTTAGTAAATCAAGGAAGAGCTGCAGTGGGGAAGTTTGATAAGTGTGTTATTATAATTAAACACTTTCAACATTTGAAGGAAACCCCACACCCAGAATGGGAACTTTGTCTTGCGAACACATCTAGGACAAAACTAAAGAAGAAAGAAAGGACAAATTTAGATGTCTATATACTGGAAGCAACATCAGTGTTGTACAGACCTGATGCATTGATTAATGTGTTACAAAAATTGCTGGGTGTACATACAGAAGGGGTGTCAATGGAATATTTCATTGACATAAACCTTCTGGCCACACTATGGGTCCTGGGGTTGACTCAGCTTTTAACAGAAATGAGTACCAGGAATATATCCTGGTGGGTAAAGGCAGTCGGTGCATAGGGCTGACAACCTTAACACCTGCATGTGCCAAAAATCTGGAAGCCTCAGCCTCTTGCAATGCTCAGGGCCTGTCCATGCCAGAACAGGGATTGCTTTGCCTTTTACATACAGATGGGCTTATAAGAATTGATAGGCATGGAAGATATGATAATGAACTTGTCCATAACAGTTGCAGAAGTGTATTTTTACCCAGATATGCAAACATAACACTGCTTTTATTGCTTTTTTGGTGTGGAAAGCTGTGTTTTGTAGTTGTATCTGCTTGTGAGACAGCCCTTCACACTCTTCAGTTTTTCTTGAAAATACCTATCAAAGCATGTTTTAACTTCACGCGCAATTATAAGGTGTCCTGTCCCCACCCTGTTTCCTCTTGTATTTGGATTAATACAGTATTTTCAGCCTCTCCATCTTCATCTGCTTTCGTATGGATAGAGGCCACACATACACTTTTTAACTTTTTAAAATCATACTCTTAGTATAACACCACATTGAGAAACTTAAAATCTCCTGCAGTCATGAGAAGTTACGTACTAACATTAGTTTATTTAAAAAATTCTGAGGTTAATAATGATCAAACTAACTAACTAACTACCTCCGTGGCCTTAGTCCGCACGTGAACTATACTGACAGAACGGCCACCGCCGGTCGGAGAAGTTAGTGCCAACTTTTGCGGATAGAGGGGTGTCACGTGGTCAGCGCAACGGGTCCCCACAGCCGTTAATCTCTGTTTTCTAGACCTGGAGCCGCTACTTTTTTCATTC
>Ga0123354_10014466_pt1 | contig 12290 bp, 12 predicted proteins | sample TergutLab28metaG_2_FD_97872 | JGI IMG/M metagenome (GOLD analysis project Ga0123354, IMG submission 97872) | Labiotermes labralis P4 segment gut microbial communities from Petit-Saut dam, French Guiana - Lab288 P4 | ecosystem: Host-associated > Arthropoda: Insects > Digestive system > Gut ... | reverse complement strand
TCAGTGCCTGTACAGTACAGCTATACCTCTACTCCCCTCAGTGCCTGTACAGTACAGCTATACCCCTACTCCCCTCAGTGCCTGTACAGTACAGCTGTACCTCTACTCAACCTATGGGCCGTACGGCCTGTACAGAGCCTCAGTGCCTGTACAGTACAGCTATACCTCTACTCCCCTCAGTGTCTGTACAATGGTGCACTTTAACTTTTTCCTTACTGTCCTATCATTGACAACATGGGGAGGTATATATTCTGAAAACGCTGGAGTAAATGTAACGGAAAAATGAAAAGGAAAATCTCATATAAATCAAATCACTGGGCAGCCGGTCATAATTTTTTGTATATCATTACTGTAATTTAGCAGGACGCTTTGACGAATTTCTTTTTTGGAGTAGATGGCACTTGCTTTTGTTTTCGGTAGCTTCATTTCTCTGCCTGGATGAAAGTTATTCTGAGTGAGGTTGGAAAAAAACCCCCATAGCGTGGCAACCCTTTTACACAGGTGGATATCGACCGCATTCTTCAGTGTCATTTCCATTTAATATTCGCTGACAATTGAGCCTAATAGGCTTATATTTAGCACATGAAAACTTCGTTGTATAAACCTAGAATAATGAAGGGCCGAAATCTGTCACGCTATTTAGCCGCACTCAACACAGTGAACGGTATACACACACACACACACACACCACACACACACACACACACACCACACACCACCCACACACATACACACACCACACACACACACACACATCACACACACACACACCACACACACACACACACACCATACACACATACACACACACCACACACACACACACCACACACACACACACACCACACACACACCATACCTACGGCATGCTGCCACACCACCGCAAAACATATAAAGACGTAGTTTTTACCGAATTTTACCCTAAATATAACTTGCGGCTAGGCTCTAGTGAAGGCTCCCTGATGATTGTCTTAGACCGAAACATGTAGGAGCAAGTCAAAGTGATTTTTAATGTAAATATTAAAACGTTGTCAAGTTTAATAAATAGTGCGTTTGTTGGTGTATGAACTTTATAGATATCTGAGGAAAATATTAACGAAAGAGTCAGTACGATATTTTGAATTATGTAAGTATTTTTATTGCGTGGCGCAACGACCCAAGTCGGACCTAAGCAGCCTCCTTTGAGGTTTCCATATGACACACTCGGTATGACTCCTCTGGACGAGTGATCAGCTGGTCGCAAAGGCCGCTACTTGTACAACGAACAAAGAGACCAGCACACATGCCCCCAGCAAAAATCGAACCCGCGATCCCACCAATTAAGTGGCTGCAGACCTATGCCTTAGATGTGAAACTAATGAGCCCAGTGCTGCGGTATTCCTATTTTACCGACATACACTTCATTGACACCCAAAATCGAACCCAACACGTTACCATACGTGCCCGAGTGCTCAAATTGTTCCAACACAGATATTAACGACATATTCCTGTCCCCAGACGGAAATCATATAGTCTGTGGTATAACCATAAAGTGTAAAGAATATGGAAGTGTTTAACAGCCGCTCTAAGAGCTGCTTCATGTGGACGCACTGTTGTTTCTCACGGTCGCAGATCGGTACCATGCTGCCCCTGGTTCTCTGCAAACCAGCAGCACGCAATCAAGTTCCCCCGTTCGCAAACTTCCTTCCTGTCGACCCCATACTCCCCGTAGTGGGGTTGGGGTGAGGGGGTGGAATTTGAACTCAGTGGGAGGTCATGTTACATCTGAGAAATTTTCTGGGAACAGACAATGAGTAATATTAATGACAGTGACGTCACCCTACCAAGAATGACCAACAAAATGTAAAGCAGCTTCTTCATTAAGTCACATAATGATCTACAGCGGATATTGTAAGGTACTGCATGAAGATTAGATTATAAAACAACAAATGCGGAACAGTATGTTACATTGGACATGTAATTTGAGCAGTTTATATCTTTCCTTTGCCAGTCCCAGTGGCCGCGCGGTCCAAGACGTAAGTCTGCGGCCGCTCGCCTGCTGGAATTGTGGGTTCGAATCCCACCGGGGGCATGGATGTTTGTCTGTTGTGAGTGTTGTGTGTTGTCACGTAGAGGTCTCTGTGACGAGCTTATCACTCGTCCAGAGGAGTCCTACCGACTGTAGTGTGTCGTTGTGATGAGATCTAGAAACCTCGTGAATGAGGAGGCCCTGCCCCATTTGGGGGGCTGCAGCGCCAAATAAAGAAAATTTTTACTTCTTTAACGACACGAACTGCCAACTGCAAAATTACGGGAGAGCATATGAGAAATATCAGCGTGCAAAGAAATGAGATCTTGCCTTTCATGTGACTTTAGTATAATATATTGGGTTGTGTTAATTAGCCAGGGTAAGTGTCAGTGTGGTGAATGTCTACGGACTGGACAACCCTAATTCGGTTACCGACAGAAGTAGGCATTAATCTCTTCTGCACCACGCGTAGAAGGGATCTAGACTCCCACAGCCTCGTGCTTAAAGTATAGTTGGATATCTATCTCAAAAGCAAAACAGCCGGAGCTTGAAGCTAACAACTAATGTGAGAATTTAAGTTAAACAAATCATAGCCTTTGCAACCCTAAAACAAAACAGCCGGAACTTGGAGCTAGCAACTAATGTGAGAATTTGAGTTAAACAAATCACAGCCTTTGCAACCCTAAAACAAAACAGCCGGAGCTTGGAGCTAACAACTAATGTGAGAATTTAATTTAAACTAATCATAGCTTTTGCAACCCTAAAACAAAACGGCCAGAGCTTGGAGCTAACAACTAATTTGAGAATTTGAGTTAAACAAATCATAGCCTTTGCAACCCTAAAACAAAACGGCCAGAGCTTGGAGCTAACAACTAATGTGAGAATTTGAGTTAAACAAATCATAGCCTTTGCAACCCTAAAACAAAACAGCCGGAGCTTGGAGCTAGCAACTAATGTGAGAATTTAAGTTAAACAAATCATAGCCTTTGCAACCCTAAAACAAAACAGCCGGAGCTTGGAGCTAACAACTAATGTGAGAATTTAATTTAAACTAATCATAGCCTTTTTAACCCTAAAACAAAACAGCCAGAGCTTGGAGCTAACAACTAATGTGAGAATTTGAGTTAAACAAATCATAGCCTTTTTAACCCTAAAACAAAACGGCCAGAGCTTGGAGCTAACAACTAATGTGAGAATTTGAGTTAAACAAATCATAGCCTTTGGAAACTTTTAACAAATTTACTGAAGGTGCATTTAAACACCATCTCAAGTAGCTGGCAGTGTGGGAAGGCGCGAGATGCAAGGTTCTCACAGAGGTGTACCTAGCGATTCTGGTAATCTGAGATGTGACGCCGTGAAGTTGGGTTATGGGAGCCCGAAATTTTAAAGGAATGTTGCCCCTTAAAATTCTGTGATTAAAGTAAGGGACTTGCAGGATATGAAAGAACGTTACTCACTAGGTTATGACCCATTACGCCACTTTAAGACTCTAATTCAAAGTGAATGAGGCGCAATTCATTGAACTAAAATGTTTGTGATCTGAACAGCACCACATGAATCAGTACTTAGTTACACTCTGCCAGCGCCAGAGTGGCCTAGTTCTTAGGTCTGAGAAAACAAACAAAAGAGAGACAAACACTCTTGGTTGGAATGCTCTGGCATATGTACAATATCCTAGTCTCTTTGCCAATCTGTCTGTACTCAAAGCAATGTGGATTTGAATTCTGAATCCATTCCTTGCAAACGTCTGCTAGGCACAACAAAGAAGGAGAAGAGACTAGTGCCTTACTATTTCAGCATCGCTACTTCCGTGCATCAAATTAATTTTTCAGTTAACTTTATTCCGACGCGTGTTTTCCCAAATTAACTCGCTCCACGGCCCATGTTTACTGGCCAACGCATAGTGTATTTTTGGAGTGGCCTAACGTGGGCGATACACAGGAGCCAAAATTATACGGTATTGTACTGCAGCGGGCAGAGTGGACGGTACCACACCTGCACGTCATTTGCGGAAGTTTTTGGCTTTCATAACGGTCTTGCTAAAGACTGGGGCAGTCTGGGACGAAAAGGCATGTCGACTGTTTACCGACATTTCGGAGTATCGTAATTACTTCACGTTACTGATCAAGTCATTTGGTGTTTCATATCGAATTATTTAAAAGTGCACAATCTGACATTCAAGTGTTGTTTATGTTCCGTCTCAGACAGCCTTATGTTCCTGCACGTGACATAGTCTCACTTACACAGTTCTGACGACGCCATGGTACACTCACTCTTTAGAATTTGACGTTCAGGTGGCCGTGCATCGTGATAAATTCATATAATAAAACCAACTAGATGCACTGAAGAATAAAAAACCAACTAGATGCCACTTATTATTTTTATCGTACTTCTTATAGGCTCAACATGTTTCGGGCACTACTATGCCCATCATCAGGAGCTCGCGACTATGATGTTGATTACCACATTTGTAGTTTCGTTCTTGGTTTGCTGTAGGTTGGAGGTTAGTTGCAGTTAGGCAGGAGTAGTGTCCGGGTTGCAGGCTTAAGCACGACTGCATTAGCCTGCAGCCCGGACACTACTCCAGCCTACCTGCACCTAACTTCCAACCTACAGCAAACCAAAATGAAACGATCAATGTGGTAATCAACATTAATAGTCGTGAGCTTCTGATGATGGGCATAGTAGTGCTCGAAACATGTTGAGCCTATAAGAAGTACAATAAAATAATAAGTGGCATCTATTTGGTCTTTTATTCTTCATTTACCAAAATAATGCACGGTCCAATAAACATCAGATTCAACTAGATTCACTAATTTCTCAAATTTATTTTTTGTAATAAATCTCCACATGTTTCAGACAGTCCCTCTGTCCGTCAACAGGAGTTTTTCACTGTACACACGACAATGGTATATGTCATACAGGTTTGCGGTCAGCTTGCGAGCAGGATCAGGGTTCCACTCTGTATGACATATACCATTGCTGTATGTAGAGTGAAGAACTCCTGTTGATGGACAGAGTAACACGTAGAGTTTTATTCCAAAAATAAATTTGGGAAATAAGTGCATCTATTCGGTTTTATTATAAGAATCACTCTTTGGAATTTCTCCAGTGGCTTTATTTAAAATAAAAATTAATAACGCCACAAGCCGTCAACAGGATTTTTCCCTATCCTCATGGAGTGGGGGGGGGGGAATCAAGAATCACATGTACTACGGGGGATCGGTCGGCCAAGCTGTTCCGAAAATCCAGACTTGGCATTGCCAACTCACTGGCTGTTCCGGTCACCTACAACTGAGAACGGGGAACACTGCTGTCCCAAAAACGTGGTGTTACTACTTTAGACGCCTAACGTCAACTATAGTTGACGTACCGCACCGCTAACCTCCAAAGTTGCATTTTATATATTTATTCAACAAATATTGGTACCGAATATTTTAAACATGGTGCATAATCTCAGTTTTTTTCTCTTCAAAATGCAGTCTGTTTCGTAATTCTAACGTATTTGGTTCCTGCATTTTTCACATTTTACATAAAGAGTGTGCTAAAATTTAAAAAAATTATTCCGGCACAAAAAGGTTAACGTATGTTTAAAAAATCATGCTGAAGAAAGGCCGAGCAATAAACGACCCAAAATGTACAGCAGTTGCTTGTTATTTGCATTCTACTTTTTGTTACGTTACAGAAATAAAAAATGGCGTATTTTAAGGATGCATTCACATACAGACACTAATATAAAAAAAATGTTTAGTTCACTTGATATTAGTCAAACATATATCCTGCATAAAACTGGTGTCGAATGTAATAATAAAATATAACATCTATACAGCACGACACATTTTATAAAAATAAACATATTGTCACCAATTTGTAAGAATATGGCATAAACGAAAGAAAAAATATAGGCAAATTACAAAAATCCTGTTATAATTCAACAGAAATACGTGATGCAGGGAGACCGCATAAAAGATGGGAAGAGCACTGGCCGATATCCAAATCTATAATTTAAAAACAGCTTTGCAAATGAAACACATCTAATTACTTACTCGTATCGATTAAAATTTTAGGAAGTCCAGAGCGCCCATGCAAACACGACACACAAACAGTAGAACATCTGATATTTCAGTGCAAAAGGCTAAAGAACGAAAGGGAAATTTTGAAGAACGGAGTACTTAACCTCTTAAATGCCCAATTGAATCCCATCTGCCATCTGCTCGCATTATTAGGATGTCACCATATTCTCTACATTAGCAGGGTAAGGGTTAAAGTAGGCAAATGGCCCGTGAGTAAAAGTGAACTGACCAATAGGAATCTGAAGCAATTAATTAGATACATAAACTCAATGGACTTTGAAAACATAAATCTTTCTAACAGATGTAATGAACAATAATAACAGAAATGTAAGATTACAATAGCATGTAGTATTACTTACTGTAATGGAGCATGCGGAGGATTTAATGAAAAAAATTAAACCCTACAACAGTGTACACTCTGTGTCGAAACAAGTAGTCAAAAGAACTAGCGCATGAAGAAGAAGAATTATGATTATGTTGATTACGTAATGACTATGACGACGATAGCAATGATGCGGGTCTGCAGGTTGAAGTATACTATCTATGCTTAATTAAGCAGAACACCCTGACAGCGTATCGGGGGAATGGAGGTACGTTTCTATTCATTCTTAAGCTCCAACATCGGTTGGCAGTGAACAATTAATTGTAAGATCCCGACATTTTATCTCTGTCCCGGAAATAACGGAAACTGTCACACGCGTAGAACTCTGAAATATTTTGACTGCTCAGAGCTAGAAAACCCCTTCGCAGTGCCTGTTCCCCCCCACACGACATCTTATGCGGAGGTTGTAAACTGTAACTTCACAATTAAATTCTACAAAATGTATATTCATTTGTACACCAACGACACATGCTGCAGTGATGACATTTGGCACAAATTTAACGTACTGTAATTCTGTATCAGCTGGCATTTAAACCAATATTTTCTTATAGGCTACAGGGGTGCTAATAAGTCCTTAACACGACCAGGAAGGAAACAATCTAATATTTCTGTCAGAATGGCGTGAATTTTCTTCGGCGCCTTGCCTTGCAGGGGAAAAAAAAAAACTTGATGACAGCTCGCGTCTCGATGTTGTTGAAATCGCGCGCGTCCCTTTTGTGCTTCCGAGCTTGTTTCCTTCCTGGTCGGGCCAAGAACGTAACAGCACCCCGGTAACCATACTTTTCAGTAGTTTCTTTAAGATATCATCCATAAAATTCGACACACGTAAAATATCATCGTCTATATTTGCGAGAATTTCCGTTTTTAGAAACATACATACAAATTGTACGTAATAACCTATAAAATGAAGTGTTCATATCTTGCCCTGAAAATAATTCTGACATAACCTGAACTTACATTACGTTTAACGAGCAATATTTTGACTTTTATTATTCTTTCCCCATTCGTGTCTGTATTTCGGAAACAATACTTCACAGCCTGTAAAATAATCTCGTGATATTCTCGGTCCTTTTAAATATTCCATCGCTACGTGTTTGTTTGTAATTCAGGTTGCATGACACAGGCAGCAGCGAAAACGTGGCGTGATTCATATCAGTTCGTAAAAGCTTAAGATTGACTGTGATGACTCAAATTGTGTCAATAACTGTAGAACGCTGGCAGTACGTCAGGCCACACAGCTCCGTTGAGGGATGATACGTGAATAAAATTAACTGATAACAGTTTTTGAAAATAACGGTCTTGGCCTAACGAAGTTATATCGTGGCTTTTTGTTGGGATGATTAATCAGGGTCAAGAAAAATCTCAGGTAAGGTAATAAATGTTCCAAAAGAGATTCGAACAGTGCCCTCTCCGCCAAATGCAAGCCCGTTAAGTTTGTCGCAACGAGTCTGGAAGCTTCTACAGCAAGTCTGTTTTGTCCCAGGTCATTCCTATTGTAAATATACAGGGTGAGCATAAATTCTTTCCCTGATTACAAACATTTATTACAAGAAAACTTCACGTTGTACCTCAGAAGAGTTTCAGCCGTGGATAATTTTCCAACAAGATGGTGCACCTCCACACTGGGGTTCACATGTTCGTCGGGTTTTGGATGCAAAATTTCCAAACAGGTGGATTGGGAGAGATGGTCCGACACCCTGGCCACCACGATCGCCTGATATCACCCCCCCCCCCTTGACTTCTTTTTATGGGGGTATGTTAAGTGCAAAGAGTTTTCGACACCAGGCAAGGCAAGAATAACAGACGCTTTTGCTACAGTAACTGAAGACATGTTGGAGAACACGTGGAGAGAAATTGATTGTCGATTAGACGTTCACCGTGCAACAAAAGGAGCACATGTTGGAGTGTAATGATGTGTTGTAAATAAAATTCTTGAGTTATATTTAAAAAAAAGAAAGTTTGTCTTCCACGTACAGTAGTTTTCTTGTAATAAATGTTTGTAATCAGTGAAAGAATTTATGCTCACCCTGTATATTTTATACACCCACTAAAAGCAGAATTTAAACGAAATATCTTCAGGAAGTTACAAATAACGTCCGTAGTTTACCATTCATTTATTTATTTGTTTTTAATGTACTTTGTGGGTCCGGTAGCTCAGTCGTTATAGCGACTGAGCTACTGGGCTGGACGGTCCGGGATCGAATCCCGATGGGGACGATAATTTCCGTCCGTCCAGACCGGCCCTGGGGCCCACCCAGCCTCCTATACAATGGGCACCGGGTCTTTCCTGGGGGTAAAGTGCGGCCGGGGCGTGCTGCTGAACACTCACCCTCTTCTAGTGCCGCAGTCAAGGAAGAGTAGAGCTATACCTCTACCCACCCTCTGGGCCACACCGGGCCTGTAACGGGATCACTTTACCATTACCTTCTTTTACTTAATTATGGTTTATTTAACGATGCTCTCGCTAGCTGTAATAACAAATAGCCTTGGGTATTTGGATGATCATAACAAAATGAATTGGAAAATAAGTGGAGTGAATCGGTTGTGGAGTCATTTGATGTACCTTGCAGTATCTTGAAAATTTACTAAAAAGGGCGGTGGAAAACCACCACAGTAACAGTTCGGATTTAGCAGCGATAATGCATAGTAGGGGGACACAAAAATCAAAAGAGAAGACTAGACGTGCATACACACATTTTTGGTCAATTCATACTTACGTTCGTATTCTCCGGCCCAAGTGAAATCATCACTGGCCAAAATTATCCACGATTCCTCATGCTAGAACTAGCTTACCTTCATGACGTCGTCTGCTATCTCAACGATCCGGAAGTCGCACTGTCCCTGTGCTTTACGAAGTACCACGCTAAGAATAAGTTTGGGGGGAAGGGGGGGGGGAGCATATAGCTGCATCCAAACTCAACTAGTGATTAAATGACACAAGACAGGCTTGGTGTTCCAGCTACTGTACTCAGAGGAGAGGCTCAAACTACCAACCGGATCGGAGACTGGGCATCCCCTATTGGTAGTGTGGACGGTGTGGTTAAAAGAAATACTTCTTGTCTTGAAACGAGACTCAGTCCCCGATTCGCCAAACTGTGTACACAGTCACTATACTGGCCAAAAACATTCTGGCCTCGACAATTCCCAAATCGAAGCAAAATAACCTGACATTTTAGATTGAAAATTATCAGACATTTATTGAAGCAAGAAAAGCAATTCCAGTACAGGCCTGTACAGGCCCTGAGGTTTCCCTGAATTTGAGTCTCCCAGATTTCGAGACAATCGGCACAAGAATGTGGTGAAGTCAGCACTACGCTCCTCTCACCTTTACCCGCCAGGAAATATTCCTGGTACTCATGTTTCTTAAGAAAGTTAGTCGACACAAAGGAAATAATACCACCAAAAAATTCCACTGACACTATCCGGAATCGAAACCATGACCTTCCGGCTTGTAGCGCAGTGCCTCAAACAAATTCGCCACCGCGTGACCCAGATATTAAATGAAACAAATATAAATTATAAGCTGATATTTATTAAACTGTGCCCTGAATATCTTGCCATTTAATAAAACACGTCCAATCTACAAGCATGCAAATATCTACAGGTGAATTTTAATGTTTTTCCTGCCCATGCCATGAGGTGGGTGTGGCGCCTGTTATTCTTAACCTCAGCACTAGATGGAGGTTCAGGCCCCGGCACCTGATCCCCCGGGAAAAGAATCCCAGTAACCACTGTCGGTTGGGTGGATCCCAGAATCAGGCAAGACATTTCGGAGAAAAGAAAAAACAAATGTTGCCCCTGCCGGAATTCGAACCCCGTCTTCCCGGCGCATAGTCTAGTCACTACACCGACTGAGCTATCCCGGCCCCTAATAATATTTATAGTGTTCAACACGTTACATATTTCCTTTTTAGGTTTCTGATTCAAACCATGGCTGTAATTAGTTCTTGAGTTAGTTGATACAGTTTATCATCACAAACTTTTGTATGATCTAGAGCCAATTTGAGAGACATATTGCTTGTAAACCAGCTACTGCCACATCATTCAGCACTAAATACAAGCAAGGAACGCCCACTTGGTGCAGATGCTACAGTTGGCAAGACGTCAGTTCGCTATAACGACAGTGGAAGGACCGACACGAACACCCACATACAGAAATGTTTTAAGTCGTTAATAATTATGTATGTGTGACATTTATGGTTACAAGTTGGAATTTTGATGTGAACCTCAAAACAGCTCGACACAATAAACTTATATGCCCTAACCAAATCTGCCATTAACCTTTCTACACTGTTTGTATTGATAAAGTTTTTTATGTTATGTTTATTGGACCGTGCATCATCTTGATAGTTGAATAAAAATAGACCAACTTGATGTCACTTGCTTTATTATTTCATTATTTAATGCTCAACATGTTTAGTATGTTAGGACATCCATCCTCAGGAGCTTGCGACTTATTTGTTGAGTTACTTCATGGGTTGTATTGCTCCGATACGATGTGTATTGGTGTTACGGTGTGGTTCGGCCGAAACACACCGTAAAACCAAGACACAACGGACCAGAGCAATACAACCCATGAAATAACTCAAAAAATAAGTCGCAAGCTCCTGAGGATGGATGTACTAACATCCGAAACACGTTCAGCATTAAATAATGAAATAATCATCAAGTTTGTCTATCTTTATTCAAAGTTTTGTATGCTAATTTCTCTTCGGCTTTTGAGCTTATTTTCTTGATATTCAATTTCGGGCATTAAACATTATTGTTAAACCAGAGTAGCGAGTAACTTATTCGTATTGTCCTGCTGTTAGGTAAACAAACTAGTTGACTTCTTAAGGTTTCTGTGTTTTTTTTTTAATTTATGCTCCTTATAGCCCCAAAATTATTACAGATCTGTAGCAGAAGAATTTGTAAATCAAAGAACAGAAAAGCCAATAAACTGCAGTGTCAAATAACTGTCTTGTGGAAACTAACACCATGTACTTTGGTCCAGAGGCACTAACATTCCGGTGAATCAAATATCTGCGTAATCACATTAGATGTTGCTTGTAACGAGTCATTTCGATACGTCGGTATACATCTACTACGATATATGGTGTCATACACAACAAGACTTATTCTGATGGCTACAACTACCACAAATTCAAGTCTTAGAAAGTTTACATAGATTATGAAATGCCAAAGCTAATCAATTCATAACAGAACGGATATCACATGGGATTTTCGTGTTGTCTTGTTGAAACACAGCGATCTGCGAACACTGTAATGTAGATCGGTGTACATATAGGGCATATATATATATATATATATGTGTGTGTGTGTGTGTGTGTATGTGTGTGTGTGTGTGTGTATGTACGTACGTATGTATGTGTACATATGTATGTATAAATATTTATATGATATAAGAAACAAGCCGTGGTGCAGCTGGTTGAGGCACTGAGCTGCAAACCGGAAGGTTGCCTGTTTGATTCCCGATGGTGTCAAACGAATTTTTCATTGACAAAATCCTCCCGGCTGCCGGTGGATAGGGCTGACAAACTTGCCACATTCCTGAGCCGATCGGACTGAAATATGGGAATCTAGGAAGTGTGTCATCCCCGTTGTGTGTGTGAAACTAGGAGAAGGTATGTATTCAAACACAACTTAATCACTGAGGTGTATTTAATGACTGTGATGGAAACAACTACATGTTTCGGCCAGTGTTTGCCATCATCAGGTTGTCTAGGGAACTTAAGGGCTAGCTATATGCATGCGCGCGCGCGTGGTGTAGAGATCTCTACATACGCATAGTTTGACAAACCGAATCAAAACAGGGGTCAGGTAAAAT
>Ga0123354_10014464_pt1 | contig 12290 bp, 10 predicted proteins | sample TergutLab28metaG_2_FD_97872 | JGI IMG/M metagenome (GOLD analysis project Ga0123354, IMG submission 97872) | Labiotermes labralis P4 segment gut microbial communities from Petit-Saut dam, French Guiana - Lab288 P4 | ecosystem: Host-associated > Arthropoda: Insects > Digestive system > Gut ... | reverse complement strand
CTCACGAGCCTGAGTGGACCCCGTTCCAGACCCACTACTACTCAGAAAATCTGGTAGCGCCGGGGATCGAACCCGGGACCTCTGTATCTGTAGCCAGAAACTCTGACCACTAGACCACAGAGGAGGTCATTACATGTGTACAGCTTAATATAATTAATCTTATTACCTTTAATGCTTTGTTGTCAGTCAGCAATACACGTTTTGCATCATTTCTTTTCTTGATGAAGCCCATGTTATATATTTCCGATAAGCGAATGCAAACAATATGGGTCATAAGGTACCAAACGGCACGTTTGGAAAATCCTCGCCAAATAGTAAATTTGCACTACAGTTCATTCCTGACAGTGCCGTGTTTAAGTTGTTGTCTGGGGTATGTGTATTTGACGTTCAGGTGACCGTGTATCGTGTTAAATTCTTATAATAAAACCAACTAGATGCACCAATTTCTCAAATTTCGTTTTGGAACAAAACTCTACATGTTTCGGACAGTTCCTCTGTCCATCATCGGGAGTTCTTTACTGTACACACAGCAATGGTGTATGTCATACAGGTTTGCTGACAGCTGCTGCAGCAGAACCAAACCAGTTCCGTCCTGATCCTGCTCGCAAGCTGTCAGCAAACCTGTATGACACATACCATTGCTGTGTGTACAGTGAAAAACTCCTGATGATGGATAGAGGAACTGTCCGAAACATGCAGAGTTTTATTCCAAAAATACATTTGAGAAATTAGTGCATCTAGTTGGTTTTATTATAAGAATTGGGCTATATATGTATTAAGTCTCGTGCACCTACAATATGCAGTTGCAACCTGGTAATGGAGTTCTTTAAAAATTGCGATTTAAGCAATAGACGGTAGTCGTGTACGGTGGTGGGATGTGGTTGTGCAAAGTGAGCTTTGGAGGAATGAAAACTTACTTGAATTGAGCTGGAAATCTGTTTTGGTTTTCAAGGACTATTAACTTCCCCTGGCATCAGATGTAAACCAATTGAAACGGGGAGTCCAGTTAGTCACACAAATCAGGATAGAACGTGTTCTCCAAATTAGCGAAATTAAACTTTTCTCATAGACTTTAGGGCTGATTCCATGTCGCACATGCAGGAATATCACAGCTTTCTCCGACACAACCGGGTTGTTCAGTAGAGACCTTGTGTTGGATTTCAGGCGGAAAAAATGTGTATATATCAGTATATCGTGGTATATTATGCGGGGTTGTTCTGAACGGCTTCCAGGCAAGACTGAATATATTACCAACAGTCTTATCCAAATTTATCCATTTCAGTATGTTTAATTAACTGTAGTCTTGGCAGCTGTCACCTCACTACCATTCCTGTCCAACACTCACTGATAAAGTACAAAAATACACTTTGCGCTGGACTTTTTTCCGTCAAATTGTGTTCATTCTGACCAAAAAAAGAATACCTTATTTGTTTTGCGATAAACTGATTTACGACGACAGAAATGCCGGCGGAAATAGTTGATGCTGCACGTATGAAGGATAAAAATTGAGGTTTGTTCTTTCAGTGAAACATTAAGACGAACACTGAAGTGGAAATAAAGCTTCTTGCTCTCACAACGGCGACAGTGATGGAGTACAATTTTATTACCTGTGCGCGCCATGAAGAAATAATTATGTGGGAGATGAGGTACGGCTCCACTGATTCTTAACCTCGGCACTGCTTGGCGGTGATGGTTAACTTCACACTCCGGTTCCTGTACCGCCGCGGGAAGCGCCTCCCATTACCTACAGACTGGGACGCTTGGTGGGCCCCAGAAAAGTTCTCGACGCTTCGGAATAAAGAGAAACTTCCTCCCCATATTGGGAATCGGACCACGATTTGTCGGTTGTCCAGTCCATGGCCTGGCCATTGTAAGAAGTACAATAATAGTGTTTCTACCACGAGCGAGGCGGTAGCAGTTTTTTCCCCCCCGAAACTTCGTTAACGAAGTACGATACTGCATGGCTTTCTGATCAGGAAGACCACAGTGTAGGTGGGTAGGTTTGTGTGACACTAGAAAAGAATGAAGTTTGCAGCGCTGGCAGTATGTGCGTAATGAAAGAGATGCTACGCACATCTGTCATTCTGCTTTATGACGTCGGACGGTGCTGTATATAGACTGCAATTCATGAGTCACTCTATTAACGCAGTGAACGTTAGTCTATTTTCCCTGAGAAATATTTAATTAAACAAGGATTATAAAACCACTCTGAATAGAACGACTCGTACTACAGAGGGCGTTTTCCATCGAGCGAGCTGCCAGTCTGTTTGACCATTCGTTCAGACTGCGAGGTCAGAAGTGCTTTAAAATTATTAACGGGGGTTGAATGAAATCTGTACAAATTGTTTCTGGGGCTTTCGGTGGTCACGAATTAGTTCGTTTGTTCTGATTTTCCACTGAAAGCGATGTTTCGTTATTGGGGTTAAAAACTAGTACAAATATTAACATGCTGTATGTTGCTTTGCATGAAAACATTTCTTTTCTGCTATATTTATTTCGAAATTACATGAATGATTGATTCGCCTTAATAAAACTTCATTTGAAGACAGAAAGCTCCAGCAGAACTTGGCTGTATCACGTTGCAGTATTCAATTTCGAGAATAAAATGTAAATATATTTGTTATTTTGTGTAAACTTGAATGTACATCCAAGACGAAATGCTTGATTACGCCCCGTCATAGTCACAACTTGTCCCTATTACTACGTGGCGTTAAAAATAATAACTACATGGAGCATAATCTTTTTGTGAAAAACTGATATTCACTCAGCTGGTTAAGAAAGTTTGCACTTCACTGCCTTTTATGTTTTGTCACGGTGTTGACATGAGCCCGCTTTTGGGCTGTCCTGTATCTCTTATATTCATTTCACATCCACATTCTGTTTCTGTGAAAACTACTTTAATATTATCCTCTCATCTACGCGTAGGTAGCAAGAATTTTCTCTTCCCTTCAGATTTTGCTGCTGAAACTGTATAAGCTCTCCCCTGTCTCCCATACTGCTATAATCTCCGCGCATGTTAGCGACCTTGGTGCAGTTTTCTGTAGCGTGCTTCACCCCATGCATTGTCCCGAGCACCTGGTTTTCATACACACCCAATATAACATACACACTAACAAGTTAACTATGATGTACACAGTAATCTTCGGACCAATATACATATAAGGGTACATGCACTAAGCACAAAATGAAACTGAACCAAGTGTAAAAGGAGAAGTCTTCTCCGGAGCAGCTCTGTTTGTCTGGTCGATAACATAGCATTTGTTTGTTCTTACAATCGTAAATTCAGTTAGAGACATTATGAATGGCTTCATTAGGACAAAACCCATAAAATCTGAGTCTGCTCGGATTGAAGATGGTTATTAATAGAATGCAGAAGCAACTTTTCCTTCCTTCCTTCCTTTTTTCCTTATTTACTAATCGTCCTTCCTTTCGATATTTATGGCTTGAGAACTTGGAAGTGTCGTTAAAAACCTCTTTGCACATAACACCCTTTTGTAAGAATGCGTTATACCATGGTTCTCTGTGAGGTATGCGCTGATGCAGAGGAAGCAGTGGACTAGCGAGTATATAATGCGACATTCCACAGTTACATAGCAGTTGTTACACAGGTTAGAATAGCACTTGGTTTTTGATACCAATACGTAAACGACGCATGAATAGGGCCATGGATTGTAGTGTGAACATTATGGTAGCACGTCGCATGTTGGACAAGTGACTGTACATAAAGTCCTTGTTTCTTTTATAACAATGTAGGCCCACTATGGGACGGCTCAGAGAGTTTTGCCATCTTATGCGAAGCTTAGGTCTGCCGCCCCCATCCTCTGATCGCTTACAACATGCAGCAGCCGTGCCAGTAGAGTCTGCTTTGCACAGAATATTACGGTCAGCACACACTCCTCAAACAACCTCAATCTTGATTCCTCCCATGCATTGAAACACCAAATTCATACCACGGATAATACTTAAACATAATAAACATCGACACTGAAGTTGAGTTTATGAAGATTTGAATGCTATATTAGACACGCTCATGCTTTTACCTGTTTTTGTAGTTCCTATCACGCGCAGATACCTGCGGTCTCCTGTTCGCTGGAGGCGATGAAAGTTTTATATTTGTCGTTCGGAAATTGTCTTTTGGAGACACAGGAATATCACTCATCACTTACGTCACCGGAAGTGGCGACCAGCATGTAAAGAAGTTCAGATGAACTTATTTAGCGTGTCGTAAGAATTGATACATTTTAGTATGATTTTTTTTGTCCTGTGTATAGTTACTTGTGATTTTTCAAAGCGTCGACAGGAAGAAATGCGTCTTGGATACTGATCGTAGGCGAAAGTCCAAGAAGGCGCTAGAAAATGTTCACCAATTTGAAGTTTGGTGTTGATAAAACTTGGGGACTGTGAAAGGAATGAAATGCGTTCCGCTCAAACGCGGGACTGGCATCGCTCAGATTACCAATTATAATACTCATGACTAAAATCAGAGCGGTGGACCAATCTTTCTACCGCAGAGATCGACATTTTATACCCGGATTGTAGTTTCATCCGGCCCACCGGTAACGTTTTAAGAAGGAAGTTTTCGAATAAAAATTTCACCCACGAATGAAATAGCTGCCTACGTACGTCACCAACTTCCCAGCACATGTAATAGTTTTGCAGCTAAAATTCAACCGCAGTGCTGTCATCAAAGTTAGGATGGGCAGCCAGGATTTTTAATTTCTTCAAAAGCGTGTTGTTTTGAGCTATTTTTTTTTTTTTAGTTACAATGAATCCTGAAAGAACTAATGCTAGTTGTCTTGTAGTCCCTGTGCCAAAGGACAGAAGTCACTGTGCAGTTCCAGACAAAAATCCTGTCATTATGTCTTACAACTGATCCATTTTTACAATAGTAAGCTGCTAATGTTAATTATGTGGCAGTAAGTAAGTTTTTACAGAAGCTTCTTGGAAGTGCTTAACAGTATATTTAATGGAGAAGGTATAACTGGGATCATAATATATAATAATCACTTTGCTTTCATTTGACTGTAAAGGCAATGTGCTGGCTTGTACTTGTTGTCAACCCCTGGTGTAAAGTACTCGTGATCTTTGGAATACGTCTGTTCTCGTTCACGCAGGATGAGTTAAAGTAGACTGTCTTCTTTCCTCGTTGCAGTTCAGGTGGTCTACGTATTAGGAGTGCTTAAGTCCATACCCTGCTAATTTTAAGAACTCGTGGATCTCTCATCTCTTCTCTGTTATTCCACTTCATAGAATGGAACCTAGACAGAGGAACAGTTCTTACCTTTGTGAGAGTTCAGTGCGTAATTGTACTGTCCACTGAATCTAGAGCCCTCTTCCGATTAGGCTCCCTTTGTTTATGTTTACTGTAAAATGTTTTAAATTTATCGCATGAATTAATATCCGCGTGAAGATTTTGGCCCCTTGGAATGTTGTTACGCTGTGTCGTCACTTGGTAAATAGCCCCGACTTTTCGAATATTCGTACAGACTTTATGTTTGGGGTCCAAGAAGGGAAGGACCTGTCTTTGGACTGCTTGACCGTGAAGATGACTGCAAAATTACTCTTCGAAACGCGGGAAACCACTTACCCAACGAAACAGGTTAACGTCCCAGACAACTTAAATCTTCAGCGACTCTGATGAACCGCGGGTTTCGCGTAATACCGAGTGTAAAATCATTATTAATTGCACTGCTTTGTATTTCCATTGGTAAGAATTGAAATCAAATAAAGCATTCCCTGTTCTAACACAATCAACTGTGAAGGCGTTGTGGGGCGTGGTATTAAAGGTTAAAATTCACTGACCTCGGTGCTAGATGGACGATAGTTGTCAGCTCCACACTGCAGCCGCTTTACCTCTAGGGAAAAATCCGCAAAATGCTGACAGGCATTAGGGGTATACAGAGACTTCACGAAGGGATTTCAGTAGGCAGGTGGTAAGTCTCTTGGGGGGGGGGGGCTCCAGTTGTATCGGAAACTCTACACTGAAAATCAGTGAGTGCAATCTCTAGCATCCTTATGTGATATATCTCACCCAAATTGTGAGGAGAGGTGATAACAGAAATGTACGTGGCAATGGAAATTGTACATCCCTAGCATCTTGTTGGCTTACACAGCTGTGCCCGTGTTCTGAATGTTCCCTATTTACTGCATTGTGTGTCATGTATAAAAACTTCCGTGTTTCTGAATTTCATCGGTGTTTTTTCTCCCCTGTAAGCTGGAGTGAAGAAAAATATCATGTGCCAAATCCCATTTATCCATAGGGATACATCCACCTTTGCACAGCTAGTGATTTGGATACCTCAGAAAAACGTGCCTGATGGACTTGGTATTTACATGTTGTCTCCTCGTGTTTGTAACTGGTAAGATTTGGAATAACTACAGTAATCCTTTCCAGGAGACGAACAGGAGAGAGTGTGGGAGAAAGATATGAAGAACAAACAAAAGTGCGAACGTCTAGGTCGGTATATTTGATGTATGTATACAGGCTACTTGCGACATATTGTTCAGGTCTTTGTGTCACAGCCTCTTTATCTTCTTCACGTCTGTGTACAAACGGTTTACATGGGTTGCGGTATCCAGCGTCTGCAAAACATTCGGTTTCGTGTACATAGCACGAGACACACAGAGTAACAGAATTTTATCACGACCCCAAGAATATGGGTAGTGCTGCAGGGCGCAGATAACGTCACCGACCGCAGACAGTTTCAGGGCCGTTACAGTAAACCCAAACCGCGCGGAGAGACAGGCACTTGCTTAGGATAATATGGTCTGTAATTTCAGGGCATAGAAGTTTGGTAAAAAGATTTTAGCTTCGTCGTGTTCGTACATGACACTGATTGAAGCTATCGTAACATGTGAAGTTGTAATAGTTTATGAAAATATTCGCATGTGCTTATTGAAACATCGTGACATGTATGCGGGATATGACGTTAGTTCTAGCTGTTGTCAGCTTGATCATCGATTGGAGATGATTGGTCAGTTTGACAATGAGAACTATTTATTCCAAGGTGGCTGGTACCTGGCACCTAGAATGGACGGGCATTGAGTATTAGCCGCTAAGGTGAGAATCGGACATACGGATCAAGGGACGGGAGGACGGACAGTTACTATTCTCGGGCTAGACAGTCGGACATCTAGTCGGAGGTGTGGAACTGTCTCCGAACGCATCTTTGGAAGAAAAGGTGGTTTCAAAAAGAGGTCCCGGTTGTACGTCTTGTGTAAATACTATGTGGTCCACGAAATTGTTGCGAGGATCACCTCGGCGTTAGCTCCTGCGTTCAGTTGTATCTTCCTCTTGTCCTGCTGTCCGAGATGTCATATTGAATAGGAAACTTGGTGGGGCTCCAAAGGCGATTTGTATATATCTGAGGCGAGAGAAACATCTTGCGGCTGCCGGGAATCGATTATTAACCCCGTAGCGTAAGCAGTATGGAGGCTGACCTGTGAAATTTTCCTTACCGAAATGTGAAAATTTTTATGCTGAACTGCTCTAAATTATGTAGGCTTATACTTTACTCTTTCTAGTGCCAGCATGTGTGGTCTTCTGACCTTGTGGCCTTTGCCATCGTGACAGGGGTGCAGGAATCCGATTCTGAGTTTGAGAAGCTTTCTGGGCGGGATTTATTATATTCCCGGTAGTAAGGTCATGCTAAAGATAACCAGTAGTTAAGACTGACATACTTTTCTGGCAGTATCTTGCCCGCGTTCACATAAATCGTTTTAATAATTGTTGATAAAAAAAAAACATGTTAAGGCCATACGGTAACGCATATACATGAAATGACGTCTGTTGTGATCGATGTGACAAGAAATTTTGGATGCAGTGTAATATATTTATAACTGTTTCAGATTCACGCCTACAATATTTCGGGCTTCAAAATAGGATTCCTACGTATTGATTCTAAATCATTTTGGGTTAAGGATTTATATACTTTGAAACAATGTCGTACCTCTCCGTGTTCTGTAAATTTAATGACTCTGTTTGCATTAAATTGTACATCTTAAACAATAAAATGTACGCCTTTAATTTTAACTTATGTTAAGTATGGCGTTACTTACGACAACAACTGGGTTTTTAAGAGCTAATTAGTATGATCAGTATTTTATATTTCTCCGTCTTCGTTAAGGAGCTGTTTTCAGTGCTCTGTATGATGGCCAAGTTTTCTGACACGTTTGTAATTGGTGTAGTGCGATAAAGTGTATTCACGTACATCGTCTGTTTCAAACTGTTCTTATCTTCATGTAGGGTTAATAAGTTGTCCGTCACTGATGTGTGTAGTTTAAAGTACATACCTGCTTGAACCAGAGTTATAAGAATGAACATAGACATATACTCATATTTTAGCTAATCGCAATAAGACGCCTTAAAATTCTCATCAGTATGTTAGTTACGACATTTTTTGAACCGTCGGTTTCGCCCCATGGGTCATGCATGTCACTCGTAAGCTGCTGCATTTTGGAGATTATTGTAATAATTTGAACAATATTAAGCATGATAGAACTTCTCTGCGTATAGGGATTTCGTGGGGAAATCAGAAGGAAAGAGACTGCTTGGAATATATAGACGTAAATGTGAAGATAATATTAGAATGGACCTTAAAGAAACTGGATAGAAGAGCACATAGTGGATTAATATGGCTTAGGTGAGGAACAAGTGGAAGATTACTTAACCTTCGGGTTCGTAAAATGCGGGGAATTTCTTGACTAGCTGCGGAAATACAAGCTTCTCAAGAAGGATTTTGCTGTATGAGTTAAGAAGTTGAAATTTTGAGTTGCTGATTTTTATTGCTAGTTTGAATACGCTAAAACCTCGCATGTAAAAATCAGTACTTGAAATTTGCTGATATTGTTATTTATATATTTATTGTTCCTGTTACTGCCTTCCTATATTCATCATGTTAATATCTTGTAGATTTATTTTGAATTGTCGGTGTTGTGACACTCTCAGTCGCTGCACTGTGATGTACTGAAATGCGTGCCACGTGAAAATACAACGGAATGATTCCCAGTACATATATTAGTCATTGGACGTTGGCTGGCAGTAGAACGTTTGGTGTCTGCTTACGTCACACTACTGCAGGCACCTGCGTGATCACTGAAAGTGGCAGGAACCGAGTCCCACGCTGATGCTGACGTTTGTAGAAACAGTAGGCGCATTCCATTATCGGTTCGTAAAAAATCAGCTGCCCTAGTTGTCACTGGAAAGCACACAGAGCAACGCATTTTGAGTATAGATGTTAAATATGCAACCCCCACTTACGCCTACTCTCCATTTGCTGTCTGATGTGATCCCTTCTTTCAGTGATCAAAGGTCTGTTCGTTCTGAAAGGGAATCCTTTTAGGTCGTCTTTCTTTTTCGTGTTTTTCCTGCCTCATTTCGATATTCGAGATGCATTACCAAATATTTGTAGAGGGAGCTTCTTTTTTTATTTTGAAGTTAATTATCTAAAGTGGGGCCTGATATTTCCATTTCGAAGCATATTTGTGTAGGCAGGTTTTCTGCCTCATCCTCACTCAGTGGAGCACAGTTCGGGCAATCAATACGAGGCGAACGGATTGCGGAAACAGCACTACAGTCATTATTTCCGCTGTATCTGATCATCTGTACTACCGCTCTTGCTTGCATCGTAGCACAGATTTGACATTTTCTTTCAAAATTCGATTTCAGAACGTTTAGAATCTTGAACAGTGTGTCAGGAACTGTGGCGGATGATCCCCACTTCTGCATGTACCCTGCAAACAATGGAGGACAGTGGAGCAGTGCGCTCTAGTCTCGTATCCGTGAGATGCACAGTTCAGTTGTCCTCCAGGTTATCGGCTGTTTTTTTTTTAAAAATAGGTTTTCTCAGCATCTGCAGATAGGTCGACATCTTCAGCTATGTTGCGGGAAGTTTGCCTTAGAAGCTTACGGATATCTGTCTACTCTTACATTCGACATTCTGTGTATATGAAGTTTACAAAATTGGAGGCTATAAACCTAACCAAATGCCCTCCACGCCTGCGGGAATAGATTAGTTTGGACTTGCGCCAACTCGGCGAAATATTCACGACTGACCTATTTAGGAGCAGGGAACAGATCTGTTAACCTACTCTTTCACGGTTAGTGCAGCATATCTGTGCCTACCACTTCGGGCAGGAAGGAAGACCTTCCAGCAGGCACCAGGTGCTCTTTTTCCTTCACCGCCGTTATCGAATATTGTATCGAAGTCCTCACGTCCGTATAGTGCCTTGTGTAAGAACCTATATAGTCTTTTAAGTCCACGTACAGGTGCTTGGACGGATGTAGATCTACCCTTACAAGATAACAGTGTGTGTAGAACTTACAAAGTGCGTTTCCTTGTTACAGCTTGCGGATATTTTTGTATGATACTCGTACATACACTATACGATATTCAACTGTGTGTCGAAATACTGATATCTCATTCAACCCTTTGCGGACTGGAAATAATTATATTCGACGTGCCTATAAAGATTTGGTTTGTACATCACAGAGAACACTGTGTTTCCATCAGAAAGACAAAAGATGTTTGTTATGGCCATCATGCGGAGCAAGGAAATGTCCTGATGGACAAAATGCAGGGTTTTTAGTGTTGAAACTGGTAGTACATGGGCTGAATGGCGGACTAGCTTCCGTTAGCTGGCAAGGCACATTCTGCCCCTGCTGCGCTGCTGCAGTACTATGACAGCGCACTGAAACGCCATGTGCTGTATAAAAGGCAAGCATATATAATTTCCGACGTTGATTCAGATGCAAAATTTAGAACCTATGTAACATCAAATGAGAGGGAAAGTGATAAAGAATGGTGAGTATGCAAATGGGATTTGAAAAGCGAGATTCACGACTGATTTAATTGAATCACACTGGCTAATACTGTTTCTATTCTAACAAGAATAACTTTGGGTAAACCCAGGAAAACCACACTAGCAATAGTATATAATTCCTCCTTGACTGAATCAGGTTAACACGTAATGAAATCCTGGAGCCTCACCGGCGCTTCGTCCCGCGCGGTGAAATGTACATTACACCCTAGAATGAGGTAGGTGATGACACTGTGCTGTGTGTACTGCACCAAAACATTTACAGTAAGTAACAACTTGAAAAAATGTGCAGCAACATATCAAGTTTACGTATGTCTGACGTATTAGCATTATTTCTTGCAGGGTGGAAGTAAATGCTGAAAAGTACTTTTATTAATTCGAATTTTATTGGAAACTTCTGAAAGGATCTCACTGCGAACAAATGTAATGAAAGTTAGTTCATCTAAAAGTACTGACTCATGCAGATGTCCGGATACTGACAAACGCACGACATTTCTGCAATGCGCGAAGCCGCTTTTCTACCTGGTGATATCCTAAATTCATTTTAGATCCTACGATTTAAGAACCTGGTTTACTGTCATTTGTGTTTGAATAAAAGTAAGCCCTCTATCCAACGGCTATCATTGCATTCGACGAATCTGAAGTAATCCTGATGAAATATTAAACGCTTCCGAAATATATGAGAAATTTCAAAATGTACCACGCACTTATCCAGCTGTAAGTTCCATCACATTGTAACATTCTTGTCACTTTTTGGTTAAATGTGTCTTTGCAGTTCCATTAAACGGGGTTTTGAAAAGTCACAAACGTTAAGCTGAAAGCACCAGAAAAGTGCACACGTTTATGTATATAAAGGTAAAGGTAAAGTGAGATCCCGTTACAGGCCCGGTGTGGCCCAGAAGGTGGCTAGAGGTATAGCTCTACTCTTACATGACCGCGGCGCTAGAAGGGTGTGAGTGGTCAGCAGCACGTCCCGGCCGCACTTTACCCCCGGGAAAGACCCAGTACCAATTTTGCAGCAGGCTGGGTGGGCCCCAGGGCCGGTCTGGACGGGCGGAAAACCTCGCCCCCACCGGGATTCGATCCCGGACCGTCCAGCCCGTAGTCAGTCGCTATACTGACTGAGCTACCCGGCCCACACACGTTTATGTATGTATGTATGTATGTATGTATGTATGTATATATATATATATATATATAAAACCACTAGATATTATACTCGGGGAATGGCCTTATTGTTTTCTAACCTGAAGTACAACGCTCTCTTTCTTATAACAGCTCTCATTCAGTGGGAGAGTTTTGTGTTGCCATCTAGGTTCTTCAGTAGTTACACCTCTGAAGGTCTATACAAACAAAACAAAACAAACTCCGTGGCCTTAGTCCGCACGCGAACTATACCGACAGAGCGGCCGCCGCCGGTCGGCGAAGTTAGTGCCAACTTTTGCGGATAGAGGGGTGTCACGTGGTCAGCG
>Ga0123354_10014462_pt1 | contig 12291 bp, 8 predicted proteins | sample TergutLab28metaG_2_FD_97872 | JGI IMG/M metagenome (GOLD analysis project Ga0123354, IMG submission 97872) | Labiotermes labralis P4 segment gut microbial communities from Petit-Saut dam, French Guiana - Lab288 P4 | ecosystem: Host-associated > Arthropoda: Insects > Digestive system > Gut ... | reverse complement strand
CCGTTGCGCTGACCACGTGACACCCCTCTATCCGCAAAAGTTGGCACTAACTTCGCCGACCGGCGGCGGCCGCTCTGTCGGTATAGTTCGCGTGCGGACTAAGGCCACGGAGTTTTTTTTTTGAGTCGAATCTATACCACGGCAAAATGCTTTATAACACCACAACATGCCTTTGTTTGACACACAATCACCTTGATTGTTGTAACTTATTATGAAGGATGCATACAGCTTTCTTTGGCCATTGAAGTTGCGTTGAACTCGTGTGTCCATCGTTTTAAGTAAAATTCGTTATTTAACACAAACTATGTCGAAAGCAAATTCTATACTTCTTCAAGACCTAGACAACCTGTAACTGAAAACGCGTTTCCTGTCGTCTAAGTTTCTTCCTGGGTAGAGCGTCATCAAATAAGGAAATAGTGGATATTCTTGGTCTCCTAGCAATAAGAATGGCGCTTTTGAAATGGTACGAGGCGGCTCTAAATCCCGTGGAATATTCGGCTCTATTCTTTCCAATAACCTGTACAAGGAAGAGGTTCGGGACTTCCGGGGTCCATTTGACGGCCCACAGCTACTATGTCGACGGTACTCAGTCTGCACTTGCTGTGTATAGCTGCATGTAGCAAGACTGAGAAGAACTGTTTGTAATCATAAAACTTTGAAACACTTCGGGCAGGGAATTTAATTTCAATGCTTTTGCCATCTATGCACCAAATACAGTAAAGGAAATTCCACCTGTTCGCACAGTTCTCATCAACATTAATCCACATTTCTATCGTTGGGGTAGGTAAATATTCCTCTCTGAGAACATACCATACCACATTTCAAGTGTCTTGGACAATTTCAGACACGGCTGTCTTGCCCATCTGAAAAGGCAGTGTTACAGTAATGAATGATTCACCAGTAGCAAATAACATAACATGCACAGAAAATAATTTTTTTATTATGCCTATATTTGAATTTGGAGTTTCAGCTAAGACAGCGCTTAGTTTATTATCCGTATGTTGATTAAAGAGGCTTTACAGATAAAGTAGTTAAGGAATTTGACAGATTACGAGAACCAATCATCGAGTGGAAATGACTACATTAACTCTGCCCAGACCTACATATAAACATCACTGCATGTTATTAATAACAGTTTTTATGTATTACACATGTCAGTCAAAAATGTAAAATCGATATCGAAGAGCTCCAGAAATTACAATAGACAAGAGCAAAGAGAATTAGAGAAGCCAAAATACAGTTTGACTGACGAAGCGACAATGACCAGCTCATGGCCACATTTTACGGTCATGCTGCTTCTTAAAGATAGTCTTTAGTCGGGAACAAGTTGTTTCAACTCAAGTGAGGAGACATACAATCAGAACCCGAAGTGCGAAGTTACCGTTCATGAGGCTGATGATTCACAACTGCCTGGAATAGAATCTGAGCATCAGTCAACCCTTCAAAGCTCTAGTACGTCAACTCCGGAGGTATCAGCACCCAGAAACAAAACGCTACGCCAAGAAATTGAAAGCATTATTAAGAACAATTAAAAAATAATCGCTATTGAGAAGTAGAAGTTGGTTATAAAGAACATCTGAGAAAATATGGCGATTTATTGTACCCGAAAAGTATGTTGCAGCATATGAAGTCTCTTCCTCGCATAAGAAGAATTCGATCGCGCTCAAAATTTCGAGAATTATTAAGTCAGGAACTCGAAAAAATGGAAAATTCCACAGATAGTCCAGCCTATTCAGCCAGTGAACCCAATATTCATTCGCAGATGGCAGACTTGGCTTACAGTGACTGGGACTGCATGTCTTAAATGTGGTTAAATGAAACTTCTTAATACAAGTAGCGAAAACAGAGGGAACGACTCGGTGTGGATCTGTTGGTAGCTCCAACAGACATGTGTGAGGTGGCTCAACCCAATAATAATAATAATACCAGGAAGGTATGAAGTCAAGGAACTACAGAAAAGAGCCATATTGGTCACTGCACACATACTGCGGAAAGTACTAATGTAAAAGTACAGTAGATTCAACACTGGAACTAACGATATAAGCACCATGAATAGTAACAACAGAATAGCTGCAACACTGTATTCCCTAGGGAAATAGTTTGTCTCAGGAATATAAGTATAAATACCCTGTATAAAGGAGATGATGATGATGATGATGATGATAATGATAATAATAATAATAACAAATTATAAACTAAATCATTTACGTCAGTAATTTATTATTTTTCCTTACTTCAGAAGTAGAACGAAACGTTCTTCAGCAGGTGTTGACTTCCGAAAATTTGTTTCCCTTCATGAGTGATTATCCTTTATTTTTTCAAACAGAAGATCATATGTGGCTGTTGACATCCGTAGGTATTCAGGAAGCGTTCACTAAATGTATGTGCATTTTTCTATAGGTGATTAAACTCTGCAAATTAACTCCCACAAGCACTGAATTCTTGCAGCCGACGCTATTTGCAGCAAAATACTGAAGTTTGAAAGCTGTGTTTTCCAAAAGTAAAAGCTTCTTCGATGACTTCGAAAGAAACGCCCCTTCTAGTCACACGCACTGCGACTGGCACAGAGTCGCTCGCTTTCCGCTACACTCTGTGTATCCCACCCCTTTCAACACGTGCAACACAGTTTTCATTTTTTACATGTGAAAGGTCAGATTGGTGTACCTTGTCTTTGTACAGTACGTGCGTGCAGTATTTTAACAAGCACAGCAGCAATTGTTGCACCTTTCTCTCCTCTGACAGGCTCTATTTTACAACCCTATAACAGCCCACACCAAACATTCCCTTTTAGATTATCTCTAATGTGTTTCCATAAGCGTCTTGAAACCCAAATGTTTGCACTTTGTTTCCTCTTATCTTCCGCGACACAAGAAATGTTGCCTTACGTGGTAACTTACTTTCTCAAACAGACCACTGTCACCGGCGGAAGCACAAAAATTATGTTCTATTCAAACTTCAAACTTCATGAGCTCCTCTCAAAGAAAGCGCAATACTCTTCCGTGTATTTCGCTTATTTGTTATTCTACGTTGGTGTTTTCATGGCAATTTTTACACACCTGTACATATATAATGAATAAGTCACCTCACTATTTCAGCATCTTAAGAAAGTACCCGAAGAATAGCGTTCAGCAGCGATCAAACTGTCAAGTCTGTCACTGCGTCAAACAACGGGCGGAGCCACGAACGGAATTGTTCAGCGCCCTTTTCCAAGAGTGTATTTTTACCGCCTCCAGCTGTAGCGCGTCTGAGGAGAACCATTTTCCAAGAGCGTGTTTGTGGCGCTTCTGCGAACCCTTGTCTCCCATTTCAGCTACAGTTTTGAAACTGATTTTGAAGAGGAACTTGTAAATGTATGCCTGCTTCTAGAATCTGAAGAAGCGTGGAAGAAAATATCTCATAATTTTAAATCTTACGCCAATTTTCCTTACTCTCTAGGATGTCTATATGGCAAGCACATCCATATAATAAGAAATTCTTTGCAATAGCTTTGCTGCCAGTTGCTGTTTCAAAACATTGTTTTATACTTGTAGACGTTGGATCATATGGAAAGTGTTCAGATTCAAGCATTTTAAAGGCCTCGGAACTGAGGAAAAGAATTCACGAAAATGGCTTGACCATTCCTCCAGCAAAGCCATTGGACAGCATATTTCACCCATCTCTTCTTTATTTGTTCGTCAGAGATGAAGCATTTGGATTATCGATGAAAATCTTACGGCAATACGGAGGAAAGAATCGTCTTAAAAAAATTCAATTACCGCCTATGTCGAGCAAGACGATTTACCGAGCGCACATTCAGCACACCATCCAGTACGGGGCGAACTTTACACACGCCTCAGAATGTGTCCACTGATTTTGTAGAAGGCTTTTTACGTACTTCATAATTTCGTTCGTGAAAAAGATGGCAATACTTGTGACCGTATCTTTATATATAAAGCCTGGTGGACACAGCAATTTCAATGCCTCAACAAACAGATTGGTGCGAATTATGTTAAGACTGCCTTCGCGCTGTGGGCAATGACGGAGAAGTGTGCTGGCAATATGGCGCGAACAACGCGCGTTTGGGCTTGTTTTAACGTGTATCTCTACTGATTATTTTGAAAGTAAAACTGTATTAAAGGCCTGTTCTTATTAAACTATTTAATTTACTTAAGTAATAATATTTTGTTATGTAAAATACACACACTAAAGAGCATGTTCATTCTTTACTAAGTTTATTTTTTCGCTAACTTTTCCGTCTCAAAATCCTCAAATATTTTTGAACACAAACTTTCCTACCACGTTGTATTTCCCACCCTAAAAATGCACGATGCCACCCTAGACTCCCATATACGTGGACGGGATTCAGTTTCATTAGTACACAGTTCCGTATCAAAGTTATGATTCATTAAGTAGAAATAACTACAATCAGAATGAATAGCTAACCACTCAGATGCAGACTGTTGGAGGAAGTGGCGCTACTGAATATTCTCGTGAAAACAGCACCATAAGCGACAGTGTATAGGTAGCTGTGGCGCGTCAGAGTTGTTGCTTTCCTCGTACCAGGGACAATCGACCGAGAGCGTTTTTAGCACGTCAGTTTTTGAAGCATTTCTGCGTGGAAACGCGTTCATTGTAACAAACGGTTCTATTAATTGCCCTCCAATTTGTGGCGCCACACACGTGCTCGTGGTTAAGAGCCCGTAATCGACACAGAAAAACGGCTGCTAAAATGCAAGGTGTCACCTGACAGCAAGGATTCTCTAAGGATGCAGGGGACACTGCAGTTGCTGTTTTATGGCGCTTGTGGATCAACCACACATGAGCCGAATACAAACCGCAATGGTATTAAAATACTGGCCTTCATTTTATGTAAACGTATGCAAATTTATGTTCAGTTGCGCTGCACACTGGAACGACGACATACCGTAACATAGATAAATCTTCTCCTAATGCTAGCAAGATGCCAATTGCACAAATTTCGACACGAACTCTGAGGAAAGTACATCGAGAATAAAAGTACTATTCGTACATTCTCGGAGGCTCGGAAAGTGAAAGCGATATCAAATAACGTAACCCAGAGGTACAGAAGGCTTATTTTGCCTGCAGTTTCCACTACACTAGCCTCTGTCGGGTCAGGAAAGAAGGGACGTTTAGTAATTTTTACTGGAAAACCTGACTCGTAGAGTATCAGGCGCCCCCAACACGATGCTAGTATAATAAATTACCAAAGTTCGTTATCCAGTTGTCTGTAGTCTTGCCTCGCAATTGGGAGGTCCCCAGTTTCAGCCTGCTCCAACACCGGTCTTTTTAATTTAACCAACCCCCCCCCGCCCCCCCCCACCCACACACACACAAATATCGTGTCCTAATATTGGCAGTGACCACTTCTTGGCATATTCTTTGCAAATCATCCTTTCATTCGATGCCACACAACCTAGACATCCGAAAGAGTCATTAAATAAATCAGCACTATATCAGAATTCACTGTCCGTAGACGGAAGGATGTTATCAAAATGAATCTTAAAAAGGTTGGTGGGGGGGGGGGTCAGCGGACAGGATTCAGAACAGGGATCAATGCGGGCTCTTGCGATCGCTGTAATGAGTATTTGGGGTCCATTTAAAATACTGTAATCTCCCGACAAGCTAGTCTTCTCAAGAAGGACTCTGCTTCATGCAGTAAGTTATGTCAAGAAAATGTAACACAATGGCACAGATGAGAAATAGGGAGAAAACTCGACTTCCAAACCACAGATGTAAGATCTACGCGTAGGCGGTAGGGGAATGTTAATGTGGACATTAAATGTGCGTAGGATGCTAGGAGCTTTCGACACAGACGCGTGGTGGGCTCTTGTGAATTGACGGTCATGAATTCTTCGGGCTCCATAGGGGGAAATATTTCATGACCAGATCAGAGACTGTGCCTTCTGAAGCAGAACTCTGCTCCATGAAGGTTCTCAGCATCTCTTATTCCAGTTAATATGTCAAAACATCTGCTAAATTTAAGTGAAGGTGTCGGTCAGTGTTTCGTGACCGCCGACTGTAGCCCTCCGCCGAACAGCGCGCTGCACTTTGTTTCCCTTTTAAAGCGCTGCCCTTGAACTGGTTAGGTTAGGTTAGGAAATGCTAACCAAAGTTGATATGATGCGCAAAGCTCCAAGCTGGAAACACGGGCTACCATATGGGGCACTACAGGGGGATGGGGTCTGTGGGAAGCATTACAAGTGCGCCGTATAGGGTGGCCCAAAAAGCATACATCCTTCCCAAAGAGGTTTTCATTTACACTCCTTCTTCGCTAGGTATATAGTTCCTTTCTCCATCAATATAACAATGTCTATAATGACAGGAACTTCAAAGAAGGATTGTCACTCAGATTAAGAAATAAAGTTTCATTCGCGTAAAAAAGATGTTGGTGATTCAAATCGCACCCCAAGTCCACAGCAAGTGTCTTAAACACGCTGCCTGCCAGTTCGTTGCTTGCGGCCACGTAGTCATCTTACTTTAATTACAGAATGCCGGTCGCCACATAACTCAATAACTCGAGTGCTTATTTATTCGCTTGTAATTCTTTAAGTCAAAATTCAGAAATTGTATGTAGGCGTTTGTAAATATTCTGGTGTCAAACTACTGTCGAGGGGAATACTAAAAGCTTATAAATTTTCGAGAACTGTATATTCAGAGTCCAGCATTTAAGGGGATTATTTCATTGTTATCAAAGACAGAGTAGATAAACCTAAGTTTTAATATACCTAAATATGTGACGCTCCTGCATTCTTTCATGCACAGTGGAAGATTTCCTTCTTTGTTATGTTTGTCGCTGCGAGGTTGAGGAAATGATCGTAGTGAGCAGGACTGTTGTAAAGTGTTGTAAACTTAGTGATACTTTTAATTACAAGGGTGTCTAGTACGCCTAACAACAGAACAACAGAAGCCACAGTTATTCAATTCTGGTATTTTCAACATAAGGGAAAGAATCTCCACTCCTAGCGACTCTGCCAGCAGCCGTGTACGAGCGCCAATTTGTCTCTTAATGTCTCCCCTCTGTGTAAATTTGTGGACCTTCCAGACATCTGGGTGTTTAAAATATACATATATTTCGCGTTTACCACGTCTATGTTTAAAATGAAGAAGAGCAAATTAGAAGCAAAGGGACGTTTATTTCAAGAAAAAATGGGAAGACAAGGATATTCTGGCGAAGCGTGTTAAAAAACTGTTTGCGTCATTTGCTGTAAAGTGGGATCAGCTCCAAAATAATAAAATTTCATCCGGTATCACGAAATTTTACAAAAAGACAAATGTCGCTTTCTTGAAGGGAAGGTAAGAGAATATAAACTAAAGAAACTACTGTTTTATTTGTTGAATTAGGTGAAATTATTCAAGCAAAAGTAGGGTTGAAATAATGAAAGAACTGCGCGCTGAAGGATGAGTAACCAATCTTAGATTAGCGATACAGCGTTTCAAATGTGTGTTAATGGATTATGAACAAAAAGCTATGCAGTAAAGACATGCTCCTTACCGAGATGCTTTTAAAACCAAGCTTCGACTGTAGGACACCAACTGTGACTTCATAACCCAGTTCACAAACCACACTTCAATATCTAGACACTCTCTGCCCTGAGCATATTCAAGAATATTCCCAGTCGATTATTTTCTTTCGAAAAATGTTCGAAGAACGTTCAAAGTTATGGAACCAGAATTTCTGTTCTTTGATGTATCGTTAATGGCAGACAATGAGGGCTTCAGAAACTCTTCAAATAGAGTTATTTAATTTTCATTATAATAGTAATCTTAACAAGATGTTTTCTGAAACAAATTGTAGTATTTTATTTCTATTTGCCAAAAAGAAAAGTTTCCTGTGCTCAGATTGTTTGGGTTCAGAATGACTGCGACGATCGGCAGCAGTATGTGTGCGAACCTTTTCTTGTACCTTGTGAACCATACAAAGATGACAAGCCGATCTCCTTTGACAGGCGGACACTTGAAGTCTATCGTGACAGCGGTTTCCGACAGTGTGTCGAAAAGAACAGAAATCCTCTCGCGGTCAAAATGACGACGAGTCTCCAACCACTCTACACAGTAGCTGAAGTAAGATTTTACCACTTAATAGTCTGATAATTTTTAGCGTGACACCCAAAAGGTTTTTCATAATAATTCACCGAACGGATTTTGGTATATGATGGATACGTTAGCATGAAGGTACTGGGAGGCGTAAGGTACAACACACATTACTGAAGAGACACCATCCAATAGTTTGAACGAAATAAAATTTTGAAATAATAATAATAATAATAATGGAGATTTCTTAATATTGCGTTCATCTTAAAACAAGACAGTTAAAATTCTACGGCCGAAAAAGATATGCAGCACGCCATAATATTTTGAAACCTGCCCGCGTTCAATTTGAGCTTGACACCCCTGCTCTGCAAAATGACTGGCACACCATTTTAAAAGCCGTAGCTACGGTAGGTATTAGTAATAATATGTAATAAACTTCGTAATATCTTTGGTGTTCTCTAATGGGTCCACGATAAAAACAATTAGCTGCAGGCCTACCATTGTGAATATTAAACTTGTATCGGAATACAGCCCTAATGTAGCTCTCCTAATGTTAGCATAGGAATTCCGTCCTTTAATAAAGTAGCCACTAAAATTTCTTACATGTTTACGTCGCCTTCATAAGGCTGCCATAAGGAAGAGCGGGTAACTGAGCATTTTAATGCTTTGTCTCTCTGTACCGAATACATTCTCTCTCTCACACACACACATACCACATACACAAAACCATCTTCTCTCCGTCTCTCGTCAAATGGTGGATGTGGGAAGAAGTCTAAAAGAAGGCAGTATCCCATATTCATTTGTCGGAACTGAGGAAAACCACGGCAAGCCTCAGTCACAATTACGAGTCTTCTGTCAGCTTTCGTATCCTAGATCGCCATAAAACGAAACAGTTGTTCTAACCACCGAACAGTTTGCAAACTTGACCTACTAAAAATGCCGTTAAATAAATCACAAATAAGAAAATGGGAATAATCAGAAACATTCCTCAAACGTTCTCTGATTCCTCCTTTGTATACCACAAAAATAATGGCGTCTAGTGGAGCAGTAAATGCAGTGCACACATCCAGGTTACTGGAACTGTTATAATATACCTTTTAGATCGAGGTCATTTTACGGAAACAAATGACTACCAATTTCAAATTGCCCAGTGTTCCTTGTCGAGATGCTTATCTGTCACACGTTGCTGCTGTCTGCCATGCCTATAATAGGAGGCTGTGGAATAATAAATGAATGTCCATTATAAAAAGAGCTGCGTCGTTGATGTTTATCTTCATGCGCAGGGGACAAGTTAGTAACTTAACTGACGTGAGCGAACTGGCCACCGAGAATATTACGTGGCTACATTGCTGGCCAGAAGCTACGTGTTTGGTAAAACTACTTTTACTGCAAAGTAATAATGCGCGACACCACCAGACTGCCAATATAATATAATATCAAATTAGGCACCGCATGTCAATTAATTTTCCGCACGAAACAAGGGATCAGAAAACCGTTAATAGGTTTCCTGCGTGAGTGAAACATTATCGCATGTCAGATTTCCATGAGACAAACATTGTAGTTAAATTTTATGGTATTTATTTCCGAGCATTAAATGACAATTTTTGATACAATAACCAACAAGGAGCAAAACATTGCAATATATAATTTTACAATTAAAACTTTACAACTCCAACATGTTTCGATTCTTTGACAACCATCCGCAGGGAGAAAAATCAATAAAATATTATATGATATTAATTACATTAATAAAATAATACATGATGTATGTGGATGTCCTGGAATGCACGGTAGGGGCACAAATGTGAATAAATAATCCAAATAATTAGAATAGCAGTTTTGGATTACAATTACCCTGGAAATTAACATCAAAATAATGAGTACAAAATATGAGTAACATGCACATTTTATAAGAGCTTACATATTATATAAGGAATAAAATAAATATCATTTTACTCCTAATATAATGTTTATACTTGTAAAATTATATATTGCCAGTACTGTAGGTATATATTTTGCAAATATATAGTGTAACACAACTCAGTTAATGAGTATTATTAGGATTATTGGTATATTTTACATTATTATACTATTAATCCTAATAATAACCATTAACTGATTTGTGTTAAACCATATATTTTGCAATTTATGTACCTACATTACCATTTAACAACACAACGAAGAAGTTTCACCTGAAAACTATGTATTGCCATATTATTAATTTTGTTGTTATTGTAACAAAAAGATTGTACCTAAATTCCTTGAAAGCACAGTAGTGACAAAGTACTATTTATTTTAGTACGAAACTACACCTTGCTCACACAGTGTATTTATGTGTCTCACATTTTCTCACAATAAGCAGCGATCGTTTCCTTAAACATGAATAAACGATTGGTTTTTGTAATGGAGACAGACACGGTGTTTGCTGTAAGGTAACATTTGGTCTGTAAGCACCACTCGTATTTAGATAAATTTCGGGTTCCAAAGCTTTAAAACAAATACATAAATTCAGTTGCTAACTGACAATAGACACGTTGTGTTTCCATTACAGAGACCAACCACTGAATGCTGTACAGGGAAATGATCGCCGTTTATTGTAAGAATCATATGAAACACATATGTACGATGTGTGGGTGAAATTAAGAGTGTTTTAATGTTGAAGTAATCAGTGCGTACAGTTAGTGTGACATTTTACGTAAGCAAGAAGTAACAATTATGTACCTTACAACAGATTGTGTAGCAGAGAGGAGAGGACTGCAACTAAAGTTCACATACAATGAGCGACTCTATGTTTTAGCTGTAATGGCCTCAAGGTGGTAGCACTGCAAGCCGAAACATGTGCAGAACCAACACGATACAAGAGGTACACCGTGCTTGTAGACAATGCGGCAATCTATCTGTTCTGAACGTGAGTGTACTACTAGAGCCGATCATCGAACTGTAATGATAGAGCAAAATGGTGTCCTCGTGAGGACGACAGAAGTCATGGCATAACTTATCATGCGTTTTATTTTAATTTGTACCGCTTTTTAATTTTCATAGTTCATACTTGACATTCATACCAATTGAAATGCCACCATTCCTTCGGCTGTCTTATCGCGCCACACAAAACTTTGCAGTTGTGCTCACACAGCTTGGAATTACGTACCGATTAACCTCACAGCGCTGTATTGTAGTTAGACACATATCTGTGAGCTGAGAATAAATTTCCATCGTTTTATAACCGACGTTGTATAAATCGCGCTTACTGGTGTTTTCCTCTGCGACTGTTTTATTTTGAAACTGGTTTATGATGTAATAACAAGAACAAAGTTGTCGTGCCCCATACTAAAGTGCAGCACCCCACTATTTTGGCACGGTAGGAAGTAAGTCTAGTTCCACGAATTTTTAACCCAGACAGCAGAAGCAGGGGAGTGATTGGCTTCACGTCCCGGCTACTTTATTCGGGAACAAACAGCCCCCGGTACCCAATGGATAGCAGGCTAGGTGGGCGGGCCCCACAGATAAACAAGAATAAAATTTTGGTATACAAAAATGGCGGGTAACTTGTAAATCACAACACGCTACAGGCCTGGGTTTGAGGATGTAGTAGGAACGGCCGTCATGAGCGGGATTCGAACTAGTGATTTTGTTGGTGGCATGTAGATTTCGTGCGTCTCATAAAGGTGAATCTATTGGGTAGTAGCCAGAAAAGAGTGACTTAATTAGCGTGTGTAACCGAGTGTGAAGCCGCGGATCACATGTCTGTGACAACAATGCTTAAATTCTGGCACTTGTGAAGGTAACGTAGTTTGTAAACTTTCCACAATACGAGTGACCGAATAGTTCGGCTCAAGCGGTAACCGTTCCCATTTCTGTCTCGAATCTCGGCTGGCTCAGCGTCTCTCCTGACTCTAATAAACCATAAATAAATGAATAAAACTACACTGGTTGAACGTTTAGATTCGACCACATAATACACAGCTGCCTTCATGCAGACACTGGGTTCATCCGACATTTTGGTTTGTCAAAGCGATGCTGATGTAGGTCCAGTCTTGTTGAATATGACATTGTGTAGATCGGTCAGAGTTAACCTGTCTTTCGGAGAAACTTTATATTTTCGTTTGTTACGTCTCGAGCACCCCAGAACAGTCGATATATATATACTAACTGTAGCAGTTGGCGACTGCGCGTTTAATACACACAGAGCAACGCTAAGTACGTAGTCCGAACTGGGCATTCAATAGAGTGAGGGTCTGATATGTGCAATTCACAACAGTT
>Ga0123354_10014461_pt1 | contig 12291 bp, 6 predicted proteins | sample TergutLab28metaG_2_FD_97872 | JGI IMG/M metagenome (GOLD analysis project Ga0123354, IMG submission 97872) | Labiotermes labralis P4 segment gut microbial communities from Petit-Saut dam, French Guiana - Lab288 P4 | ecosystem: Host-associated > Arthropoda: Insects > Digestive system > Gut ... | reverse complement strand
GTGAATAGTAACAACAGAACAGCTGCAACACTGTATTCCCTAGGGACATAGTTTGTCTCAGGAATAGAAGTTTAAATACCATGCATAGAGGAGATGATGATGATGATGATGATGATGATGATGATGATAATAATAATAATAATAATAATAATGGACATGATAGAACCCAGAGAGGAAAGTGTGAAATTAAGTTGTGCAGCCTTTCGAAGCGTTTACAAAATATAACAAATTAAAATAAACCGTGACATTTGTTGCTGACCTTGACAGCTTCAGTGAGTATTTTGTTTCCTCGCGAGACTGGAGGAAAGCGATATCATTACCGTCTGTTGGTGTCCATTATGATTCATGTCTCATTTAGTCTAGAGTACACCATTTTGAAATATTGTGCTATCATTACGTTTGTCTTTTAAGAATGTAATATAAGATGGTGGTGTCTTTTGGTTATTTACGCTGATTAATGTATCTTGTTTGTTCGACGTTTCGCAAGAACGTAGTGCATCCATCGTCAGGGCGACAGAATTGGGTTCCGGATGCTGAAGGGATGTGACGTAATTTACCATTAAACATGGCCATTAATGTAGTCATGGCTCATCTTTCTTTTTTCCAAACACGTTTCACAAAGAAGCTGTTTTGTTCATCAAGTGTGTATGCTCCTACTCAGTTCGCGTTCTCAGAAAGAGTTAGTCTCAGTCATGATTATACATGTACTATTATTGACGAGTGGTTATGGGGAATGTAAACCAAGTGAAACAATTCACTGTCAGATAGCAAGTAGTTTTGGGCCAGATGCGGCGCGAGATTCGCTGATTTAGACCCCTTTGGTACAGCCCCTATACCAGCTGGTTTGAGATCTTAATTTATGTAAATGATTTGAATTGGTTCCTTCCATTCCATTTAGCCTGGCTGACTAAGGATGGCGTAGTGGCGAGGAGCACTGTGCTTGAATGATGCATTTGTTTCGGTGTGGTGGTCATAACTAATAGTAGCGAAAGCGCATTTTATTGTGTGCAGAAGAGAGTTAACAGTTGTGTCAGACGGACATCTCCAGGGGCCACGCAGCTTCGATGTCTGCTGATGTTTTCATTATTTGTCATTTACATCTTATGACGTCCCGCGAGACAATAAATGGAACGTGACAAAAAATAGGAACTCGTCCTTAATGACAAATGGAATTCTAACAGGCCACAGCATCTAACTTCGCCTAGTCGGGTGTGTTTGTTTCGCAGTTTTGTGTAGCCGTACATGTAACTCCTTTGCGGCGTCTGCTTATTTTACGACGCCCTTAGTTTCGTAGGGTATAGAGTAGCTGGTACGATAATTCATGAGTGATGAAGTGGAGAGGATTATGGAGGAAGCGGTTATGGTGTAATTGAGGTACTTTCTGGGGGACTGAGGTAAACTACGAAAAACTTACCAGCTGTTGGTGTATGGAAGGGTTATCATAGGTTGTGTTCACGGGTGTAGTTTGTTGAGATGAGATAAAATGAGTGAATGTAACGGTTAAACAGAAAACCAGAGTGTAAGATATTACATTGTTCTGGTACAAGTATGTAGAAACACAGTTAATAAATACTCGGTCACAGTATTCTGCAATTGAGGTCACGTGGGGCCCCTTATAGCTATACAGATTGCGACAGAGTTAAACCAGCCCTGATGATAATGACGCTTCGACTTACATAAATGGTGGAAAAGGGCTCTGCTGCATGAAGTCGGTTCCCTTTTTTCCGTTTTTGGTAAGATGTAATTTGAGCTGATAGTATCAGAAACAAACTGTTGTTATATTAAATACTGCTACATACACTCCGTGTATAAGCTTCTTGTTGGGCACAAGTTAGGTGTTTACTGCATTCCTTTCTTTATTTTTATGACTCGCGTCATCATTTTAGTGAAATTAAGATTCAGATATTTTTATAATGCCGCAACATGGTGTCGTGCAGATTCTTCCAGTTACATTAATGTGTATTGTTTGTCTTTCCATGAGGGATGTTTGGTACTTAGAAAGCTCTCTAGAATCAGAGTGCTTGACTATCACTATGGCTGAAGCCTGCAACACGGACACTACTCAAACCCAGCCGCACCAAATCTCCAGCACACAACGAACCGAGAACAAAACGACCGATGTGGTAATTCAACAGCACAGCCGCAAGCTCCTGATGATGGATATATTAATGTCCGAAACATGTTGAATACATAAGAAGTGAAATAAAATAGCTAGTGACATCAAGTTGGTCTTTTATTCTTCAACAAATTTCTCTCTCCAAATATTCTCTCCGCTCGAGAACTTTTTAAAATTTTCTTGCAATTTCTTTGGAAGCGATTTTCACTGAAGGGCCGACGAACATAAAATTATAGGTTTGTCATTATCATTCAAATGCCTGCTTTTGAAGGAATCATTGACTTACATTCAGGAAACTGAAGACTGTCACAGAAGATCGTTTTAACAATGAATTTTCTCCCGAATATGAGTTACATTCTCATTAGTATGAAACCTGGGTATCGAAATTAGCTCTTGTTTTAATTTTAATAGACGTGTCTTAGAAATAAGAGCTGTTTTTTAGCCTGATTATTTTTTTACGTAACACCACGTTTAACATTAAAAAAGTTCACTTTCTGCCCACAGAGATCATTTATGTGTTGTGTATGCATCTCAGATCAAACGACGATTATTTCCCTATTCAACAGTTACTGACTGGTTTTTGTACCCGAGACGGAGTATGTTTACTGCGCGGTATGAAGCAAATATTTGAATGTAATTCACGTTCAGCAGTCCTTCTGTGGTGCTGATGAACCGGTTGGCCTTGCATCAGTTAATGGAAAACTACCGTTGGTACGGTTATGCAACATAATACCCTTCCCTTGCGCTCTGTTCACTGTGTGACCGATCCGTCATTTGGGTTGCATGTTAAATTAAGTGCTGCAGAAATCTTATCCACATGCAAGGCAAGAAGAACGTTCCTTCACAGCCCCACCAGTTTATTTCGTTTGTACGTGTTTTGCAGGTAAAAGAAAATGGTAAGTTCTTTAGCCGGCTGTTTGCCTGACTGCAGACGGCGTAGATGCAATTTATCGTGGCTAAATGGAACACACCCACGTAGTCAGTCATTCATTCAGTCACTCTGCGCGAGAGTGGAGAGCACCAGGAAACCGCCTGTGCGCCTGGCAGTGAACACCCCACAACGTCGTCATCTCTGATACTGACTGCACACGAACCACAAGCCATTGTCCGTGCAGCTAGGATATAAATATTCATGAAGGTCTCCCATTTCGCGTCTCTTTAACAGCCCTTCCCAAGCTAAGAGCTGAGTAGGAGTCTTGTTTAAGAAAATTGATTAATTTTAGGCCAGCACAGCGCAGCTAGTTTGGTGCCTGAAGGGGTGGTTGAACTGAACTCGAAACGTTAGCCATCTGCTGTGTATCTTCCGCTTGAAATTGCACACCCATTACAATGCGCAAGATGATGTGTTTTGTGTGTATTGTAATCTCTGTCCGCTTTTGTCAGTCTCTGAATGCTTGTCTGACAAAGCCGGTCTCATTGGTCAAGATTATTATTAAAGCTTGAGGCCGGATAACGCGTTATTTCATGCTTCATGACATGTTGGTAACGTACCTGCCTAACTGAGCCACGTTTTATATAACGATATGTGTTTACAGTTGTGAAGCTGTGACATTTGTTCGTGAAAGCAAGGATGGTAGGAAATGTCGATTATGAGAGCTGAAACACTGCCGCTTACCAAGGGAACATGCGGTGCCGATCGTCTATGCTTGGTTGAAAAATACGCATGCTTCTATCACTTCGGTAATATTTTAGAGATTTAACATAAAGAGTTAAATGTTGCCAACATCCAAACCCGCCCAGTGACTTTTACCTTTTAGATTAATTATCCCCTTATCCAACCCTCTCAACCTGCTTCTTTCCTTCGGACATTACGATTACAAACTACACATGCATATACAGTCTAATTCCTGCTGAGTGGCCCACCCGTCTCATACACATTTGTTTAATATAGCTAAAGTATTTGGTGAGTGGCCGCGCGGTCTTAGGCATGGGTGTGGGGCCGCTTGTTTGCTGGGATTGTGGGGTTGAATCCCGCCAGTGGCATGGATGTCTGTCCCTTGTGTGTGTTGTGTGATGTCAGGTAGAGGTCTCTGCGTCGGGCTGATCACTCATCCAGAGGAGTCCCACTGAGTGTGGTGTGTCTAACTGAGGGTGATCACGAATCCTTGATAATGAGGAGTCCTTGGCCCGCTAGGGCTCTTGCGCCATGGTAAAAAAAGTGTTGGTGAAGAGTACAAACTATGAAGCTCCTAATTATGCAGTTTCTTTCGTCCTGTTAGTTTATCTATCTTAGATCCAAATATTTTTCCTAGCACTTTTAAATCAGTTCATACTTAAGGGCGAGAAACAGAAATTCAGTAAGAAAGACAAATGATTGGCCAAGAAAGTTGGCTATAGTAGTAGAACTTCGGAGTGTACTTGTTTCGAATCTCGAGAGAAACACGGAATACCATGTCAGGTTTTTTGTGGTACTCCACGACGGCTTCCTTCCACACATTTCCCAAATCATTCGCTGTTAATCACTTTCGATACTGTATATCCGTAAATTTTCCGTGAATTGAAAATAGACAATAGACCGATAACGTTTGGAATGCCGAAAAAGAGTGGTTGAAACTTGGTATCAGTGATTGTTAAGAGCATTTTATCATCGGCAAAACCAAGTGGCCGCATGTGTAAACTAGTATGTGTAACGTCAAACACAGCAGTTACCAAACTGGGTAAATATTTCGTGTAATTTAATAAAATTGCTTCATGTTGTAATTAATACAAACACCCATGGTGAATACACAGATAAACTGAATGCACCTGCACGTGACACACGTCAAAGTGGATACAAGCATGATGTTAAACAGCGGTTGCTAATGGAAGAACTCTTTGTGGAAGTACATAATGATCACCGATATTTTGGTGTTTTCTAAAGTTGGTGAAACCTAACAGCATACGAGACATGTGGAAATGCTGGTCGATTGGAATTCAAACTTGTAATTGGAACAAATAAATTTTCCGTTTATTGTGGTATAAATCATGCATTTAGTTGGGGAAATCCACCAGAACTCAAAAAGGAAAGTTGTTGGGCTCGTGGCTGTTTCACGCCTGTATGTCGTTGGCAAGTTATGCCTCCGCAGGTTATGAGTTGATTCTGATGAATATACAAGTACTTTCTTAACTATGTAATATCAAAATTTTTATTCAGATATTTTGTGAAAATGATTTGTTTTGGGTAGTTTATATGTTTCAAAATAAGTAAATTCATTTCATTCAAACATTTCTGCTATAAGCGAGGTAAATACTTTACATTGGTCCAAACCTAAATTTTCTCCACCCTGCGTTTGGGGTTTTTTTTTTCGAAAAAGTAGCAACATTTAAGGGATTGCCCTGCATTTAGTCTGTACTCCATTAGGAAACAGTCTACTGCATTCCGTTTTTATGTATCATCACACTCATATATGTATATTTATGGTGTAATGGAACTTCTGGTGCAAGAGACTTCTCTTTCCTGCTCGTTTTACTGGTCACCAGGCTCATAACGTTTCATAAACGGTTAAGTGAGGAATGATGTTCCTTCAGTAATTAAATTTTATGATATGCGTGCGGATAACTTAGACCATTGCTTAGCACGAAAGCTTTTACTGAGTTTGCTTTTGTGATATCAGTCTGTGTTAAATAATTTGGCGAAAGATGACGCGCAATGTGACGCCATGTCGGGCCAGCCGAATTCTTCGGAAACATTACGGATTATAAGAGCCCTAGTTAGGTTTTGTACATATGTCTAACATAGGCTTGGTTTGGACAGCTTGTTTAGTTGATTTTTCGGGCATTTTTCTCGCTTTGATCACCTGATTTACCCATTTCCAATTGTAGATGTGATACGATAAATTTGTTGAATCAAGCAATGTTGAAAAATTATTCAAAGAGTGGCCAATTTAAGTCGTAATGCAGACAATTTTTTGTTAAGAACCTGGCAGATTTGTAGCTCAATAATTCAGTAGCCTAGTCTATTTCTGTTATTTTGTTGTTGATTCTGAACTGCGCGAAAGGGGAAGGCAAACAAGGGGAAGTGGAAAGTTTTACGGGGCAAAACAGCGAGCTCAGTTAACCCTGGGGCTTACTTACTGCCAGGTTTTATTATTATTGTAACACATGACCTTTAGTTCCGCGCGGCTAGATTCCGGACTGGTTTATACCTCTCTTACCTTGACTGTAAAAAAAAAGTGTATTGTGATTTTCCTTCATACTGGTGACACACAAACACCGTAAGTTCTTACACTCGCGAGTAGTCTCCTGCGCAAGGAAATCCTAGTGGCCCCGGTGAAATAATTTGACTGTATCTCAGCTTACAGTTGTCCTTGGTTACTCCAAGGCAACATTTTTAAACGGACGAGGCCATATGTTACAATTGCTCCACATATCTTCGTCAAGTGTAGTTCTCAGGAAGCAAGACGGGTTGAAAACGAACGTCTGCTTTCGGTTTATTTCACCGCATTGGAGTTTCGCTCTCATTCCTCCGCCCAGAATGGGTTCTTGACCACTGTATCATGAGTAATGTTACACTATCTACTATTTATAGTATTCTGAATGCGGATGAGACGCAACAACCCACTGAAATGGTTCGCCATAAGGAGAGGTACAAGCATGTTCACTCTTCTCGTGGGTTTAAGTTTCCGCCCCTAAGTATATGTGATGTTCCTCTTCTGGGAAATTACGTAGGGCGTATAGTGGTAATTCTTTACAGAATTTTCGGGATAACCTATCGGTCTCACTTTTAATCTTGACCACTTAAAATGGGACAGATAGGTTGTACGTGAACGTCTGTTAAGAATTACCACTATACGTTACGTAATTTCCCAGAAGACCGCAGATCTTATATACTTTGCGGCAGAAGCCTGAAACCACGCCTAGTGTAACTTTTTGGATTCTTGGCACTTGGAGATGGAACCTTTAATTTTTCCCGAAACGTCGGTAACACATGACCGCTATACGCTGCGTTATTTCCCAGAAGGACACAGATTTCATCTACTTCGCGGCGGAAGCCTGGAATCACTCAAAATACACTATTTTGGATTCCTGCCCCTTGAAGATGAAAACGATATGTTGTCCCGAGACGTCAGTAATGAATTACCATTATATGCTGCGAAATTATCCAGAAGAGCGCAGATCCCATGTTTCATCTTGTTTACATAAATATTGTCAGTGTTTTGCTTAAACCGTCCAGCAACAGAAAGTGACTGTCGACTCTCCCATTCATCGCAAATATTGGGACCGCTGCCAGGAGCAATAAAGTGAGACAAGCTTCGAGAGAGATTCTACAGATTTATATGCGGCAGTCTGTAACGGACTCTAGGAAAACTGAAAACTGTGAATGTGGAAGGTTGGTGGAGATAAATATTTAATATACAAATTATATATGTATTGGAGTCAACGTGTTTTAGCCTATCTTGTGGAAGCAACTGGCGTCAGAAGCACTTGACCTAGTTATAGTGTATTTGGGGTTTCGGAAGGATTACGTGTGAATACCTGTCGTATTATTAATTTGGCCCTGAAGGTAGACTTGCGAAAGGCAGAGTAGTAAGTTTTAAGTTCCCCATAAAAATACATAATAATTTTTTAAAAATATAGGCTTATCGTACTCTAAATGTTAAGAGTCTGCGTTTTGTGTTGTTTGTAATGTTTCGACGTAAAAGACTTGTTCAATCGCCATGTTGGTACTGCTTGTCTACCGTCGACACCAAGATTGGGTGAACTCTAGTGACATGATATTCACACTTCCGTTCAATTCGGCCAGTATTTCAGACATTAGCTGCGTAACTGGAACAGGTGAAAACGGAATATCGGAAACAAGTGAAAATTTTTAATCTTTTTGTAGCGAACGCAGACATTGCTCTTGCAACAAAACATTTTCAATTTCACATAATCATGAATAAGAGCTATCGGCAGCGACTCATTGTCATAACCATAAAATTTTATTTGCTCCTATTACACTAATCTTGTCGATACAAGAATCGGTTACCAATTCTCTGTCAAATTTTCCAGATTCCATGTCACCTATGGACCAGCTTGTTGTATTGCATTTGGGGTTTCGGAAGGATTACGTGTGAATACCTGTCGTATTATTAATTTGGCCCTGAAGGTATACTTGCGAAAGGCAGAGGAGTAAGTTTTAAGTTCCCCATAAAAATACATAATATATAATATACACCTACCACAGCAGATCGCAACATCCGGGTGCTCTGAATGGTTGATCATCCTGCTCTTAGCAACTGACCAACTTAATGCACAAATTCTTGTTTTATAATAAGTTTATTATATTCCTCTACATGTTTCGAGCACTGTTGTGCTCATCATCAGGAGGTCAAATTATATTATATAGTATCTGGTATCGTCACACTCTGTAGGTGGCCGTCCGGTGCGTTAACCTGTGCACCGGACGGCCACCTACAGAGTGTGACGATACTAAATGCTGTATAATACGATTTGACCTCCTGATGATGAGCACAACAGTGCTCGAAACATGTAGATGAATATAATAAACTTATTATAAAACAAGAACTTTTGCCTTAAGTTGGTCATTTGCTAAGATTATACTGAGATGCACCGGCAGCAAAACATCAAAATTTGTTATCATTCTGGGTCGAATACTCGAATCGCACAAGGTGGTGCCGGCTTTCTTTTCTTTTAGTTTTATTCCTTCCTCCTTTTCTTCAACCTGTTCAGATAAGGGATTTGCACTCGATCGATTCCACGACCAAGGAGTTTCCTCAGTGGTTTATTTTACGACGCACTCAGAATCTCGGGGTACATAGAATTGAATTGTACCGTGAATGATGAGTTTGGAAAGGATTTGGAAGGAAGCGTCCTACGAATAATCGAGGTCGAAATCCCGGCATGGGCTCGGATCGATTGAGTAAAACCTTCAAGAATATCAGGTTATCCATTCTGTCCTGGCTGATGTTGGAATCCGGCATTACCCCATTGCAAGCTAATATCTGTACTGCTACAGTCACTTGCCAAGGAATTCTGCTACTTGTCTGAAGTGGTGACTCTGCAGAATTAATGCTGATTGTAAACAAGCCAGATGACCTAAACGTTGAAGACTGATAGCAATTCGTCTCATTTCTGGCAGTAATTATCCAACAAGATGCAGCAATATTCAGTTTACAGTGATACCTCGGCTAACGAGTGACCCTGCTAACGAAATTTTCGGCTAACGAAGATTTTTTTCGCTGTTTTTTGGACTCGGCTAACGAATGTTTTAGTGGATGCGTGCTAACATAAAGCAGCAAACATGAACGGTCGGGCCATTCCGGGAGCTTATCTTTTCCGTCTGTATGTGTGTTTCGGCCAACGAAGATTTCGGCTAACGAATGTGATTCCGGAACGAATTATCTTCGTTAGCCGAGGTATCACTGTGTGTATATCTGTAAACTGCTCTACATGTTTCGGGTGGTATCTCCACCCATCATCAGGGGCTCATATCACTGTATCTACAGTATCTGGCATTAATGAGACCGTTATTTCTACCTGGATGGGAACCAGTTCCCATCCAGTCACGTTCACGACAGGTAGCAGTAACGGTCTCATTAATGCCAGATACTGTAGATACAGTGATATGAGCTCCTGATGATGGGTGGAGATACCTTCCGAAACATGTAGAGCAGTTTACAGATATAAATATACTGTATATTATTGCATCTTGTTGGACAACTAATGCCACATATTACACAATGCACGGACCTTTGAGCGTAAAATTCTTCTCATTTCAATTCAGTTCTTTTTTGTTATTTGATTTTTCTAACTCAACACAGGATGCTCACATGCAACACTGTCAGGAATGAACCCATATTTGGGTTTCGACGCGGTTGCTGTATGGTCTAGTAAAGTCTGCAGAGCTTAGCTCACAGTCTGCGTGGCGCTCGACGTAACACCTATTATAGTGTTTTAATATTTGTGCCGTGGACATTCTAGCGTTTCAACTGAAAGTTTAATGCGTGTGTCAGTGTGTGAGTGTGTGAGTGTGTCAGTGTGAGTGTGTTTTTACCCACTTACAATGCAACGGACCATTCTGAGGGCGTCACATTAGCTGCCAATTGGACTGCCTGTTGTGGCACACACGAAGTGCCGAAATACTTGGGAGACTTACTAACGTCTGAAGTGTATACATTTTGGTGCATGTAAAGTTGGTTTTATAAATTAATTTCATTTCTTGTTTCTTTACTTGCTGAGTCGACAGCCCATCGACCAGTTTCAAAATGAGTGCTGATGGACATCAAACATACTTACTCGTTTATACAGCAAAGAGTAAACAAGAGAAACAAAACACAGGAATAGAACACAAGAGAAAATAATACAACGCAGTTTAGATAATAAAAGATTAGAGTTAAAGGCAGAAAATTGTGCGTTGTTAACATAGAAAACAATTGTATCCCTAATAGGGCAATTTAATGCGTAAAAAAGACAAAATACAGCTGGTAGGGCAGAAGATCTTTAAGATTAATAATTTGACATGCGACTTCTCTTTGTTTTATGTAGTAAATAAATGCATAAAGTTTGATAATAATTTTAACACGACTAGATTTTATTTTTGCTTATTTGAACAAAATAGAATTTAGTTGTGTTTAGACTATTATCAAATTTATGTATTGATTTATGAATAATTTGTTTCTTACATGTATGAATATTTGTACATGCAAAACCTTCAGATAATGCGCATTTAACAAGAAGACAATTTTTGCGTGGAGAGGCGACACCGAACATGGATCAGATTTCGAGGTAAAAAAAAATTGAAAAATGTAGACGTTAATCATTGTACTGCATTGAGGTGATGCCATGTGTCGCTTAAGATATGCAGCTTTAGGTCATAACAATAGTAAAACAATAAAAATAATACATTTCTTAGAATAAAAAGTGTTTTCTCGTGTAACAGCCTTCATGAATATATTAATGTAGATGCAACACATTTTCGTGGAAGAAGGAGCCTGTGTATTAACGTGATCGTAATGGAACGGGTGGCTGTACGAATTTTAACTGCCTGAAACTTTATGCTGTTATTGATGCGTACAGCCAACACAGAAAAATAAAATTTTAAACTGAGGAAGGTAGACAGGGAGGCCACCCTTTCTTCTGAACTCAGCTGCTTTCAAACTTGAAGGCGTTGAGATTTTCCTGATGTGCCTATCCTCAAAAACTCCAGCAGACCTCGGAAGGAATTACAATGTAACCAGTTTTGATGCTTCGAAATACGCACCGGCAAGCAGACGTACGACGACTTAGGTTTGTGTGACCTCTCCTTACATCTGAAGACGAAATATTTTAGGAAATTAAACTAAAAGTCTGATTTGTTTAACGTAAGTCGTTTTGCTTGAGTTGATGTCTTGAAACTAAGCAAGTTACTAGCGATCAATGGTGATTTCAGCAAGAATAAACAACGACTGATGACAATGATGACGACCATGCCGTGAGGAACGCTAAGCGTGGAGACAAAGGAATGACAAGAGTGGAACATCCGTTGGTACGTGAGAAAACGGTGGTGGTTTAGACGTGTGCTTCGGCTTGAAGTGCGATGACAAGGCGGTGTGATGTGATGACGGATGGTCATATTGATCCTGCTGACATGAGAATTGAAAGCTGAAACGACAATGTAGACAATAGCAGGTTTCGTAGTGTAGGAGGATACAGCGAAAGAAAGATCACGTACATCCTGTCCAGCGGGAAATCCGTCCTTCAACACATGAGCGAGCATAGAATCGATCTAGAAACTCCATCACTTCAACCAAAGGGATTCCAGAAAAAATTTTCGTTTCTGCCTTGAACAGAATAATATATTTCCAGTATGTGCAAGACCTGTGGTTGAGGGTGTTATTCATCGGGTGTTGTGAGTTGCAGACAGTTTAACAAATGAGTACCCAAATGGTTACCCATATTGTAACGTGTACCATCTGACTGCCATACAGAACTTGTTAGCCATTTCTGGTTGAAGGACGGATACAAGAACAATGTTAGTCTGAGGCCTGGTACTTTATCTGTTGCACACTATGCAGCAGAATTCAATTGTTTACTACATTATTTTTGAGTGTGTTTAAATTATTATTTTATTGTGTTATTAAGGACGGCGTAAGTTGTTGAAATTATGTAGCGTCGGTGGTGAAGGAAGGAATGAAATAATGAATGGGTGATTGAATATGGAGCGTTGTGTTTTGATGCCCACAGGATTGAAACCAGAAGAACCCGTTGCAAAATCT
>Ga0123354_10014460_pt1 | contig 12292 bp, 4 predicted proteins | sample TergutLab28metaG_2_FD_97872 | JGI IMG/M metagenome (GOLD analysis project Ga0123354, IMG submission 97872) | Labiotermes labralis P4 segment gut microbial communities from Petit-Saut dam, French Guiana - Lab288 P4 | ecosystem: Host-associated > Arthropoda: Insects > Digestive system > Gut ... | reverse complement strand
CATAAGCCAGAAGCTGATGTGTACCATTTAGTTTCAAGCCATCCTGGTTTACCTGAACCCTCCTAATGGCGTACTCTAAAGCAAAGTTGAAAAGCAGTGGCGATAGAGCGTCTCCTTGTTTCAGACCGTTCCTAATAGGGAACCTGTCAGATACATTCTTGCCTACCCGGACTCTGCTGTATGTTTCAGTCAGACTCATCTTTATTAACCGTACAAGTTTCTTAGGGATACAAACAAATTTAATAAACATGTGGAAAATGCATGTTTCACCTGACTGCCATCCAGATCATCACCGAAATTTTGCTGCAGCTCAAGTTAGTGTAGGAATATAATGTCTTGCATTTATATCCCAATTCCATTTTTCGGAAATAAGGTAGGCTTATACTATTCAGAATAAGATGTGGTGTGTGTGACTGCGTGCGTCTTCTCCTTAAAATAAGAATAATTTGACCGAATTTTACGACAATTTGGAACTAGAACTCCAAGAACAGCAATCAAAAGTCGGCGTTCTTATTTTTCTGCAAACAATAGATCTACGTAATAACATGAATAAGGCACGAATTTACGACGTAAAAGTAACGCTGACACGAATTAATTTAAGATCCTGAAGTTGGGCTTGAAAGGGGAGATCTTCAAAACATGCAATACGTTGCTTACAGCACGTATCTTAAACATAAGAAAACAAGAGTCTCATGTGAAAATGACTCTATCTTCTGATTTGACGGCGATAGTCCCTGAAAATTTTAGACCGGCAAGCGATATTTGGTAAGGTGACGGGTGCTAAACTTACTTACACCTTGTGCATTAAATAACATTTGTAAGATAAAAATTACTAATTTGTTTTCGAACCTACTCTTATCAAATTCAACGCGGGCGTGATCCGTATCGGGTAATATATATTCTTCATAAAATTAAAATAAATCATCAATGGTAATAGTAACAGAGCATTACGACTCCAAATCTGTGAAACAAAATGTGTATTTTATGTGTTCATCTTCCAAACCTTTCTTTCAACCATTAATATTTCCAAAATAGCATAAATATTTTCACAGTTCTTGTATAGGCTTTATGTCAAAGCATTCATCCATGCATATTATAAGCTCCACCGAAATTATGAAATTGCTTACATGTGTTCTTATCTCGCTGCGCACACATATTTCACTAATTACTATATTTTTACAGGACACGGATTTTGGTAAAGGAAAGCAAAGAATATCAAGCAACGAAGTACAGAAGAAAGAAAATCCGAACGTGCGAAATGATGTAATATCACGCACTGTTTCTTTTATTTGCTTCAGTGGTGGCTCTTTCTAAACACGTTTTGCATTAAACAATTTCCAAATATTAAATCAGTTGCGGAGTAACTTGCTTTGTAAAAGCAGAAGCCAAGTCAGAAGCAGAAACAAGGAGAAAACTTGCAAGACTGAAGACTGAAGGGATCTTGTGTTACCACTACATAGCGATACAGTAACAATGCTGTCGCCAGAAGCTGTTTGCTTATGGACAATACAACAAATGAAATTTCGCCAGAAATGTTACCGTGCGAAGGCCTGTACTAAATGTTCTGTGGTCACATAATTCACCAATAAATAACAAGTTATTTCCTCAAACAGGGTTATGTGTTTTATTTTTGCAATAGGAAAGCAGAGGGCCATTTTAGTGGTAAAGTTCTTAATTAATATTGTTTATATAAACTTCATGCTTTGAAAGTGTAAAACCATATTTTACATACAATTGCAAAATTAAGGTCTTTATACTACGTCTAATAACAAAATTGCGTTTGCTGTCATCGCTACTGCTACTGCTGCTATTACTAGTCTCTACTAATACTACTACTACTGCCGTTACTACTGTTATTACTACTAATGTTTTTAGAACCGCACTACATAGGAACTGGACTTAAGTGACTCAAAACAGAGTCCAATTGTGGGCTCTTGTGATAAGGGTGATAATCATTTCGATTACCTGAACTACGGGGAATTTCGTGACGAGATGAACAACAATTAGCTTTTCACGAAGCCTCTGCTTCATAGAGTGAGTTGCTGAATACTGTGAAAAGGTGCTTCTTTTACTACAACCGTCAGTAACTTCAATATCGCAGACGGGACAGGACAATAATCATAAGCCGTAACAAGAAGAGAGACTCGCTTTGCGAGATTGAGAGTGGATTTTAAATCAACTCAAGTTTTAGTTGTTCCCGAATCCCTGCGGAAAGTGCATTGAAAATATTCTGTCTGAACACATACAGAACAAATTGCTAGAAAAGCTAAATAGATTTTTATACCTGTCACCGGAGAATTTAACACAAATTTGGGACCAAATTCAATTGTCAGTTAGATCAAACAGTTTTAGCTGAGAGCCTGCACACTTCTATGACAGCATGAAGGTTTGCATCCCCATTATGGTGGTTCGAATTTCGCCACTCTCTCTAAAAAAAAAAAGGAATTTTAAGATCTCCAGTAAATTTGTCTTCAAGTTGTCTTATAAAATACTTGTTTATTTTTACTGTGAATGCCAGTTTATTTTCACCGCTCATTAAAACTGAATCGCCCTTTCCAGTTACGAGTGACATATTTGATAACTGTTGCACGTATCATACGTCACATCTGTTCCCTTAACGATCAATATTACAATGTTTATGTGCTGCAGCTTATCTTTGTTAGCCTGTCCCTCCAGATTAATATCTTCCACATCTTCGCAGTCATTTTGACGATACTAGGTACGAAACGTGGAAACCCCCAGACTTTTTTATTTGATTAAGGACAATGTGATAAAGCGTCTATCCGAAATACGAACAGTATAGTACAATATTCTGTTTGACCATCAACCTTAACAAGATGCTTTAAGGTGGACACAAACCACACAGGGTAGGATATTTAGGTGTGCGACATTAAGTTCTTAGCAAACAAGATAAAATTTTAACTTTTTCAGAGAAACTAACATCAGAATTTCTTATCTGTTAAATATATTTATCCTTTGAAGACAATGAAAGTAAAGTAGGTGTTTTTGTTCTTATAAAAAAAACCAACTAGATGCCCCAATTTCTCATATTAATTTTTTTAAATAAAACTCTACATGTTTCGGACAGTTCCTCTGTCTATCATCAGGAGTTTTTCACTACACATACAGCAGTGGTGTATGTCATACAGGTTTGCTGACGGCTTATAGGAACTTATCACGATGCACAGTCACCTGAACGTCAAATTAGCAGTTTTGTCTTCTTTCCCGTCGATTTCCGCAAGTGAATCTCTTATGCTGCAAGATATGCAGACGTTGCAGTTCTTATCCTTTTGTAATGAGTGCTTAGAAGATGAAGATGACTATGAAGCACTGGTGGAAACATAATGATAGGGGAAGACAGAATTTATAAAAAAAATTCCTACATGGAATGGCTCGGGACATAATACTGGCAACCGCGATGAGAGTAGAAGACTAACCCACGCTGCACCTGTATACAATTGTATTCCTACCTTGATGAGGACAGAGTGTGCTCCTTTAGAAGAACCATTTGATGAGTGCTGTATAAGGAAACTTTGATTGTTCATTGTAATAATCAGTCGTAACACATAAACGTACTGCGTAGGTAAAATGTAGAGCTCTTAACGCTAATTGCGTTTAATTGGTTACAATAATGTGCCTACTCAAAATAATTGTAGTACTACAATACTACAAGAGTAAATCTTGCGCGTGCGTGCGCACGCGCTTGTGTGTGTGTTTGTGTTCATGTGCGTGACACTAAGGGGACACGTTCTTAAATCCCTAACGTTTTGAGCGACATTTACCAAAAACATTTTGAAGCAGAAAGGAAGGAAGAAGAGCGACTGGAATTGTGATAAGATAGAGAAAAATAAGGAATTAGAAAGGAATGCGAAATAATAGGTGGAGGGTATTAGAGATAAGAAAGACTGAAGGAAAATAAGATTGTGGGTGAGAGATCGCGATAAGAAAAAGATGAATTCCTTCAAAACACTAAATTTTGCGTGTCACAACTGGATGGCGGAATATCCTGAGATTCTAGTTGATAAGCTATCACTCTGTTGCGATTTTATGGGGCATTCTGTTCACAAGACATGATTGACACATGTACATATATCTATACATTAATGTGCGTGTGATATGACAGAAACAACATGTAAAGTTTCATGAAAAATTATAGAAATCATACAGTCAGTTGAATATTTGACCGTACTTTTGTCTTCGGTTACAATGTCGTTCAGCCGTGTTGCACTTTTATGCTTTCCCTCGTTTCTGCCACTAAATAGGTCATCTTCTTCGACACCTTGTCCTCCCCTTTAATGTCTTCTTGCTGCCATGTCTCCTTGTAGCAATTTGTTCTCCCGCAGCTAAAGAAGGAAAAAAAGAAGAATATTGCTTCTGAGTGTAATTGAGTTAGAGCAATCTCGTCTTCAACCATCCCTAAAGGCCAAAATTGAATTAGATAAGGGTTACACCACCTACCGAATATGTAAGGGGAGAGTATCCTTTTTCTACGATTATAATAATGCACTTTGAAGGGCGACCTGTGATCGTATAATTCATGATCCGCGTCTGGTGCGCTGAACGTCTACAAAGTCTTCAAATAAACCGCCAGGCATTCCGGCAGGTCACAAAACAAAGTATCAATTTGTCAGTCCCATAATAATACGTAAAACTCTATCTCTTGCACTCCATTTATAAGAAATTTCCCATTCTATCTACCCCTTGGATCGCGAACCGCGCAGCAGTTACCCAGCAAACCGTGACACAAATAAGTCTGAACTTAAAGATTTTCATGGCAGCAGCTGAGGAATTTGTGTTAAATATTAATTACCGCCACCTTATTTCTTTTCCTTTCAGTGGCTGAGCTGTTTACTCAATTATTACACCAACCACTGCACATGTATAAAAGTTACACATTAAAACATTAAAAACGCTCCGACATGTTTCGGTCCTAAGACCATAATCAGGGAGCTATATATTCCTTGCTAAAGTCACACTAGAAATAGTCACAGATTAATTTCGTTGTACAAGTTGGGTGTTGTGGCAGCATGCCATGTTGTGTAATGTTACGTTGCGAAGAGTGCCCTGCTATGGATGTAGCAGGGCACTCTTGTACAACGAAACTAATCTGTGACTATTTCTAGTGTGACTTTAGCAAGGAATATATAGCTCCCTGATGATGGTCTTAGGACCGAAACATGTCGGAGCGTTTTCAATGAGTAAATTTTATAAATTTTATATGTATGCAGTGGTTGGTGTAATAATTGAGTAACTCGACAACATGCACGGTGTAACAATAAAAATTAAAAAAACTGAGCTGTTTGTTTTGAAAATGGCTGCAGTTTTTACTACATTTTTAACATCCGTCTTTTTTGCTGTTCAGTACTGTTACCAAACACATGGAAATGTAGAATACACGATATTCTGAATTATGTAATTTAATCTCTCAGGTATTTGGGCCGTGGCTATGTTGCAAACAGCAGATCCTTGAATCAAGGATATGTCTGTAAATTATTTTATATTTCCGCCTGCAAATATTCAGTATTCATTGTAGGTGAGTAGGAAGTCTATTTCACTTAATAAATGCTGTAAATTTTAGGAATCAAAATTTTGTGTCGATACCGGTAATTAGTGTGTGTGTCAAACAAATATTGCTTGAACTGTACTTGTAGTACCGGCCCTACGGAAATCACCTCCTGTCCTGCCATTTTGTGAATCAGGGCTGAGAACCGCTGCGTCTCTTAAACACACCGCAAACTAACAAAGACACAAGCAAAGAATAAGTCCAAACAGAACGCCAGCATATCTTGGGTGCTTCAGCGGAGAGTGCGTTGGTGTGCAATCTGGACACAGTAGGTGTATAAATACAACTTCCCCTTGAAGTTGGTACTCCTGTTTTTGACAGTTCCAATCAGAAGGGGGGGGGGGAGGGAGGAGGGGGGAAGCTTTTAGCTTAGTCTTCCTGTAACATCTGTCCCGTCTTATAGAGCCTTCAAACCGTCAGAATTATTGAACTTCGGATGGCACTCTGTTTGGGAAAAAGTTCGAAATGTTACGGTCCCCGTCTAGTTCCCACCTATTCACCTCACAGTAACGTACGTGAGGCAGAAGATAAGTTTAAAGTATTTAGTTCCTTTTTATTTGTTCCCATTAAGTTTCGAGGAAGAATTCTGTATAGCAGTGTTACTGCTTTGTGGAAGGAAGCAGACAATCTTCTCGAAGTGACAGCACATTAGATGCTGAAGAAAATTACGTTACCGCTAATTGATTTGTTCAAATTTAAAAGATTCTGAGGACTGCATATTTTCAAATATCTTGGACACTATTTATCATCTGAAATATCAGTACCAGGTCGCTTTACCCGGGGTAAAGCGGGCGAGGTGTGGCGTTAACCACCCACCCCCATCTAGAGCCGCGGTTAATCAAAGAGTTGAACCATACGTCTACTCTCCTCTGGAACTTCATGGCCTGTTATAGGGTGAACTTAACCTCTTACTTTTACCTTTGTTCATCACCTGAGACTAAAAACCCTTACCGTTTCGGTGACTGGGTCTGCTTTCTCTTCATGTGGAAATGGAGGGGAACCTATCGTAGTGGACATATTGGAAACTGTTTTACTGTTGAAGAATAAAAAAACCAACTAGATGTCACTTGCTATTTTTATTTTACTTCTTAGATACTCAACACGTTTCGGGCATTAATATGTTATGCATACCATAGCCAGCCGCATTCTCAACAACGTACTCTTACACAACATGATATGCTGCCACAACACCATATTAACTTAAAGGAATTAATTTGTGAATGTTTTTAGAATAACTTTAGCAAGGAACAACGTGGCTCCCTGAGGATGATCTAAGGATCGAAACACGTCGGAGCGATTTTAAGTGTTTTAATGTGAAGTATTATGTAAGTGCATTTGTTGGTTGATAATTAAAGTGATTCTACGAAATGCACGGTGCAACAATAAGGATACATTCCTGTATATCACAAAAACCCACCGTTTCCCTTGCACAGAAACCAAACGACGAGTGCTGTATACGGAAATTGCAGTTGTTGATTTTGAGAAATACACGAGAAAAAATTGTAATTCTTAATGCTGAAGCCGCAAATCAAACTGACACTTTACATTGGTCTTGAAATAGTTAATCCTGCACTTGATATACTGTCTCGTTCCTACTGTACTGTTTTATAACTCTCAGCTCCAAATAATTTCCCGAAAACGACGTCATCAGAAATGCGAACAACTCTGTCAATAATTCGACTGTTTGTGAAGGGATACAAGAAGGCGGTGTAGATGGACAGAATATTCAGCTACACTTTGTAGACCGCAAACGCGTAACAAGTTTTAGTCCAAGAACTTGCAAAAGAAAGGCCAATTGGGACGCCTAAGCATAAAATGGAGGATAATATTAAAACTGATCGTAAAGAGACAATGTTTCTGAAAGTGGACTGGATATGCCTGTTTCTGGTTAGGGTCCAACAGCGGACACTTCTGAGGGTATCGATCACCTGGATATAGCGGTTCACTTCGACGGAGTTAGTTGTAATTTTTTGCGAAGTATCCAAATCATTAGCTGTTTGTAAGACATGGGTACTTCTTCCCCTCCCCCTGTCTCTCTTCTTCTTATTTTTTCCTTCTGTATATGGCTCTTAGGCCAGTTTCCTGACCATGGCTTGTCATTATTCCTATTTCCAGTTTATACTATATCCCGCCACTGGATGCCAAGTGTTCGTAGTGAACAATGCGGAGACATCCTTCAATATTTTGTCAACAGACTGACGATGCTGAGCCTGATTTGAGCCGTCTGAATCGGTTTCATGTACTGTCTTCCGTTTCTCTCACACATATCATGTTTCACAGATGCCTCTGCACGGTACATTGCCTAGATATGTTAGAACAATTTAAGGGTCTGTTCCGCGATAAAACAGAACGCCTAATAGTAACAAAACTTAGTTTAGCCAATTTTCTGTTTCTGTTTAAATCGTGCGCAATCAGCAAATTATTAGTACTAACAATTAAAATAATACATAACCAATGCATTAACTAATAGCTCATCCTATATCAACATAGTGCATAACAATTATGTATGTCGGTCAACGTGATAACAAGTTACGGCATCCTATGCCGTTATCGGCAGACCTGAAATGTATACGAGTTGGTCTATGTTCCTATTCATTCATTCATTCATTCATACTCGAAGAAAAGCGCTATTTTCTTCACCCACATTAGTCTATTTTCACAACGTGATCCAACTGTCTATGGTCAGAATTGTTTAATCTCGGTTGAATTACATAATAAATTATTGTAAAAGTGAAAATAAATAATTTATATATTGTGATTGCTACTAAGTATAGAATGACACTTCTAGTTGCTCTAAGCTGTTGAAGTTTGTATGGATAGCTGAGAGTCTTCAACGTAGAGGCTGAGGGGTTCGGATGTCGATTTACTGACAGAGTTGTGGCTGAAGGATTGTTCTGTTCGTCGGTGTGTTGCTACTGATAGTGATTTGCAGGCTTGCATGGTGACTGCCCGATTCGAGATGCGACTGCGAACTTACAGTTCATGGCTCAACACAGTCATAAGTTACAGTGTGTAGTAATTTTATAGGCGTTAAAAAAGGTACATGTAAGTATATAGACCGAACAGAAACCTGTAAACACACATATAGTAAGACCCTCAGGATCTGTTAAATTCAGTTCGTCCTAAAATATGTAGCTTATGTATAAATGTTTTTACTGAAAACGTGTCTTGTAGCTACCCACCAATGATGCTACTCTAGTGAAAGAATTAAAAGTAGTGTAATATCAAAAGCAGGGAAATATTTAAATTTAAATTATTATAAATTGTTATAATCATATCTTCGGATCGGAATCACACTCAAAAAAAGCTGATCAAATCCGCCATTTGTTTATGGTACCTTATTTCATGCCTTTATAGTATCATATCTCCATTGACAGAATATGAGATTTATTGTCAGCTAAATTATTTATTTGTTTAAAGTCTCTGTCATACAAAGCATGGTGGCTTCCAAATGTGCTGCCTGTTAACACACACGCGCAGTCTTTCACTTTGCCCACAGAATACAATTAACGGTTTTTTTTAATTATTTAACATTCATATGTCCGTGCATCGCTAATATATTCGCAGAGTACAACCAACAAGATGCAAAGGTTCACAATTTATTTATTTCTGTACGATGCTGCACATGTTTCAGACGGCTTTTCCGTCCATCATCAGGAGCTAAAAACTGCACATAGAGCGTCAGGTATTTGTCAGACCAATACTGCTACCTGGCCAGGCTAGCAGCAGGTAGCAGTATTGGTCTGACAAATACCTGACGCTGTATGTGCAGTTTTGAGCTCTGGATGATAGGCGGAAAAAACGTCTGAAACATGTACAGCACCTTACAGAAATAAATAAATAGTGAAAACGTTGCATCTACTTGGTTATACGCTGCGAATAGGTTTTTTTATTATTCTCAAAACAAAAAATAACTAATCATTCAGCCCAATTTTAATAGAAAATAAATGTGTTTTATGTAAGGTTCAAAATAACGCGTATATTACCAAGTTTCAAAATCTTAATGGAAATGACTACATAGTCTAAGTACATAGTAATTGTGTTGTATTTAAACGGAAAGAACACCCTACTATTAAGATATATTTTAATGATATTTTGTAAAATGGTTGGAAATATTTTGAAACAAAAATAGCTTCAAATTTAAGACACTGGCACAGTCTCAAAGTGTATTTAAATATGAAAAAATTGTTTAAAATTCATGCAAATAATACAAAGCCCGTTAGGTCCTCCTTGCCGGTCCATGAAGTGACTTTACGTCTCTACAAAAAACTTTTTGTCGCGTTATATAGGCCAAAACTGACTGCAATTGTGTACTTCCCGGTACTTTTGACGATGGCGCATAATACTGGAAGGTGTAATAATCTAAATAGGTAATTATATTTTTAAGTTGTTACAGACAGAACAGACAATAAAATTCCTGATCTGGAAAACATTTAATATTTGCTTGGCTGATATTCATACGCCAGTTTAGCATTCAGTAAACCGAAAAAAAAGATGGCGTCTCCCTTTTCTGGTATCGACCGATTCTTTTTTTTTTTTTTTCCATTTAACATCATCCCATTTCATCCACTTGGGTGGTGGCGGTTCTCCATCAGCCACTGCTGTAACTACGATCAGAAAAGGACCAATGTTACAATGGAGAAGCCACCCTAACCTAACCTCTTATTGCAAATCCGATAAAAGCCAATGCAAGACCTCCCCCAGCCTTTATCCTACGGACTATCCAATAGTGGAGGAATTGTTGGGGGGGAGGGGGAGGGGGGGTTGTACCAGTCCGACAGTTGTGACGACTGGCGAACAGATAGAAAAACTGTCTTCATAAAGGCTGAGTCACAATATGACTTAACGTAAACCTTGCTCTGTTTCCTTTCCACGATCTTCCTCTCCCGAGTTAAATTTCGAAAATGGTGCAGGAAAAAAGAAGACAGCTATTAATGACTAAGGACTACATGGAGTAGGCCTATAATACTTCTTCTAACGCTTGCAGCATTTCGGCTAGTAAAAATTATAACCCTTCGTATGGAAAAAGAGATTTAATTGCCAAGTTCACAACACCCCGTCACTAGACTGATCCTGCACAACTGAATCGGTTCAATGCATTTATTTCCTTAAAAATTCATTTTAATAATATCTTCACATTATACATAGTTATACCAGGTACTTTACTATTCAGATTTACTGGCTGATATTTTGTGCATGTATTTTACTTTTCCAATGCATGATACGCACTTTCGTAATAAGCATGTCTCATACGTCATTTCGAATTTTAAATGTTGCTTTCAATTATAGTGTTAAAATCTTAAATTCGAATTTTGGCGTATGTTTCTAGTTTACATTTACAACATTATAGGCATGTCTGTGTGAATCGGGCATCACTCTTCACTTGTGTGACTCCTAGTGTTAAGTGTCACCCCTCAATACCATAAACTGATTTCCAGTGACACATGACGTAAGTGGCGGTAAAGTTTAATGCTGCAAATACAGACACCTTTGTAATGCTTCTCAAATATTTTCATTGTAACAACAGAATTTAGCCTTACCATGGTGTGCATACAGACACCTGTCCGACGAAATTTTGAAAAATCCTATACAATTCTGACAAGAGGCACGCACGCACACGCACACACACACACCTGTCCGAACTGTTTAAGATACTTTCCCTGTAACCGCCAAATTCATGGGTGCTATGAGGCACACGAACACCCCTCTTCGATGGGCTTTTTAACAAACATTTTGAAGTGTAACATGCCCTTGTGTCATTCAGTAACTCAACACACAAAGTTGATATCAGTCCAAACAAAACTAAATTCTATTTTGTTCCATGGAACGACACGTTCCGGCCTAGGCTAGGCCATAATCAGGTTCGCAGACAATTTAAAAAAAAAGATTGAGGTAAAATATATAAATAGCTTCATTGTGTTTAAAATTTTAAACACGTACAAATAGTACAAATATTTTCACGTCTAAAATTTTAAACATTATGTAACTACTTGCACATTTTATATCAGTAAATTCTTTAAATCAATTTGTGAACCTGAGATGGCCTAGCCTAGGACAAAACATATCGTTCTATTAAGTAAAATAGAATATAGTTGTGAATAGACTGACACAGCTTTGTATATTGAGTTTTTAACAACCATACACAAAGATATCAAAGTGTCCATACAGACACTTCTCCGAGTGGTTTTAGTTGTTTTCCATGCAACTGCCAAACTCAGAGGTGCTACGTTGTTCACCCACGATGTCACACGTTGTTTCCAGAAGCACACCCAGAAGTGCTATACTGCCCACTCATATACCGCTCGTATATTTTACCCAGAGGTAGAGTCTGGAGCAGCAACTGTCACATATTAACTCCTTAAGTTTAACGTTATAAATCTGCGCTGTTTTGGGATTTTACCCAGCGCAGAATGTAAGTCCCCTTCAGACGTTTCGGTAAAACCCATAGGCCAGTCTTCGACTGCTTGATTCTTGAAGATGGGACAGTAAAATGCCAAAAGAGGGCAGATCTCATTTACATCGCAGCAGAAGCCTAAATCGCGTATATTGTGTGTATTGTTATAGTTGTTTTGTGTGTATTGTTGAAGTTGTTTTGTGTGTATTGTTGTAGTTGTCTTGTGTGTATTGTTGTAGTTGTCTTGTGTGTATTATTGTAGTTGTCTTGTGTGTATTGTTGTAGTTGTCTTGTGTGTATTGTTGTAGTTGTCTTGTGTGTATTGTTGTAGTTGT
>Ga0123354_10014459_pt1 | contig 12292 bp, 5 predicted proteins | sample TergutLab28metaG_2_FD_97872 | JGI IMG/M metagenome (GOLD analysis project Ga0123354, IMG submission 97872) | Labiotermes labralis P4 segment gut microbial communities from Petit-Saut dam, French Guiana - Lab288 P4 | ecosystem: Host-associated > Arthropoda: Insects > Digestive system > Gut ... | reverse complement strand
CAGAAACGAATAATATGAATTATCACAAATTCCAATAGATATGATACATGTCGTCCACTATTTAAACAGCTTGGAATATTACCTCTTCCGTCACAGTATATCTTCTCCATTCTTCTTTTTGTAGTAAAAAATAAGAATTTATTTCAAATAAATTCACAAATTCACAATTTACATACTAGATCAAATGATAATCTGCACTTATTATCAACAAGTTTAACAGTGGTTCAGAGGGGTGTTGCATATTCTGGATCCAAAATTTATAACCATCTACCAACACATATCAAACAACTTTCGGCTAATGTAGTTGTTTAAAACTGCACTGAAGAAATTCTTCCTTCACTATGTTTTTATAGTATTGATGAATATTATCAACAAAACTATAATGATTATTCTTATCATCAAATTAACTAGTTATATATGAGAAATCTATCGGAAAAGTCACATAATATCCTATGCAATGTTTGTATTGTTCATTAAATATATAAAGTTATTACTCATTTATTAGATTTTGTTGCAATGTATAATTAGTTATTAATGTTTAATATGACGGATGCTTTATGCATCGTACATTATTATTATTATTATTATTAATATTATTGCTAATTATTTTACTGGCATGTTCCATATCTGTATGATACAATGGAATAATAAATAAATTGAATTGAACAGGAATTTACGAAATTTACAGTTCCTGGTTACATGCAATGCAACAAACGATTGCCACACAGATGCACCACAACGTTCTAAAGTGTTTTACTTATAAAGTAGTTTCACAATCTTGCATCAGGGTTAACCTTGGAAGTTTTGGAAGATTTTTCTATCGATCTCACGAATGTCAATCATTCTCGTTACGAGCAACAGCAACTTAATTAAAAATACAACAAATATCACTTATATATGACGATTATCGATGCCTGATTAGTGAAATTAGTGCATAAACAATAATGGCAAATTTTATTATAGGTTATAAATATTGACATCGGGAAAATTCCACACACACCAAACTTTCAATGACATCTAACCTTCACATATTATATACTACACCACTAACCATTCTCCTGCATGTATTAAAACTCCTCCATTTGCGTGTGCTGTATTTAGAGACATTTTTAGTTACTTAACGCAAAGAAGATTACAAAAACACACATCCAACACCCCCTTCGTTAATCACTTCCCACTTTTCATATCGTGTCGTGTCACATGATGGTGACGTTTCCGTGACGTAATTCGCGGGCCCCTGAACTGCGCAAGGAATTGTTGCACAGAAATCAATGCGAATATTGTGATGACATGCGTGTGGAAGATGTAACTTTATTTCTGTTATACTATTTAATATCTCCTACTTACATCAAATTGTTACGAATACAACTATGTTATTGTAAAGTGGCGAGTTAAACGCACAACTTGTCGTTCCATAGTTTCTTCAAATATACGATTATATGACAGGATAGTCGTATTTACAGCAACGATACAACTTGCCGACGACCGTGTTATTTGACTTATTCTGTCGACTGAATTAGTGTAAAGTAAATGAAGATGCAATAGTGCCATAGAAACAAGAATACAATCTGCGTGATATACATAAAATCCAAATTCCTTTTAGAGTTGTGGATTCACAAAATCTCTAAGCTGTGATAATGGATGAGAATCTCAGTAGAGGCTATATCCAACTAGGAAAAGCCCGTACAGCCAATGATTTTCGGTTCACAAACGGTTTTAGTCATCTTTCACCCCCAGTAGATAAATGCAACTGTATTTACTTCGCATTAGTTTTAGCTGGTGTTGGCTTCCTTCTACCATATAACAGGTAATACATACACTAAACAAGTATACTCCACCAAAATTATGTTCGTGAAATGACTGATAAAAATAGTAATAAGACTAGAATTAAGCCCACAGTTTTCATTACTGACTTGTCTTTTGTTTCTGTTTCTTTCACAGTTTCATCATTGCTGTAGACTACTTCCAAGCAAAGTACCCTCAAACCACCATTGTATTTGACATGTCACTTGTTTACATAGTGATGGCTTTCTTTGCTGTACTTGCCAACAATGTCCTAGTGGAGACATTATCCTTGAACACTCGCATCACTTTTGGTAGTGTGTCATATTTACTAATAATTTCTGCTTGAATTCCATTGCATGCAGTACAGTCTTTTGTACCATTGTATCATGAAATACCATAGCACAATAATTTTTTATCGCTAATAGATTCTCTGACTTTTACACTGTTAGTATAGAGGTAACAATAAGTTTTCTTATATAAATGCAAAGATATTTCAAACAGAAATTTGCAGAAGATATATGGCATGGGATACCAGGAAACACCTTCGTGGACCACAATTTACTCTATGATTTTTTCACATCTGTGTTTTACAGAAATTTCCTGAAGAGTGAAATATTGCATTAAGTAAGAATTGATAAAGATGTCTGCTATATGCCACACTCATTTAACTGTCCTTGATTTGATCATCCTAATAATATTTGGTGAAGATAAATTATGAAGCTGTCCATTATACATTTCTCTCTAGCATCCTGTTATTTGCTCCCTGTTATGTCCAAATATTGACGTTTAAGTTTATAGATAGCAGATGAGAAGATACAAAATTTTTAATTGAATGCTCGGAAGTATTCCTTCTGCTCTTGACTTCTTTATTAATGTAATTTTTATTTGTTCCTGTCATTCCAAAGTATCTGAACTTTATTATACTTTCAAAGAACTTAAGAACTGTCTTTTTTTATATGATTTTGTCTTGCATTCTGGTGATGATTCTCATATGTTATCACCGGATCAGGAAATTGTCATCCAGGAGGAATCACATACCAAGCCACGGCTTTTGTTCAATTATTTTACAATAATTTTGCATGAAGTAATCGTTTGTAATGCTGAAAAATGCCACTGGATAATCATCACTAATTTTAGGAGGGTGAAATATTGAATACAGTTTGTTTACAGTTCTCACTCCTAACTATTCATCTCTAATGTGACTGAAACAAACTCAATGATGCATGGCATTAAAATCTAGTGGAAGTTTTAATTATATGTATTTCCTTCCTACAAGCTGTCTTTTTGCAACATATGTTGAACTTGAACATAGATACAAAACATGTTATTTCTGCATATTTGGCAAAAGTATTGATATTCTTATGTTTTTCAGGCTATCTGGTGTCCTTCTTCACACTGTTTTTTGTTACAATATGTGAAATTGGACTGGATGTCTTTGATAGTAATACATCTTACTCTATCAATCTAATTGCAGTGGCTATTGTGGCTTATGGATGCACTGGTAAGAGACCTACATTGAAATGTTTATGTATACTTAATAGAGTGAGTACAGACTATATAAATGTGTTACATATGAATAGATGTGTAAAGGACTCACAAATCTAACTGGAAGGTTTGATGATTAAAATCAATCAACATAAATAAAGATTTAGTTCACACCTTGCAGAGAACAGTTAATGCTGTGTATGAAAATAATGATTGTTGTTTATAAGAATGATACAGAGCACACAAATACATTGTGTGGGAAGAATACGGTATTTTAATGTTAAACCTGGTGGTTCATATATTAACCACTAAGCTTTAAAGGGTTCCAGTTGTAATGATGTAACCTTATAGTAACAGATAGTGAGGAGGAAGAAGAGATGTTAGTAATCTAATAAGAACAGAAGAGAGCATAGTTCAAGAACTCAGTGCTCAGTATTGTGTTTTTCAAATATTATTATTAGTGAATTCAGTATACACTTGTATTAAAACTGCTGAGACCAGAAAAGCAAGAATGTTTTTACAGCAGCATAAAATAACATCTGGGACAAGCTAATTCCAGTGCTTTATGTCTGCAAATTACACGTTCCAAAGGCACATACCACTTCTAATAAGAACCATGATCGAATAAAACAAAGTACCACTAATAATGATTACAAAAAATCAAGTTTGACGAAATACCACCAAAACAATGAAACTGATGAATTAGTAAATCAATGGGGATCTAAAATTCCCCACTTAATCTGTCTTACTGAACATCTTCTAAGCAATACTGAAATAAGTTATGTAATTATTAATTCCTGTAGCCTAGGAGCTTCATTTCTATAGAAAATCCCGGTGTAAGTATCTTTGTCCTTAAAACTCTACAATACGCATCCACTGATTTAAACGAATCCTGTTTTGGGCTAGACATAGAAATATGTGCTGTAAAGTTACATTATTCCTCTTCAAATATCTGTGTATTATCTACATATAGATCCCCATCAAGAAACTTCTCATATTTTTTAAATATTCTTGCGTCTATACTCAACAAAATATATACTAACTCTTTGAACATAATCATCTGTAGAGATATAAATATCACTTATTTAGATGATGATAATACTAATAAACAGAAACTAAATTACTTACCAGCTACATTCAATTTATTTAGTATAATTGATTTTCCTACAAGAATTAATAATATTTCAATGTCAGCCATTGTTAATTTTTTTGCTGATAAATATAAAAATGAAAACTTTACAATAAATCCACTCCCAAATGGGCTATCTGACCATGGTGTCCAACTGCTTGTATTAAACAACATGAAAATTCAAAATCCATATATTTTTCATATAATCAGAGGAGACATAAATAAATTTACCATATATGAATTTAAGTTGCATCTTAGTTACAAATCTTGGGGACAATATCTTCTCTGATGACAATGTGAACACGGTATTCAATAACTTTCTCAGTATCTAACTAAGAATATACTACCACAGTTTTCCTCTTGAAAGTGCATCCACAATAAAAATATATATATATATAAATAAATAAACTTTGGATAACAGACAATTAAAATATCATGCGTAGTCGGGAATACTAAATGAATGAATGAATGAAAAAACATAAAAGAGACTTGTACATGTTAGGTAGAAATACCTAATGCCCTGAATTAGAGAGCCATTATAGGTAATACTGTAACATTCTATCGGAAGTCATAAAGACAGCAAAAAAAAAAAAATATATGTGTGTGTGTGTGTGTGTGTGTATATATATATATAAACTTTTCTCAAACTCCAATAACAAAGCTAGAGTCACCTTGGATATCGTCAGAATAATAACTAACAATAGCAAAAGTAATCATGCAGTATCATTAATAAACACTGATAGTAAACTATGCAGCAATAATCAAATTATCACCAATACTTTTAATAATTACTTTACAACACTTCCAGACAAAGTATCTATGAATACCTCAAAACAACTAAATAAAACCCCAAATGTAACTGACTCAATAAACTACGTTCATGAGGTTTTTAAACAACCATTCCCTAACATAAAAGTGACACCCATATCTACCAAAGAAATGAAAGCTGTAATTAAAGCAATACAGTGGAATAATTCCCAAGGATATGATGAAATTCCATTATGAAACCCTGAAAATAATTATGCCCTGTACAATATCCCCTCTAACCTATGTGTGTAATAAGGTATATCTTCAGGCATATTTCCAATGCATCTAAAATATTCAGAGATTAATGCCATTTAAAAAAAAAAAGTGACAAGACTGAAATGTCAAATTACAGGCCAATATCTTTACTCACGCCATTTTCCAAAGTTTTTGAAAGAGCCATTTACAATAGATTGCAATTCCATATACATAGTAATAATATTCTTGCACAGGAACAGTGTTGTTTTGGAACCAATTCCTCAACTGAGTTAGCTACTTACAACTTAACAAACAATATTTTAACGGCTCTTGATAATAAACCATTAGCTTGAGGAATATTCTGTGATCTTACAAAAGCAACGGACTGTGTGAAACATGATTTATTACTTGCATAATTGGAGTATTATGGTATTAACTGTAAGGCAGGTGATCTGATAAAAACCTATTTAAATGATAGGTACCAAAGAGTAATAATAAAAAATGAATACTCCAAAAACAGCTCTGATGGGGACAGTTAAGCAGGATGTACCACAAGGTTCAATACTCGGTCCACTGTTTTTCCTATAATACATTAACGATTTATCATACATAATAAATAATATATCTAAACCAACTTCGCTTGCTGATGACACTAGTATTGTATTTTCTAACTCTGATATCACTGATTATAGCACAGAATTTATAGTGACATTTGATAATGTGATTTTAATAGGAGCCATCCTGTTGTGTTGCAATATTGTAACAATTTATTTATATCAATAACACAACATATCTTAATTAGCAACTTCTAAAATTTAAAGTTAATTTTTAGAAGTTGCTAACTAATATATGTTGTGTTATTGACATAATAAATTGTTACAATTTGATAATATAAACTTACGGTTCACAATCAATTCATTATCATTAAACCTTAATGAAACCAATCATGTGCATTTTACTTCAAAACCAAATACTAAAATTGATATAAACATAAATATTGAAGATATGCAAATTAATAATATTTATGATATAAAATCTCTTGGATCAACCATAGATAACACCCTCTCATGGAAGAAATAATTCAAACAACTATCCTCTAAGTTAAGTTTTGTGGGTTATTTAATCAGATCTCTTAAGTCAATTATGTCCCAAAAAAGTTTAAGAAATATTTATTTTTCTCATGTCCACTCCCCCACCATGTCGTGTGGAATAATTTTTTGGGGCAATTTGCCCTATAGCAACTCTGTTTTTGAGAAACAAAAAAGAGTAATAAGGATTATAATGTATTTATTTATTTTTATTTTATTATGTGTTCAGTTGATCCATACAAGGTGGATATTGAACTTTTCAAGGTAAATGTAACCTACAGTTACAAATGGGAAATAAAATTATAAAATAAGAAATACAAATTACAAAATAAGAAATATAAGTATAAACTAAGAAATACAATCACAAGTAAGAAATAAAATTGCAAAGGGAAACACAATTACAAAGTAGAAATTCAATTATAGGATGAAATAAACAGTTACATACAAACAGTATGCAGGTGTTGTAAGACACCTCGGGATAATCATATAATCATATAAACAACAGTACAGACTTTCACAATGTACTTATACATAAGTGAGAGAGTTAACAATAAGTAACAGTAAAGTTAAAGTAATTGAATAATAGATAATTTAGTAGTAAAGTAATCATGATAACAGCATTCATTACTTATTGATGAGTTCCCAGTCAAAATATTCTTGAATAGTATAAAATGAACGTTCCAAGAGAAACCCTTTTAAGGCAGTTTTGAATTTCCTTACATCAACAGATAAGCTTTTTATTCTAGCAGGTAGATAATTAAAGACGTGGATTCCTAAATAGTATACACCCTTTTGTACCTTAGACAAATGCACTGAGGGCAAATGCTGGGTATAGAGACTCTTGCTCTCCACTGTTCAAAAAGTTACATATTCTTCCATTTTACTCACAATATACATTGTCATCATCAACGTTTGTAGTTAAGAACTTAGATGCTTTCACATCGAATTCTGCAAACACAGTATGAATACCAGGTAAGGCTTTGACTTACGTCCTCCAACAACAAATGTGACACAAGCACAAAAAGGATTTAAAATTTTCAATAATTTACCACTAAATATTAAGCAATTATCTCGTGATACAAACAAATTTAAATTGGCCTTGAGAAAGTTTCTTCTAGCAGGATCATTTAGCTTTTTTAATGAATACTTTTAATGGGATTGAAGGAGCGATCTGGGTACTTATTAGGAGTGTCACTGCAACGTGATTCTTGTTTGTTACAAAAAAGTGCTAATTATGAATTTTGTTAAGAAATGTATAATTTTATAAATTATATTAATTATTATGATTATTATGCATTTTTTACACTTAATCATATTCACACACACACACACACACACACATATATATATATATATATTTACATTCCCTATTTTTACAGTTACTGCAGGCCTTATTATGACAGTACTTATGACATTATTTATTAATATTAATTCATGAATTTTATTATACTATAATTTGACATATGTGTTATTTAACACGTTTACTCTCATGATTTGGTGACAGTTTCTATATCGTATGGTCTTGTCTGATTAGGGTCTATAGAATTTATTTCAATAAATAAATAAAAAAGAGGATATAAGGATAAGAGGATTCTGCTCTTTTAGCACTCTTTACAGTGTTAACAAAGAAGAATCGTAAATGTTGACCAGAATATGTCATGGAAGAAAGCTACTGAATGAATTGAGATTTATATGTGAAAATAATACTGCCATGGATTTTAGGTGAGATAGATTTTGGGTTATGAATTGAACTGAACTGGTTAAATGCAGGGACTGAGGTCAGCTTTTTGTGGTGACAGTCTTGAACCTTTGGGTTCCAGAAAGAAACAGGTAATTTTCTGATCAGATAATATCTTGTCACTGATGAGGGAATACAGTAGTAAATCACAGAAGCGTAAAGGAGTCAAGAGGAAAACTTGCAGCTGTTCTCTGTATTCACCAGACATGTTGAAAGTTGTCCTAGATTACAGACAGTAAACTGTGTTAGTGACTTGAATTTAATAACTGTCCAACAAGAAGCGACTTATTCAGTTTATTACTTTTCTGTAGGCAGCTCTACATGTTTCAGGTGTTGACACCCATCATCAGGAGCTCGTACAACTGTAATTACAGCTTCTGGTTTTGATTAACTGCAGTGAGTAAAATACACTGCTAATAATTTAAAAATACTGTTTTTAACCACCCACCATTATTTTATACGTCACATTCGTCAAGGCTAGTAACATTCAATATGACCAATATAGAATTTTAAATTATATATTAGTGTTAATAGCACCGTATTTTACTCATTGCAGTTAATTAATACCAGAAGCTGTAATTACAGTTGTATGAGCTCCTGATAATGGGTGTCAACACTCGAAACATGTAGAGCTGCCTACAGAAAAGTAATAAACTGAATAAGTCGCATCTTGTTGGACAGTTATTAAGTTTGATTAGTGATGCACGGACCCATGTCTATAAAATTCATGTGTTAATGACTCTCTTCACTTTCCTGCAAGGCCTTCTGGTGTTATTTGCTATATGATCACTTAAATTATTTACAAAACAGCATGTTTGTAGATGGTAGGATAAAACTAAAACGGATGGTACAGGAATGAGAGGGGAGAGCGTCGACTTGATTCATCTGAGTCAGGATAGGGACTGGTGGGTCAGCTTTTGTGACCACTGTAATGGATTGTCAGGTCCCATAAAAGCCAGAGAACTTTTTGTCTAGCTGAGGAACTATTAGCTTCTCAGGAGAGACTGAGCTTTATAAGAATTGTTTAGTCACACAAACATACAGGACTTTCAAATGACTGTTGTGGACTTCTTATTTTTGGTGTTGTTAAAAGCAAAAACAGTGCTGTGCTGCAGATGGAAAGAATGAAAATATACACTTTTTCTGGGATAACATTGTTAGCTTAGAAATAGTTATTCCAAGGGAACATAGTGCCCTCAAAATGTTAGTAACTGTTCATCGGTTAACGTGGAGTAACATCCCACAACACTTGAAACTTCAGCAACATGCAGAGATAACCTCAAATCTTGCACAGAACTGAGAATTTTGTGTGTTGTATTTCAAACATTTGTATTTACTCACTTTTCATTGTTCCATTATTTTGTTCTTTCAGTGCAACAATCCAGTTTCTATGGCTATACCAGCATGCTGCCAAGTCGCTACACTCAAGCTGTCATGGCTGGCGAGAGTAAGTGTAGGCCTACTTACAATGATAAATGACAATCTCCTAGTTCACTTCCGCTGGTAATTGACAAACTTCCAGTCATCTTCCATAGAAACTGAAGAGCCCTGTGACAACATTTATACTCTATTTGCAAGGATGACAGGGCTTTGCATACAGGTCTACTTCAACTGGTCCTTGAGATGGCACCCAAACATGACAGAAATTGTCCCACTGGTCCTGCTACAGAGATGAGAAAGGCATTCTATCAGTCTCATTAGAATTAAGATAATGGTCTTCTGAAATTGTATGCCATATAGCCAGATAGGTATGTAACAGTGTTTTTCTGTCTTGAAGATGGAGACAGCAGGTTTATCCAGAACATGGATACCAATCCAGCAGATTACATGACACTGTCCCAGAAGGCTGTGTTATGAGTAATAACCATGAGAACCTCACTGGCTTACTTTAAATTGTTTGCCAAAATAGATGCTCTTTCATTTCTGATGGAGAGCTTCTTTGTTTTTATGTCACTATGGTACACTCAGTTTTCCTGCACTGTTTGATTAGAATACTGTAGTTACCTCCTAAAATTTCGAGCAAATTACTTAGTCTTTCTTTCATGTCACTTATTTGATGTTTCCAGTTGCCTGTGATATTTTTCTACTCCATTACTGCTTGTCATTAACTAAAAGCCTAGGATATACCAATTCCTGGTGTATTCACAAAAGCTACTGATCACATTATATATATAAAGAAGTGGACAAACTGTAGTCTGTATTTTAAAATGTTGCTTGCCTGCTATTAAACCATGGAAACTTGGCATCATTTTTACATCTACAAAGTTTCATAAATCTGAAAAATCACAAAAGCTTGCACATAGAACCCCAGTGCAAAATCTTTCCCAGTCAAAAGATTTTGAGGCAAAACTTATGAATTGATGGGTTTTTAAAACTTTATTCCGAGCTTTAGTGTGGATGCTGTAATTATGCATACTGATGATCCTTAATTCTAAGAGTTTCCATACTGTTTGTCAAAACAAAAAACCATTATCATATGAGTGAAGTAAGTTGTCTTTGTGCAGGCGACAGAGGTGAAATGGAGGGATGTCTCCATGGTCTGTGCATTATTATTCTATGCATTGGTGGGATATGAGTGGTCAGCTGCTTTCCCCTTATGCTTTACTGCAGGAGACAAGCCCCATATAACACTTAAATACAAGGCTGGGTGGGCCCCAGAGCTGGTCTGGACATCTTTTTAGAAGCGAAAATTCCCTTGTCCCTGATGGTATTTGAACCCACCTCCTTGGTCCTGCAGCCTGTACCCCAATCACTGTGCCAACTATACTGCCCTAGCTCTACCATGATCATATTTATGAACAAAACAGGAATTTGTAGAACTCAAATTCTGTACATTCTTCTAACAGGAGCTGGCATAGCATAGCCAGTGTATGAACTAGGCAACAGGCTGTATGACCAAGGAATTGTGGTTTGATGCTAAGCAGGGAAATGAGAGTTATGTTTTCTACAAAGCATCCAGACTGATTCCAGGGCTCAACCCATACCCTTCTCAATGGACACAACAGAATTTTTGCTTCATAATAAATCTACAATGGCTTGAAGACGATTATTTATCACCATAGGGTGGAGGTGTTAAGAAGGTTTTGAGCTATACCTCCACTCCAACATGTGTCTTAATGATATTCACATGGACAACTTACTTACTTCTATACTATTTCAGTGCATAAGAGACTGCTTCATATTTAATGATATTTATGTCAACAGAAATGATGCTACAAATATTTTGTTTGGGCTATAGGTGCTGCTGGGTTCTTAGTATCCGGTAATCGTATCCTAACAAAGCTCCTGCTTGATGACCCAAAAATCAATACAATCATCTTCTTTGTGATGTCCATTGGAATAGTGGCATTGTGCTTCTGTCTGCATCAACTTGTATGGCGAACTGATTTTGTTCAGTTCTATATCACACTGTGTCGTGAATCACGCAAGATTGTGCTGGAGCCAACAGAAGATGTTGGTTTGGTAATAATTAATTAATTATCCATATTTTTTACAATTTAACATTGAATTGTTAAACACACTTTGCACAATTTATGTGTCTTTAGTGTGCACTGTTCCAGTGTCCACACCATTACAAATTAAACCACGGGTTTGAGTTTCTGCAATATTTCAACAGTAAGTAAACATGCCATAAAGTGAAAGTAAGACTCTTCAATCCAATACATATTAATATAGAGTTACAGTACATAAAAAGAAGCTGTAAAAAGAGCCTGTGATATTTTTTTCAATGTGAACACTTACTTATTTACAGATAAGATGGTGAAAACTATGAAGTGTGTGATATTTTTGTTGTACACAGTTGTCATTGTTGAGGAGTTAGACCTTCTGTAATGTTTTGCTGTATAGCAGTTTTAATATTCCAAAGAAATTGTTGAAGCATGTTGATGTGTCAAACCTGCTACACAGTGTAACATACCAGAAGACATGAATTTTCAAATAGGAAATAACATTTGTACAACTATAATCTGTTTCTCTTACTGGGGGGGGGGGGGGGACATTTTGGTTCTTTTTTATTTTTTTATTTTTTCCAAAATTTACAAAAAAAAATTTTCTTAAAATTTTTTT
>Ga0123354_10014458_pt1 | contig 12292 bp, 2 predicted proteins | sample TergutLab28metaG_2_FD_97872 | JGI IMG/M metagenome (GOLD analysis project Ga0123354, IMG submission 97872) | Labiotermes labralis P4 segment gut microbial communities from Petit-Saut dam, French Guiana - Lab288 P4 | ecosystem: Host-associated > Arthropoda: Insects > Digestive system > Gut ... | reverse complement strand
GCCTAATGTCAACTATAGTGGTCGTACCGCACCGCTAACCTCTAAAGTTGCATTTTATATATTTATTCAACAAATATAGGTATTGAATATTTTAAACATGGTATATACTCTCCGTTTTTTTTCAAATGCAGTTTGTTTCATAATTGTAACGTATTTGTTTCCTGTATTATTCACATTTTATATACAGGATGTGCTAAAATTAAAAAAATAATTCCGGCGCCAAAAGGTTAAGCCACATGCTGTTCTTTAAATTGGTCCATTCCTTGCATTTTTTAGATCAATGTACGTAAATTTATTCCACCAAACAAATGTTTCTAAAACTGACATTTATTTTCTCTCTTTGAAGATGGTACATTTGTGCCTAAACTTGTTGGAGATAAACTCTTAATGTCCATATGAAATTAATACTGTACACTCTGTTGGTGCAGTAGAACTGAGTAAAAAGTCAAGCGCACCCTTGTACAGGCACTGAGGCTCTGTACATGTTGTAGGGTCCATAGGGGGAGTAGAGGTATAGCTCTACTCTTTCTTGACCACGGCACTAGAAGGGTGAGTGGTCAGCGTCACGCCCCGGCCGCTCTTTACCCCGACAAAGACCCGGTACCCATTTTACAGGAGGCTGGGTGTGCCCCAGGGCCAGTCTGGACAGGCGAGGAAAATCTCACCGCCACTGGGATTCGATCCCCGGATCGTCCAACCTGTAGCCAGTCGCTATACCGACTACGCTACCCGGCCCACTAAAACTGAATACACTGGTCTAAAAAAAATTCTGCGAATGGACGACTTTAAAGTAATTGATTCTCAACATGCAATGATGATTAACAACTTTAAAAATGCCCAAAAAAATTATTTAAAACCAATGCAGCGATTTGGTTCAATAAGTTCTGTAGGATAAATCAATTAGCACGTTAGCACATACAATTAAAATAAGAGGGAGCAAACTACAACAAGCCTGGAGAGCCTTGAAAATAGCAGCTGATCATTGACAAGAATTTTTAGAATTGGAATTTTGTTCACCGTGAATATGGTGCACTTGTACCGCAACACGTCGGAGATACGCCTTTAATACCCATAGATAATTAATATTGCGCATTTTGTTGGTGCAGTTAAATTGAGCACAGTAAGGTACACATTTCTTTACGTATTAAACAATATGTTATTACACACAGTCCTGTCAGTCCTACAGCTTTTCGCGAAAATTTTCTGTCATCCTAATGGCCTTTGAGCAATGTATCTCATTATGCTAATCACTTTATATCTATCCGTTACATACAAGGGTGCTGATAAGTCCTTAGCCCGACCAGGAAGGAAACAAGCTAATGCTTCTGTCAGAATGGTGCGAATTCCCATCGGCGCCTTGCCGTGCAGGAAAAAAATCTTGATGACAGCTCGAGTCTCAATTTTGTTGAAATCTCGCGCGTCCCTGACATGGTTCCGAGCTTGTTTCCTTCCTGGTCGGGCTAAGGACTTGTTAGCACACAGGCAGGCGTGTGTTTTCCTCCTTAGAACAGTAATTTCTTATTTTAATACTTCATTTCTCTGCTGTTCTGCTTATTCTAATTTTTTGTTTATGAAAATCCGTATGAAAAGTTAAACATTAGACAAAAAGTAACAAATTGAAACTTTAAAGAAGTAAATAAATATTAGAAAATATGGCTTACAGATATACGAATTATAGTTATCTCTACTTGATCTGGTATCCCGTGAGATATTGAGCGCCATTTTTTTCTCACCGTCAGGCACCGTGACAGACCGTGCCATATGTGTCCCATTTACGCTGAATCTACACATGCATGTTTAAGCCCCCCTCTATTGCGCCGTTGTCCTTTTGACCCAACTATTCTTCCAGAAGCCGGCGGACGATGAAATAGACCGACATTTTTTATTTAGAAGTTCCAACTTGAGAATGGGCGATGGTAGAAGGCAGTGACTCGCTCACATGGGAAATGGAGTGGCACATTTGTGAGTGCCACGGGGGTGAAATGAATGAGAATCGCCACTGTGCATTTGTGTCGTCCTCTGGAGATATGAGGCTCAACATCGTAATGCTACGGAAGAGGTGAAGTTCGAGTGGATGATGCCTGGTTTGTTTTCACATCATGTCAATATGTCAAAGTTCAAGCACAGAGACAATTCTTGTCTTGTACTCTCAAATATGTAACAAATTCGTTCACGTGTGGGGATTGTTGAAACCTGTTAAAATTACCGAATCCATTAATACTTCGAAACACATTAATTACTAAATGTATTACATTTCTGAATTTACGAAACTCTGAACGTTACCTATAAAGTGTATTTTTCTGTTTCGTGTGATTTCCATGTGGAATGTATATCATTTCCCTATATGACATTAACGCTCATCCTGCTAACGTGGAGAATAGAGTGAGCTCATAATAATGCCAGTAATGGCAGATGGGATTTAACTCGGCGTTTAAAGGGTTACCTAAATATTCTCTGCGACTTAAAAGTACGTTTCGTCAATATAAGAAATGAATTCTGAAGTATTATTTAAATGAATTTCCTGCCAGTTTGATTCTTCTGTACAAGGAAATGCGCAGTTCCTTAGGAGGAACAACACAGACATGTGCTTCAATACATATCATGTGCCTACCATTTTTATTTATATTATATTCACATATAATTTTATTTATAATTTATATATTTAAAACTATAGCCGTAAACATTTCTATGCTCCATAATTTTATCCGTATTTCACAAATTTTTATTAAATTTTATGACGTATATTGTAAAGGAATAAGATCTCGATCCTATATAGAAAGATAAGATTTCGGTGGACGGCTCTTAATCAAAAAAGGTGTACACACTCAACCTATGTACGTTTTGCCTTGGCTATTAATAAAAAAAGTTGTACGCACTCACCCTATGTAAGTTTTACCCTGACTGTTAATCATAAAAAGTGTGAACACTCACCCTGTGTACGTTTTTGCCCTTTCTAGCTCAATATAGCAGATAAGACTTCTTCGGGATAAGGGTGGGATTTATCGACTCTGAGACATTTTTTCTTTGTTGGTTACAACTGAATTTATATTTTATTACCACCATCTTTGTATTTATGGAGCCAGTTAACAGTTTTAGGAATTAGATGGTATATCTATGAATCACATCTGTTGATCCGATCACCAGGCCACCTCAGTGAACACCCATTCTCCTCGTCTGTTAATGCTGAACTATATACACATTCGATGTGTATAGGAATGTGCAACTTTGTGATAACTGAAGAATAAGAACCAGCTAGATCCTACTTATTGTTTTATTATACTTATGATAGGCTCAACATGTTTCGGGCACTGTTATGCCCATCATCAGGAGCTCACGACTATACTACTGATTACCACATTGATCGTCCCGTTCTTGGGTGCTATAGCCTGCAGCTCGGACACTTATCCAGCCTGCCTGCACCTAACTTCTAACCAACAGCAACCCTAGAAGGGGACGGCCAATGTGGTAATCAGCACTATAGTCGTGAGCTCCTGATGATGGGCATAGCAGTGCCCGAAACATGTTGAGCCTATCATAAGTATAATAAAACAATAAGTAGCATCTAGTTGGTATTTATTCTTCAGTTATGTACACATTCTTTTGTGAATGCCCTTATCATTTATTATGGTAACTTTATTTTAGGAATTAGTTAACTAGACTGTTATTTACTTCGTCGGTTGCTCACAGGATATTCGAAACTTAATGATTTCTAGAGCAATGACCTTCCGTACCTCAGTAAAGTTTTCTTGAACGGACTTCTATTGTGAGTTTTATAACAGACGGCAAAAACTCGAGATGTGTGTACAGCACGTTTGAAACGTGTTTGCACTCGCGCAGAAACCACATTTGGTCTTTCAGCGAAACGGACAAGTCCATTTAAATCGGCGAGAGGGGGGGTTCAGTTCAGTCGACTACTGTCAGCCGAGGTGTGCGCATCAACGGTAGTAATGGTAGTAATACTGGATACACCATGTTCTGAGGTAGAGTGCAAGACAACTGGCTACTCACTCGACACGCATTTTTCCCCTTCACTTCCCCTACCGTGCGTCACCGTGTGCCATCAGGTTTCAACTGAGCTCTACCGCACTTAGTCGTGTTAATGTGTACGGATGGCTTCTGACCGCTCGTAACTAAGGCCTAGCAAACTTTTTGCCTCATAAACCAATGTACAGTACAAACAGTGTTCGGTTGCAGAGTCTGGTGATGGCTTAATAATAAATCCGAAACTAGTAACCTGGTAAACGTGTGTTTTGTAACATAATATTTGAATAAACTTGAATAGCCTTAAAACGGCAGTTTTTTTGTTGATAAGGTAGCCTCACGTGTGTAGAAAACTCCGACACTCTATTGGCGCGGAAGGAAGTTTCGCTTTTAAATTATCTACTGTGTATCTGTCACAGCATTCTTACATTTCCATGTTTTCCAAAATTTAGATTTATGAAAGAGAAACAAAATCCGCAGCTACTTTAGTAATGACATGGAAGAATTCTAAACATTTCATTTAATATATGAGTTTGCCAATAAAACCTGCATAAAGAGTGCCTTTGACTGATAGTGCACTTTTCGATATCACTGTGCCGTCATTTCAGAGCACACAGATGAAAGATTTCTGTTGGAATCTGAATACAGCAACAATGCTAGCATCATGCACGACATCGAAGAATATATTATACCCTCTTCTTTTATTTCGGAGCCAATATGTGAAAAAAGTAGGATATTAGATGTGGGCTTAGGAGATGGTAGATTTTAGGAGGTGAAGGGGGATGTTTTGAATGGTGGGTAGACAAGGGGTGGTAGAGAGAATTCCTTGACATTCGTAATAACTGTCAACTTCGCAGATATCCAACAGCCAAGCCAGTTTCCGTATATCTAGATCTCTCTTCTGAACCCTCCCCTATACCATTCCCCGCCCTTAGATTTATATATATTCACAATATACCATATAGAGAAATAGATGGCGTCATCCCCAGTCAAGAGGCAGCAAACTGTTTGGCAATATTTTGCATACCACGTCACAACTAACATATGATTTGTGGCCTCCACGTCATTTCGTTCGGGACTCGAATTCTCAAGTCAGCTTCTTGCTTCTCCCCCTACTCTTTATCCTCTCCATTCTTCGCCATAAACTCCCTATATGTCTTCTTATGTGAGGCGTTTCAAATCAAGAACCGGATATATCCACAGTCACAGTTATATTTAAGACATATTTCACGATCACGCGTTTTTCATTATGCATGTATAAAAACGAGTTCATATTACTAGCATCAAAATCTCGGAGGTGCTAAGTGAATTCATGGTTGTGTCCTGCTAAATGATAATGGATTTACGTGCACTGTGCTACTGTTTTATGCTTCTCATTATGATGGAACTAAATAAATAATAATGTCGTTCCATACAGGTATTTATATTGTGTTTATGTGTGTAGGTCGCATATATTTATATATATGTCTGTGTGTGTGTGTGTGTGTGTTTAAGTAAAATTGTCTCTGCTCTCATTTAAGTAAGGCAACATGGAAATAATGGAGGACAAACTCCATACAACCTAAAATTGAAGATTAGATGAAAGTAAGTGATCAGCCAAATTACACGAGCACTTTACTGAAAAGGAGCTTGTATGGTGCCCATAAACTCTGGATGATCAGGGGAACGGAAAGTGCCCTCATCCCTACTGGGAACCGAAAACGATTTCTCTCTCGACCAACCTCTGATTTATCCACTCTGTTAACCAAGTAATATATGTGCGTATTTATACAGTACACGTATTGAACGTATATTATTTTTAAAAATATTAAATGAGTTCATGTTAATTAAGAGAAATAATATTACCTACGTGCCCGTCGTTTAATGAGCTACTATAATATTTAAAAGCTAGTCACTGCTTCTTATTTGGTCGTATGGTTGTTCTTAGAGAAAATTAAGCGTTAGTTTTATCGGTCCAATTGCTGACATGCGGTTGTGGTACATAATCGATGCTCAATTGTTTCTTCAACCTCAGCTCACACTTAAAAAATACACATTCGTACATAAAAACTCCTTTTGGACAAATAAGGCAAACCGGTAACCACGACAACAGGCATGCGTATTGCTTACTCACTCACTAATTCTGTCACTTACTGATAAAAGGGTTTTACACATAGGGAGATGAACAAATTACAAAGTAGAAGTTCTTTATCTTACACATGTCACTGTCAGATTAACCTTTTAAAGTCTAGCGGTTTCTTTACGTACCACAGTTTTTAAAATTCTAAAGTTCTACATGGTGTTCGCCTTGCGTTGAGTGTGTTGTACAGATTTCAGAACAGACAGCGACGTATTCTTTATACGTCATTAAATGGTTGGTTTTTATAGCCGTGGTGGAAAGTGTCTACTGCGCGGTATAGAATGATTTCTTATATAAAGCAGGTAACGTTTCTTCTTTTAAAGGTTAATGTACTGCTCTCTTCCTGCAATTTTTGTGAGTAGTAATACACCAAGTGGTCTAAAATATTACCATGTCTAGCTGATTTTTACTTTTGTAAGGTCTCGTTAGCATGACGTGTCTTGGCGCCCAAACACTGATAGATCGGGCCATAACACAGACGTAGGACGTTTGACAACAAAATACTTATAAAAAATGTGTATCTAACAGAACTATATTTATATTTATATTCATTTATTTACTGCAATTGAGTTGTTACCCGGTGGCAGTGGTTATTTTACATGTAAACAAAACATAAATTTGGTTACTACTAGATTTAATTTGGGAGGGCTAAATGACAAGCATGTAGTGGCAACTTGGAATCTTGGGAACCATTTCAGCATTTGCTTATAGACACAGGGAAACCAAGAAAAAACTGTGTCGAGATGGCCGGTCGCAGGAACTTCCGAGTACTGACTTCCAGCCAGCAGTCCGGCATCTAAAAAGGTAAAGCAGGCCCATTACAGTCCTGGGCAGGCTCTGAGGGTTCCAGGAATTTAAGATTCCCAGATTTCGTGACAACGGCAAAGGATGGTGGTAGGTTGTCAGCCTTACGCACCGGCCGCCTTTACTCCCAGGAAATTCTCCTGGTACTCATTTCTCTTAGAGGCTGGGTCGACCCCAGGACAATAGTGCGATCAGAAGGATTTTATGTCAATGAAAAATCCACTGACACCAGCTGGGATAGAACCAGCGACCTTCCGAATTGTAGCATAGCACCTTAACCACTGTGCTACCGCGGTCCCCCGTCCGGCATCTAAAGTACAAAAAAAAACAGCAATGCACACACAGTACAACAAATACACATAAGATGACAACAATACACACAAGACAACTACAAGAATATACACAAGACAACTACAACAATACATAGGCCAAACAACAACAATTACACACAAGACAACTTAAAACTAGCAACAAATACATGCGAGACAAATTAGAATACAACATGTACAAAAGGTAAAAACACCCAAGCAAGAGAGTACTGTGTTCAGTTTATTGTAATTGTTTTTTTTCCAATCATTAATTCACTTACCCTTTCACCCCAGTCCTTCACTTCTCATCACTTACTACTAAAAGAAAAGAGTACGCCATTCTATACTTAGATACGTACTGGAAAAACTTCAAAAATTTCCAATTCACTTATGAAGTATATTAAATTATGAAAGATTAGATGAAGGGGGTGGGGGAGACCATTAAAAGGCATGGTGTTTACAAAATGTAAGTGGTGGAACCCCAAAAAGATGACTTCTTGAGAGACCTCAAAATAGACAAAAATTTGTAAGGAATAGAAGCATGATAGAAATAATATAGGAATAATTGGATGTAACTGGCTCAGGATGCGGAATAGTGGAAGGGTTTTGTGGACAAGATGATGAACCTTGCAATACGCTGAATTGCATCGTATATCTTAACCAGCTGGGCAAATATCACTGGCTCAAAACGGGCTCTGAAGAATGTCAAAAAGAAAAACAATTGAAACAAAATAATCAGGAAAATGCACAAAAATAGGATACATAAAATACGTGGAAGACGATTTTGTGAAAATTGAGGTCCTCAAATTGGTAAGGCCAAATTTTCCTGTATCTGGGAAGTGATAATTTGTATTTTTATGTAGTTACCAATATTTGGATAAGAATGTCTTCTTCAGTTTGCAGAAATTAGTGATGTTCCTTCAAACCTCAACAGTCGCTTTCATAATTACACTGAGCCACCTACCAGAAGATCATAATCCTGAGGACATGCGTGATTTATACTCCTCGTTTAGTGTTGTTAGGATGGAGAAAACTAAGGGGAAGATAAGCTGGACTGGTACCTTGAGAACTAAAATACAGTAACATTAAGTAATAAACAAATCACAGTATTCTTACTGAATGTAACAATTTAGTAGCACTTCTCTTTATATCAGGAAATTTCCTTTTTCAAACCTCTGTTAGGCGGCAGGCTATTTTCCGTTTTGTCATCAGTGATTCCAGACAGAAAATGGAATCATAACTTAAAACAGATCGCGAACTATTTTTCCATACACATTTTAATTCATTTATCACTTTCATTTCTATCAACCAGACTTTATAATCAGAGTTTCACAAAGAAATAAACAACATTAAATCAATTTTTTTATGTTCAATGGTCCGTGCATCGCGTAATACGTGTCAATAATTATCCAACAAGATGCAAAATATACAGTTTATTTATATCTGCAAACTGCTCTACATGTTTCGGGTAGTATCTTCACCCATAATCAGGAGCTCGTACCATTCTATCTACAGTATCTGACATTATTGAGACCGTTACTGTAGATAGAGTGATATGAGCTCCTGATGATGGGTGAAGATACCATCCGAAATATGTACAGCAGTTTGCAGATATATAAACTGCATATTGTTGCATCTTGTTGGATAATTATTGACACAACTATAAATCGTCTAGTTACGGGAACATTATCCTGCGACTGTATAGTAACTTTAATGCCTGCCTAGATCCATAACGAATCAAAACCTGACTTAAGCAGGCAGGAAGAGAACAGAAACTGAATTTCCTTCAGGAACAATGTGTCAGCTATTAATGTAAAAATATTTTCTTCAAAATTTCTTTAAAAATTATAAATTCTTACACTTGACAAATTTGACTGCTTAGTATTGCGGCTATGAAAATTTTCAGGAAGTTGTGAGGACAGTATAAGCGATATCTCAGAATCTGTTTTAAGCGAAGGAGAAAATCACTTAACTTTAATCGTATTAGCTGGAACCAAAACTGAATTTGAACATAATGGATCAAATAACGTCTACAGCCGTTACCGAGCAAGGGAAAGTCGCTTTTCAAATTCGACAAAAATATTTGCCAAACATTTTCCAAATTCGTGTTCTGCACCCGTTCAAGGGCGCAGTAATTCCGTATTTGCATACAACTAGTGTTAAATCAATATCTTACATCTTCACATATCCTTATACCATAATTTGTACAGTGTGCGTTTTGTCTGCGTTATATTCATTTTAGAGTAAAGGCTTTTCCAAGATTTCGTCCCCTATCAAGTATCTGAAATTTAATAGTGCAGTGTTATGTTTTGCAAGAAACCTGCTTGGACAAGTTGGAAGAAAACAGGTAATACTGGGCAGAGTAGTAAAAATATTTAAATTTTCACATTCCTGTTCTTCGTCTTTCCACCATTCATGCATGCAAAAATCGGAGAATGGATAGATGAAGTATGCGGTTGTTAGAATATACGGAGTGTATAGACAATGTGAATGGATGAAATAAAGAGAAAGAGGGGAAAGCGAAGTTCTTACCCCAATCCATGAGCTGTTCTTATATGTACTTTTATTATGCATGGCATCCGTATATACACTTCCCAATATAATATAGTACCATAGGCATCTTATTCACTTCCCCTTCTACCCCCAACGTCCCCTGCCACTTTCCAGTCTACGTCACTTAAATTGATATGCATGGTTGTATATTTTTAATGGCTGAGGCCAATAGACGAAGGTTATAAAATTTTGTAGACGTAGCAGTGCTGGAGAATGCTTTGGTATTTGGGAATAAGAATCTTCACCGAATGCAATCAACAATACAAGTAAGAGCGTTCTTTAAGCTACAAATCTGAAAAGAGTCTGGAGCCTAAATATTGCAAATTATGATTAAAATCGCTTCGTTTTTTCGGAATTTTAGCTGTACTTAAAGAATTTTCTGCATCTTAACGAGTGGGTAATAACAGGTCCGCTATTCGAAAGTGAAGCTGACAATTCACCTACTTCTAATGCCTTTAGTGCCCCGTCTGCACCTTCCTGGCAAGAATAGGGACAGCCTTACTTTGCATTAAGGCGATAAAGACGTAATTAAACAAAAAATAAAGAAGGGCGCTTAAAATGCTGTAACTGCCAATGAGACGACGAAGACCTGACCAGATCCTTAGTCTATCCTGACACACCGAAGATTAGAGAACTGAACTGAAAAGTTCCTACGTATGGTGTATTGTTCCACGGAAATTATATTTTCAGCAGACCATTGCTGCATCTTTTCCCAAGACAAACATTACATACATCAGTACGTGTTCGTGTGCATTGGATACACTGCGCATGTTCCAGCATTTGTCTACCTCTCACTAGAAACAATAATCTTGAAACTAGACCCATATCCCACATTGTAGATTACGTCGAATTGATGTTGGGAATACTTACTTACTTACTCCATGGTGCAGAGTCCTTCTTGAGAAGCTAACTGGTTTGCAGTTAGTCAAGAAATTCCCCGCATTTCACGGAACCCGAAGGTTCATCACCGCACTCACAAGCGTCCGCCACCTATCTCTATCCTGGGCTAGCCCAATCCAGTCCATATACCCACGTCCTACCTCCTGGAGATGGGAAAAACTGTTCCAAAAACATTGTAGAACACCATTAACACCAAAAATAAATCTCTAACTCTTCATTGGAATATAAATTATTTCTGTGAATACTTGATAGAAAGCCTGCCATAACATCGACGAAAACCGACACACGTTCATCGGCCTCATTATGTCTACACGACAATACTGTCGAAACCGAAAAATATTTTTAGTTTCCATCGAGTATCAGGATAGCAATAGGAGTGGCGTTAGAAACTTCGATACTAAACTGCAACATAGCAAGGCGGGAGACATCTGACGTTGTCATTTCACATTGGAAAGCAATGCAAGGTTCGCAAATGTACACTCAGCTATTTGCTGACGCCTGCACACTGGATCTGATTTCGTTGAACCGGAGATAACGACAACAGAAAGGAGACTTCTTAGGGACAGAGGAAAAAAAGAAGAGATATCAGCGGCTAAAGTGGAAGCTGGAGTAATCTAAATCAGAAGAAAACCTTTGCAAAATAAAAAAAGATTATATTTCAAAGAAACAAGAGTTTTTAGTTGAAAATTGTAAAATGTATTTCTTATTCGTCGATTTATATAAATATTCAAAAATTTGCATATAAGCCAAAAAGAAAATTCACAGTTTTAGCAATTTTAAGCATGACAGTAGCACACCGGGACGATCATAAAAAGGTGAACCTTTTTTTTAAGTTTTCAAAATGTTTATAAAAATTTGTTACAGGCGGCTGATATATATTCACTCATCAAGATAAAAAAAAACACTCTTGCAAAGGCCTGATGGTTGCCCAGAAGAGAATGTAAACCATAAGGTGAGGTAAATTCAGTCAAACACACAACTATAAATATACGGCTAAATGATGGTATTTATTAGATATGGAAAAACTACATGTTTCGGCCTATAGCGGTCATCTTCAGGTTTTGACAACTTCCTTGCTAAAAGAGTTTTATATAATATGCCTAAAGCGCGTGGTGATGTTGAGATCTCATCATCATCTTACGTGCTTTTGTTAGGCTAAATTTGGTGGGATGTCTGTTGTCTTTTAACAAGAAATTTGCCAAAACCTGAAGATGGCCGCTATAGGCCGAAACATGTAGTTTTCCATTGCTAATAAACACCATCATTTAGCCATATATTTATACTTGTGTTTTGACTGAATTTACCTCACCATATAGTTTAAACACACAACGGGGATGGCACACCTCAGAATTAAGGAGAATGTAAACCACATATGAATATACATAAAACAATTTTAAAGTCAGACATTCCTCCGGGTGTCATGTAGTTAATTAATAAGCATAAACATTTAACACGCTTGCCTGCTGAGATCGTGGGTTCGAATCCCACAGGGGGCATGGATGTTTGTTGTGAGTGTTGTGTGTTGTCAGGTAGAGGTCTCTGCGACGGGCTGATCACTCATCCAGAGGAGTCCTACCGACTGTGGTGCGTCGTTGTGTGTGATCTAGAAACCTCGTGAATGAGGAGG
>Ga0123354_10014456_pt1 | contig 12293 bp, 9 predicted proteins | sample TergutLab28metaG_2_FD_97872 | JGI IMG/M metagenome (GOLD analysis project Ga0123354, IMG submission 97872) | Labiotermes labralis P4 segment gut microbial communities from Petit-Saut dam, French Guiana - Lab288 P4 | ecosystem: Host-associated > Arthropoda: Insects > Digestive system > Gut ... | reverse complement strand
AACACTTACCTGCTGCACAGGCGAGCAGAGCTGAAAGCAGCACCAGGCAGTACATGATTGATGTGAAACTGGACGCTTGGCAATAATGAGCCACTGACAGTACCTACACTATATATCTGGTGTAGTATCGTGTGTTGCCTTAAACTAACGAAACAATTGACCTTTGATTGTAGTGGCAGATTGCTTTGTATTACGAATATTATCTGTGAGTGTTTTTTACACAATTCGCCATCATTCACTTATCGTAGAATGCTTGTCTAAATGAAAGCAAGTTATCTTATTTTGCCTAATATAGACTCGAGAATGTCTGATTTCTTGATATACACACAAACTTGACAGATCGATCAAAGTTGTCAGAATTTCCCCTTCCATTTTTGCACACTTTCTACGTTATGAAGGTAATTTACATTGCGAAATTTAAATTTTTTTCTTCGAAATGTGTTAACAAGTTTTAAATTCAGAGTCAAATTAAGAAAACATTCGAATCCATAAACTTCCAATTGGTTTGCACCCATGGATGGGTAGCTCCTTCTAATTAGATCCTATTGCATCTTCTGTTCTCTCATTCCCTTTGCAATACAGTGTTTCGGTTCTTTTCAGTCAATTCGTTCATTAGTTAACGACTTAGTTAATAAATAATTTTTTAATATTTTTAATATTGTCTTTAATAAGTGTGTATAAAAGAAAAAATACGTTACAGTGGTAATAGATTAATGAGTTTGGAAATTGAATTCCTTCTACTTTACTTTTATCCATATAGTAAAATTAGTTTTACAGCATGGGGGGTGTTCAGGAGCCATCTCTCCCATTAAATGCTACCTCAATGAAATTCTTAATATTCTTACATTGTTTAAACACAGCAATACGTAAGGACGTGGACTGATAGTGTTTGTCTTACCACCACTGAGGCTGGAACCACGGTTCTTCCCGTCCGTAGCGAGTCGCCGTACCGACTGTGTTTTCGCGCCCGCCACATACATAAATATCCATATCTTATTTGTTACAATGAAGACTGTTACAAAGACAACAGCAGTAAAGTACATTTTCTCCTTCTACACACCGTGCAGGCATAAGGAGGAGTGGAGTTATTGCTCCACACATTCACAATGTCTGCACCAGATGGCAGTGAACTGTCAGTATCACGCCCTTGCCTGTGTACCGTGGGGAAAGGCGACACTGTGCCGTCAGAGCGGGAGGTTGGATGGGCTACAGTGGCGGTCAAAATGTTTTGCGCAAGAACCAAATGTGTTGTAGTTACCAGAATCGAACTCCAGACTTTCCTGCACGTAGAATAAACACTGTTTCGTTGTTCATAATCATTTTCCTTACTGATTTTAAGTTAGCTGGCTTTGAATGTGAAATATTAAGTTTAAACGATAAGAGGCACATAACTTATGAAACAAATTAATCTGCATTGAACGTAGAGATCACAGGATAGAAGATTAATTTGAGAAGATAAGATAAACAGTGCATATTGTGTTCTGAAATATTGAGAGAGATGTATTTAAGGTCAGGGTCAAGTGGACAAATGGCGTGACTGCAGAATGTGTGTTAATGTGTTGAATCGTGGTTAAATTTTCATACTCTATCACAAGAAAGTTGGATAAATATTTACTTCATTTCAAGCAAGGAATCGTCATGCAGAAAGCATAACTATTGTTTGAGAAAATTCCGGAGACCTAGTGACTGACATTCAGAAGAACTTATATAGTTTGTTTTCGCAGTTCGAAACGTTTCGCTTTGCTGCTGTACCAACTTACCGATTTACGTCTACCATATTACAACAGTCAGCCAATTCAATATGCAGCAGTCAGCCAACCGGACATGAACGAATTATCTGCCATCAAATTTCCTGTGAGGTCTGCGAATGAGTTGCAGACTGATGACTGTACAACAGCAGGACGTATAACTGAGCGTATTGTGAGGTGGTGTATCTCAGTATTCATTCAAAGCTAGTACATGTTTCGGAGATACTTGTCTGTTAATTTATCTCAGAAATCATTCAACACTTTTATTTTCTTTATCTCCTGTTTTATCCAGTAATCACAGAACAATAGTTCACGTGTCTTAAAATGTTGTCTGCTAATGTATCACAGTAATCGTACAACTGCATGAATCCGCGTATTGTTAATTAGTGAAAGGCAAAAGAAGTTAAAATTCTCCCGCTAACGGACGCTGAAATCCCACAGGCAGCTTAGCAGTACAGATCTGCTCTTGTTTAACCACTGCTGTAGGTGGGGTGGGTGGATAATTTCAGGTCCCGGCCTCTTTTTGCCGGGAAAGAGACCCGTTACCCATTGTAAAATTGGCTAGATAGACCCCAGGGCTTATATGGACGATTGCTAGAAAAGTCGCTCCTAATGGGATTTGATCACCGATAGACCAGCCCTTAGACATTCGCTACATTGGGTGAGCTCTTCTGTCTACGCTTTCCTTGCCCATATTTTCTGCTAAGGTAGCTCAATAATGATAAATGAACATTAAATGTATCTGTGATTATTTTGCTAGTACAAACATTTGGTCCTGAATTTATCATGGTCTGAGATTAGCTCAAGCTGTGTACTTGCAGTTTAGCACAGCAATTATTCTTCGGAACCTTCTTGCTTTGTGGAATTCTTTACCCTCAGTTACACTGACTGTCGATGTAGGACCGTTCAACTGGTGACTGAAGGACGGTACAATGTGGGCACTGAAATTTGTCCTTCATTTCGTACTTCCTGCCTGCAGTCATATTGTACTATATACGTTATTCCGTATTCAATTTTTTTATACTGGCTCACATTTAACAAAATGGGTCAATTACATTAGCAACTTGCTTCATTGGATTAGTAATGCAAATTTTAATACCGAAACAGCTGCAAGCGTAGAGATCAGAAATTGTGCCATCTTTTGATGAATATAACTCCACCAGCATAATCTGATGAAGTGAAGGAAGTGATGAAGGGCATGAAAAATAATCAAGCTGCAGTACATACCGTCTTTATGGAGAGAGTTTTAAATTTGGTGGGAATGAGATTAAAAATTATGAAGGAAATTGTGAACAAAATGTGGAAGGGTGAAGATAGGCCACCGAGACAGAATAAAGGGATTATCTGTCCGCTGTTTGGGGAAGGAGAGAAAATGGATTGTACAAATTTTATAGGGATTATTTTATATGTTGTTGCTTAAAATATCCTTTCCAGAATCTTCTGTCATAGACATTGAGATTGTGTTTAAATTCAGACTTAAAGACAGCAGCTTGTGTTGCATTAACCCTTTAAACGGCGAATTAAATCCCATCTGCCATTTGTTGTTATTATTAGGATTTCACCATATTCTCCACTTTAGCAGGATAAGGGTTAAGGCATACCAACTATAAGTCAGTTCTGCATACTTAGACAAATTACATCTACGTACGATAACATACAGAACAATGAGCTGCACCGAACAATGGAAACAAGTACTGCAACAAATAAATTAACTAGAAGAGAAAAGAAAAAATAACAGTTTATATAAACATATGTATTTCTTAATAATGTGTACATAATTAGCTAGAATTTTCAAACTTTCTGATGTGAAACTTAGTACTGTATTTTTACAAACAAATCCCCCGGAATATGATATTACAAAAAGAAAGAAAAGTTGGACAGACAAAAAAACAGCTGTTAATTCTACAGTCTGTCCGTACGTTGTTGGTTCTGTGTTGTTAAATGTCACGAGTGTTGGTTAAATGGTTCAGAAGTTGTAACTGGTGGTTGATGTATTGCATGTGGACATTCACAAACCAGCAAAGATATTTCAGTCGACAAGTTCAATTGAATTTAGGATAAAATGTCACGAAGGTTGGTTGATTTCTTGAGAATTTGTATAAGTATTTTGTATTATTTCATGAAGAAGTACACAAACACTGAAAGAAATATTAGTCGACAAGTTCTATGGATTTTGGGATAAAATGTGTTACAGGTTGTGTATGTGGTTGGCTTTTATTTGTATTCTATTACTTTACAGAGTTTATGTCATTTTTTTAAGTACTTGCATACATTGCGATATATTGTAGTGGCATGGTCTAGACAGCGTTGGCTACTATCCAGTCGCAAACAGCAGACACCTTGGTGTAAACTCCAGGGTATTGCGGACGGGCACATCCCACTCCCCAGGAGACGATACCAACAAGTCTTCTAGGGTTAGCGGTGATAATCAATGGTCCGCCATTATCACCCTACAATAAAACGTACATGCAGTAAAATACACAATACATAATAATTTTGCCCTTTGACACGTCACAAGTCAGTTGAGCCTTAGGGGCTGAAATGCAACAAAAAATATCACACGAAATCCAAACTATATCAGTGTCTGTTGATTTGTGTCAGTTTCTTTAGAGAGTTAAAATATTTTTACAGTATGTTTTAATTAAATGATGCGTTTTAATTGTAAGTTAATTTGAAGCAAGATTTCCCAGTTTATGCTATATTTTGTGTTGGAAATTAATTGTGAGAATAATAATCGAAGTGTTTAGAATTTCGCAAAGCCGTAAAAGATTTATTCTTACCCAGACAAAATGTCTTCATGCATGTCGTAAGCCATTTTGGTTACTTTTGCAAATTTGGTGCAACAAGTTACTACTAAATCTGTTATTTGTTCGCATGTTCAATTCTAACGTTGTGACTGCCCAAATATCCTTTTGTTGTGAATTTTAATATTCAACATAATTGCTGAGCTGTATCAGAATATTTCGATTTTGATTACGATTGGAGAAAAATTATAGAAATTTTATAAGAACTGGACAATATAGTGAGATTATATCGCTTTCTTTTTTGTTACAATTTAGATAGCTGTGTGTTTGTTTGTTTGTGTGTTATGACTGATCTAAAGTCAGAAAAATGAGACAAGGGGTTTCTCTCTCTATCCGCTGATTCTAAAACAGTTGTCGATCTAAATATATCAGCCGAGCACAATCCACTCCAAAACCCTTGCTAAGGTCATGATGCATGGAAATTGCGGTACGTTCTGTGAAATGTCAACTGACACAGCTGTCACCAGACAGCGAATGCTAGCATTGTTCTGTCTGTTTGCATGAAACAAAGTGACGGTCAATTTTATTCATAAAAATAATACGAATAACAGGAACATTAACAGAGGAAAACTGTAGCAATTGTATTTCATGGTGGGTGTTATCAATTTCGTTAGACTGTGGTTTTTTTTATATAGGCTTATTGTTAGGGTTTGTGAATAGCATGAAAAAACCCATACGAATTTTTCCTCATTTGAAACGTTGAAAAATTCTTAGTTTCGTATTTTAAATATAGTATCCAATTTTAAAGCTAAATATAAATGACTGCAACAACAAAAACAACAAAAACCAATTCAATTCTTTATTATAGACAACAGAGCTGCACTATATAAAATAAAGATTTTATTAAGCTACTGGTTTCAGACACTGAAAGCAAGCATTCCTATTGATTTTAAAATTATCTGTAAGCAGTAAATAACACTGAATTTTTATGGACAACCAGGGCTAAGCTTTGCAGTCCTCATTTTATCGTAAAATGCGAAGTTCGTGTCCAATTAATTTTTTAGATATTTTCTGATCTTCTAATTTCAAATACAACAATTAGATGACCAAATAGAGATTAGAAAAATAAAGAAAGCCTTTGAAAATTAACTTATCGATTTGGGATTGACATTTGTTTTGGTACAGCGGACAGCACTGTCGATTTTAACTCGACATTGGACCGATAATATTTCAAACAATCTTCACAGTGATAATAAAAAATCTCTTGTGTGTTCGTATCAAATACGAAATGTTCACTTGTAATTATTCTTATCGTGACCCTGTTACCTGACATGCATCTTTGCCCCCACCAGTAACTCCAGCACAAATCATACGAGGAGTGATAACTCCCCAAGCAGCATAAGCACTGATGCATTGTGTGTCGTTTATGATTTGCACAGTCACCTCCTGCAGAATGGTGCTGCCAGGACCTCCCTCCTGAAAAGCAATTATTAAATGCACTTTACTTCCAACAAACCTCTTAAAGCGCCTCCCTGATCCTTCTTGTAAGACTGCCGAAAAAAATGTAACCAACATTTTCGTTGGAAAATATGAAAGGAAGATAAATTGCTGTGAGGAATATAGCAGGCTGCACAGTGAGTGCGTGTGTGGGATTACATTTGCTATAACATTACAAACGTGGACAGAACCCGAGGGCTCCAGGAGGCTGAGTCTCCGAGAATTTCTAGACATTTGGCTAAAGAAGTTTGTAAGGTTGTGAGCCCTGCACACACTTCTGCTTTATTCCCAAGAGGCAACCCTGGCCTTAATTTCTGTTAGTTGTTGGGTTGATTGTTGTGCCAAATTGGGCCCTGAAAATCAAATCAACCTAAAATTCAAATGCCATAATCGGAATTTGAACTCGCGGCTCCAAGTGCCTCCCTTTAATATACCCATATGTGGCATTTTACATGGTAATAAAGAGTTGAAAATGAATCTGACTCTCTTTCCAACCATCAAACACTGAAATGTAATTTGATAACAGGAAATATATTTACACATGTATCAGTTTTTCAGTACAGGTGTTGACATTTAAGTCAGACCAGACTGTCTGTGAGATGCAGTCTTGTGTGTGAAAGTGGTGGTGAGGTGGAACCTGTGGGAAAATGTTGCAAAGTGTCCCGGTTCATAACAGTGACACACTGAGGGATATGTACTGTGATGTTTGTGCTGTTTACTGACCTCATAAACACTAGAGTTTTGCCTTCAGTGGATAAACGTCGTAAATAACGAACAGTACAATATATAACGTCGTTCAGATACTGTATGTGGTCCACTGCGGAATCGGCAATAAATATTTATGTTCATATGAAAGATATAATTTTTTTGGAATGTCAGTACTTTATTTACTGTATCGTGCAGAACATCTTTCCAGCAGACATGCATCTTCAAATGCGGAAATATCTAGAATATTCTAAGAAAATAATTCTAATCAGTCAATACACATTAAAACATTTCAACCTGCATTTCTAACAAAGTGGGAACCATATAATATTTAGTCCGTTCTGACATGTTTCAGCCAGTCTGTTTCATCATCAGCACTTCTAAAATGCCAGCTGTTCCAAGCCCATTTTAATCACTGTGTGTAAATTTTTGCAAAGTACAGTTTATGGGGTTGTGTTATATCATTTGCAGTCTTCTATTACGTCTGCCTCTTAAATACAAATACTTCATTCACCCTATACTCAGACATCCTTCCTATAAATACTTCCCTGATGAAGCCACAAAAACCTCAATGTACATCTTGATTAAGAACACAGCTTTATTTCAAGACACATTGTGAGGTTGAATAACTTTTGATGTAGAATTTTCTGTGGTGGTGTGTTAGAATATAAGTTGCTACGCTAAACACTAATTAACAGTAACAGTAATTGTCTTACTGAAGTGGCGCCCCATCCGGTAACAACTACACCGGTGCCAACGGGCACTGTGCCACACTCCAAAGGGATGGGTTGTCTGGAGTTGTCGATTGTGAAGGCAGGGCTCACCTGAAATATAACCTTACGATTTAGTGAATTTCCAAGTCCTTAAGATTCAATGAATTTTTACCATATTTGAATTCTTCTTTAAGGATTGTACAATAGTTTTTTAATTTTTATTGTGTTCATTTAGTGTACAAAGGACGTTGTTTTTCAATGATTTTAGCATTTTGTGAACAGAAAGTAGATATTCTTAATTTTAAGCACTCTCTCTATTTATTGTTTATGATGAAACCGGAATTTTTTTGAATGTTGTGAACTTGCAGTTATGTTGAACGTGGGTTTGGGGAGTGTTTTGTTTCAAGATTTTCCCGGATTCTTAAAATATGTAGAAATACAACAGGAAGTTAATCATTTCAGAATTTATGGGCTAAGAACACTGTTGACAGCATTTCAACATATGTTTCTGCACCCTGATATAATCCATTAAGGATATTCAACTTGTATGCAGTGTTTAACATCTTGTGATATTGGAATAGAATTGAATATTTCTTGAAAATCTTATTTTGTGTGATCTCTGTCGATCTGGTTTACAGTAACTTAAAGCTGTAGGCGGGCTAAATTAGACTGAAATATGAAATGGAGGAATGAGAGGACAGAATTCAGAAAACGTATCTCATGTTGTGCACTTTTCAATGGTTCCAGTCGAAACTAAAATCCCGTAACACGATCTGCCTACAAGTGTCATATAAAAGAGTGCATTTAAAAATTGCGTACACATTTTGTTCCCATACACCAAGTAATTTGTGTAGTTACTGGTACGGTCGCCAGGTGGCAATAGCTGCGTAAACTCTCCTTGTATTGCAATGGACAGTTACTTATGGTTTGTAGGTTACGTTATCCTCGACCACATTCAACAAAACTAAGTCCATATGTACATCCCGCTTACATATTAAGTGAAATCACGGTTTCAAAGAGTCGGTGTATAAAAGTGGAATAACTGAAAATTGCTCTGTAGTTATAATAGCCACAGTTTGGAACTGCCTATTGATTCTCTCGATATATGTAGGGTCATTTAGCTACTGCTAAGTACAGAATGTTGGTAATGTGCAATTTTCTAGGAATATTAAAGAAGAAAATTTCATAATATTATGCCCCTTTACCCGCCACTTTTTTATCTACATAGACTTCACGTTTGTTAAATGTAAAATGCTTAAATGATATTCGAAGAAATTATAAATTTAAAGTTCGATTCTGTGGTCAAAATGTGTGACATGCAGTAACATTCTATATTATGGTTTAGAAGAACTTAATTTTACATAACAGTAGCGTGAGATAGAGCGGGTTACCACAGCAGTACGTAATACACATTGTACTGTGCATTGATACATTGAAGTAAATACTGACCTGCACAAGGGCGACGTCATAGTCGTAGGTGCCGCTATTGTAATTGGGATGTGTGATTAAACGGATAACACTATGAATACTTCCATCAGAAGTGGTGAAATTGGAGCCAGCCCTTACAGAGAAGGAGGAGGGATTTGACCTGTAGACAGAAAAAAATATTGATGTTTGTTTTAAGCACACAGTTAATAGAATGTTATGTAATAAATTCCATACGAAGTTGCAAAAGGAATATTGCGTGTGTCTAAACACACAATGTGATATGTGATATTTATTTTGGAGATGACTTCTTAGATTTCTGTGAACAAAATTTCATATGAACGTGTCCGGTATTTGACGGTTACCAGGTGGTAACCACTTCCGAACAAAAAAAAATTGAGAATTTTTTGAAAATAATTTCGATTAAAATAATGAACAAAAACATTACGTGATAAATTCGAAGTCTAAATTTCACTTCATAACAGATACTGCATTTATTTCACAATGACCTCTTCTTCCAGCAGCTTTATCGCAGTTTCCATTAGGTCTGACGGACCGTTCACAAAATATGTTCACAAGAATTAAAAACTGGGAACAATAACCACTGACAATTTGACCCATATCCTAATGAAATATTCACAATTCACGAATCAACCTGCAAAGTGCTGTGTGTGTGGAAATATTTCTAATGTCACTTTTGTTGAACTATTAAATAAAACTTCATCCTCCACAGTCAGGTTGTCACAGATGTGGGGTTGCTGGAGAAACTATTTGGGTGGAATTTTGAGGATATAAACTGGATAAAATTACATAAAGAAGAGCATTATAATATGTGCACCTGTTAATTATTAAGGTGGAAATCCAAGGAGGCCGAAATGTGCGATACGTCTGGTACATAAGCCAGAGCTGAGGTACCCACTTAAAATTCTGACCACAAGACCTGATTGAGGCAGATCATGTAAGATGTTTTTTGGCTGTAGAATATTATTGAAATAGATACGAAATATATGTATAGGAGGATGTAACGAGGATTCATTGTCTCAGAATATGGGCAGTGACTGAATTGTGAGCATAGGAGTGGGAATTTAAAAAATGAAATAATTAATGCCTGCCATTTGACGGATTTTCACGAAATTTAATATTTGAATTTTTTAAATTTATGAATAACTGTTGGCAAAAGAGAGAATAATAAAATTAATTATGGATTTTATAGCACGGAAAAGAAGGAAAAGAAGACGTCCAGAAAAAACGTGAATGACAGGAGTACAGGCAGCTATGGCAACAAGAAATTTAGATCCAAATCAATGGACAAACAGAGACATAATGTGATTGGTTTCTGGAAGATTGCGACAGCTGTTAAAAAACCGGATAGATTGATGGATATCAGTCAGGAAAATTAAAGTTTCGTAAAATCTTACAAGAATAGCGGTGACTTTATAAGAAGCTGTTTGTGCATTTATTGTAATATCTCGCCGATTTATTCTTAAAACGAGAAATACTTCACCGAAATTTTGCAGAGGAAATCAAAACACAAATTTTTTCCTGAATAAAGTTTTTTCCAATAAACTGCCGTCTGTGAAATAATGTATGGTAAGTATGGTAAATCGTGAGAAGCTACAGATGGCAGCACATTACGGCGCATGGTCTGTGCTTGTTGGATAATTAAGACTGTAAACACACATTCAGATTATGTAATAATTAACTGTTTTTTTACAGCAAAATTTGCTACACAAACGCGCCTAACCTTTACGTTATATGCCCACTGAATAAGTTGCTGCTATTTATGGTTCAGGAGTGTGGAGGTACAGAATGTTTTGAAATTAGTTTTATTAAGAATTCCCAGCATTTAACCAGCTGTACATGGTGAATATGAAACTAACATTTTCCAGTAGACCCGAATATTTGAAACTCTTCTTTAATTTAGAGCATGTATAGCAGGTTATGTGCAGTTGTGTTTTGTGACTTGGGAAATAAATAACGAATTTCGATTTTATATTTACAACAATTAATAAGTGCGAGTGATATAATCTCAAATGACGAAAATTTACAGACGCATTTTTGCGTAACCAACCTACCCAATAATGCAGTGGGCTGCTGTCACCACCCAGGTCGGACTGAAGATGGAGCCACCGCAAATGTGTGCTCCATTAAAGTATAGTGATATCTGAAATTCAAATATGCATCATCACTGAAGAGAAATGGCCTGAACGACTGCATTTATTTAAAGTTTCAACAAATCAGCGATAACAATTTACAGGATGTCCCGCAAAATTCTTAAGAAAAAGGCGCCTGTTTGAGGGATTAATTCAGTGTAAATAGACTTTATGTAGCAATTGGTGAAGGTTGGTGAACTGGAAAGGAAACTGTTGGCTGAAGTGGACAGTTTAGTTATTGTACCTAAATATAAGATTATCATAATCATTCTGACATTTATGTGTGATCATTTTTGTTTTGCATGATGTCCCGTACTTTTGTAACTCATTTTTTACTATTTTTGAACTTAAACTGTTTTTTAGAATGTGAACAGCCTAATTCATAATTTGATTCTTAATTTTATTAACAATTCTGCCTAATGACTGTATTCATAATTTAATTCACAATTTTACGTAATGACTGTATTTTCTCACGATAAATGACAATGCCATATATTAACGGAATGAAAAGAAGAAGGGCGTGCGGAGTGGTGAATCGGCAGACCGGTATTGTGGTCTGCCACTAACAACCCAGCTACACACACACACACACACACACCACACAAACATATATATATATATGTAAAACATTGGCAATGGTAATATATTACAAGTCGAGAAAAAATATATGTTAATTTTACATAAATCATTTGAGATCAGTTGTTCAAATAGTTTTATTTCAGCTGTACTCAAATTAAAATTTTACACAAAATTTTACTATTTTTTCCACGTGTTTAGCCTGCCCAGCAGAGGAACGACTTTGAAATTTTGGTTTCTCCTTCTGCAGGAAATTGATGTAGTTCAGTTGTTTGTTGTTAAACAATTCGAAGTAATAAGCCTATGTTAAATGAAACTGCGATGCAGTTGATGAAGCAACAAATAACAGCACAGAATCACCAGTTTTCTTCTGTTCAGTCAACGATACCTCCGCTGCTGCACACAGACAGTGACGTTTTTTCTAACGGATTAAATTATTCTTTCATGTCTAAGGTTTTGTTATAATAACAAATGTGGTCTCTTATGTTGAAATATCTCATATTTATCGTCTAACTGAACAGCAACGCAATGACCATACCTGATGGGGGTAACTGTTAATATCTGTTGGGTTCCCTCCAACAATTCGTCCATCTAGCCTCGGCTTTGTAATGCTGAGAGGAACGCCTGAAGTATTAAGACACATTTTAATTAGAAACTCCGTACATTACATATCGTCTGTAAACATACAGAGAGCTTGGAAACTGTTTATGTTTGTTTTGTGTTTATGTATTT
>Ga0123354_10014455_pt1 | contig 12294 bp, 7 predicted proteins | sample TergutLab28metaG_2_FD_97872 | JGI IMG/M metagenome (GOLD analysis project Ga0123354, IMG submission 97872) | Labiotermes labralis P4 segment gut microbial communities from Petit-Saut dam, French Guiana - Lab288 P4 | ecosystem: Host-associated > Arthropoda: Insects > Digestive system > Gut ... | reverse complement strand
ATTTTTTGAATAAAACTCTACTTGTTTCGGGCAGTTGTATGACATATACCATTGCTGTGTGTACAGTGAAAAACTCCTGATGGTGGACAGAGGAACTGTCAGAAACATGTAGAGTTTTATTCCAAAAATAAATTTTTTAGACATTAGTGCATCTAGTTGGTTTTATTATAAGAATTTATCACGATGCACGGTTACCTGAACGTCAAATGTATCATTAGCTTTAAAGTTGAACGGCAGTACTTTCGGCCCACACAGAGCATTTACATATTTTGTACAGTTCTCAAGATAGATTAATGCCACAAATGCAAAAAAAAATTGCTATTTGCTGCAATTATTTCTCTTTGTAGCATTAATTTCATGGTTTTTTTATTACCGAGAAGAGTTGTGTTTACTGCGCGGTACGAACTGAGTCTTTAATCGAGGTTAAGCGTAGTCTGTAAAGGTTTAAGTGGATCTTGTAACTTCACAGAACTTAAAACTTTACACCAAAAACCCGGTCAACAGCAGTACGGTCCAATTCTGCTCTTCATTTAGGAAGGAACTCTCTCTATCCGTGAACCGAGAGGTTAGTTATTTGCAAAAGTGGGTCAAAATCCGAATTCCTTGGCATTGTGGCCCCAAACAGGCCTCCTGTGCCCTCTGTACATAAACAATCAGGTGCTTAAAATTTCCAATTTCGAAACCATAAATTACGTCAGCGGACAGCTGGCGGTATACAGACAACCATTTGTAATTTTCTTGTACTTTTACGTTTGAGAGTTTTATCTACTTTCCGCGAATTACAGCTGTTTGAGCCCGATATTTATTAAGCAAAAACAAAATATAAGCGCTTCACTAAAAAAAAAAAACACGAACGAACTTTAAAATAACTTTGTCGAGATGAGTAAGCAGTTTCCTATAGGCGACTGATTGTGTACCAACGAATATGGATGTACAAGCCAAATACAATCTTCACCTTTATGCTGCCGTCATAGCTCTTAATGTGTCTACCACATCTCTTCGATACCTGAGTTGCAACATTCCACGAGTTTGATGCGCGTTGCAATATAAGACCATAACAGTAGATCCTTACGTAAAAAATGGCGAGATATAACTGATAAGGTGCGACCCAAGTGCTAGCAGAAAACCCTGCCGCAGTAACAATTTGCCCAATACAAATCCCATACTAAATAACTTGGGATTAAACATTTTTTACCGTCTCGTTTATTGTACCACCAGTCTATTACAGACTATAAGTACTCTTAACCTTACATCCTACGCTGATATCACATGACCTGTGGAGTAATATTCCACTGAATATCCTCACATCAGATATTCTCGTACCTGTGTACGGTGCTTGTGAGAACCTTGTGGTTAGTTCAGTTGGTTTGAAACGTTTTAATCTTCTTGGTTCTTCTTCGTCTAGTAGAGCGGGTATGAGTTCGTTGGGACGTGTGATTAGCTTCTGTCGGTATTTGGTGCTGAAGTTAGTTATTTCTGCTTTAACTGTGGGCATCTGTAGATCGGTGTGTAAAATAGTGTTAGGTACATACCATGGAGCGTTGACGATTGATCTGAGGACTTTATTTTGAAATATTTGCAGTATTTCGATGTTAGAATTACTTGCGGTACTCCAAAGGGGAATGCCGTACGTCCAGATGAGCTTTAGGATAGTTTTGTATATTAATAATTTATTTTCTAGTGACAGCTTCGACTTTCTTCCTATGATCCAGTACATGCGGTGGAGTTGCAATCCGAGCTGTTTTCTTCTCGTAAAGATGTGTTTTTGCCATGTCAGCCTGCGGTCAAGGTGAATGCCTAAGTATTTGGCAGTTTCTCTCTGTGGGATATGTTGTCCATTTAATGTTACAGTGGGACAGGTTTCACGTTTCAAGGGGAAAGTAATATGGGTCGATTTATTTTCATTTGTTTTTATACGCCATCGTTTTAATCACGTTTCGAACTGATTAAGGCGGTGTTGAAGGTTTGATGAAGCAGTAATGGGATTGTGGTGTGAGGCTAGAATTTCTGTAACATCGGCGTAGCTGGCTGTCATCGTTTGCTCAATTTTCGGCAAGTCTGCTCTGTATATTGAATAGACTATGGGTCCGAGGATACCACCCTGTGGTACTCCAGATTGTATGGTGTGGAGTGCAGTGTAATCTTCTTGATACCGTACTTGGAAAGTCCTGTCGGTGAGATACGACTTCAGTATCATGTATGCCGGGTGTGGGAATGCACGTTTTAGTTTGTAGAATAAGCCCGTGTGCCAAACTTTGTGGGATTAAACATAGTCGTCTGGGCTTTAAAGTCATCAAACAAACAGCTTAAGTTGTACCAAGGCCATTCGAGTGTTTGGAGTATATATTAGAACACTGTTTTATCCAATGAGGAACAGTGACACACGATGGCAGCTCACAGCACACGTAGCAAACCGCACTTGCGTTCAACAAGTTACGGTACGAAGTTCACAAAATACACCAGCCACCCTACCCGAGTTAAAGCCTTGGTCTTTTTCCACAGTCCTTCCATGTGAAAGTAATTACGAGGATCCTCAAACACTGGTTCCTCCATACTCCACCATAGTGGATCACACCGCCGCTTGACTCGAGGCCGCGGGAGCACGATTGGATAGGTTACTGTGACTTGGCACATACATCTCATTCCGTTCGTATTTTTCAGTACGTGGTGGGCTTGTAGTCACGTGTTACTGGCTCTGAATAAACGAAAATGAGTACTTTAACCACGGTACCTGGGGCCCACCCGGCCTACTATACAATGGGTACCGGTTCTCTTTCCCGGGGGTAAACCGGCCGGAGAGTTGAGTTGGTCGCCCATCCCCATCTAGCGCCGAGGTTAAAGAAAAAGTAGAGCTATATTTATATTATCCCTCTGGGTCTTCATGGCTTGTTCCGGGGTGAACTTTGCCTTTTACGATGATCTGAATGTTAAAATAACGAATACAAGGGGCTATAATAAAATAATTCAGTAAATGGAAACATAAAACATATATTAATACCTAACCAACTCGATGTGACAAATGTTTTGAAAAGTTAATACACAATAAGACTATGATTTCCTTGGGAGTACGGAGTCTAAATGTCCATCACCGGCTTCACAAAAGCCCAAAAATGAACACTACATTGAAACACTTCAACCTACCCACACAGCACTTCTACAATACTTGTGTCAACACTGCATTTACAATTTTTGCGTGGGTCCCTAAGTGGTCTTTTCAATTCCGGTTACCCGCTAAATATTTCACACGAATTTCCCATTTCCTTACGTGTGCTTCATTTCCCCCTCACCAAATCCTCGCCCATTTAATCACTATAACTACAAAGGCCAGCAGTATACAATTATGAAGCTGTCTCAACCAGTCCCAACTTCCTCTCCATATCTATGACGAACCCCCGACATGTAATCTCACAACTTGAAGTTCAGCATTACACGTGGTCGCGTCTCTTTAGAAGGGACATCGGATTTGAAACATCACGAGCTTAATATTAACGAGTACAGCACTTGAAGAATTCAATTTTATTTTAGTTTGTTTCGAGGGTAAAACGACCGGTGCGTGAGGTTGGCCATTCAGCAGCACCTGGTGCTGATGTTAGAATACGTGAAGCTATACATGTACGTGCACTTCCCCCGTATCCCTTCATGGTGTGGACAGACACAATTTTGCCTTCACTTTTTATCTTTGTTCCCTCCATTCATCTATCTGGGAGGACGGAACAGCTCTGTGTATACAGTTACCAGCTTACTGGCTGGATGGCAGCAGCAAGCGATTTTTCTGTTCCCTTAACCTTTTGGCACCGGAATTATTTTTTTTAATTTTAGCACACCCTGTATATAAAATGTGAATAATACAGGAACCAAATTCGTCAGAATTATGAAACAAACTGCATTTTGAAGAGAAAAAAATTGAGAGTATATACCATGTTTAAAATATTCAGTACCTATATTTGTTGAATAAATATATAAAATACAACTTTAGAGGTTAGCGGTGCGGTACGATCACTATAGTTGACATTAGGCGTCAAAAGGTTAGGCGTCCGCACCGGCTATGGGGTCCACGAAGCCTTCCATTCAACAAGCACCGGGGACCTTGCATCTGGATAAATGTGGCCGTGGGCGTGAATGTGATCCCCTACCCTCATCACGTTCCGAGGGTAAGACTTCAACTAGCTCTAACCGCAATTTTCCTTACGCCTCTGTGGCGTGCAAAGAGGCAACATCGCCTTTAACATTCCCACACTTCGAATCTGGCACACGGAGGGGCACTACAATTATTAAAATAGGTAAATAATGATTGCAAGGTATGAAATAGCACTTTACGATGCCGGGGCTTGAAACCAAGTCTCGATTGAACTTTGCGGTATGCTTGAAAGGAATCTGTTGTTTCCACGTCTTTGTATCGATAAATATGAGCTTGGATTCTGTACGACACAATTCTTCGACCTTGGCTTGACTCGATCCTAACTTGGAAGATCAATTACTTACGTCTATTGAGAACTGCAGAAGCATAAGTTCTGCCAATTTATATTCTACTTTCCCTACCTACAGAAAAAAGAACACCAAGTTTAATACCAAACAGCCCAGAATGCATCAGCAACTACGTAAAAGCATTAATTCTGTTTTGTACAAGTGTTTCCGGGCGTTGCACTGCCGAAGTCCTCTGATCTGTGGAAATTTGTTAATTCATTTCAACTCGAACAAAACTTCCAGTGCTAATGAATTTTCAACGGGATTCTTAGATAGCGCAACTTGGTATCTTGATGGCATTCTTTACAACCTGAATGTACTCGAGATATAGTTAAGGAAAAGACAGTCATGCGCTATCGGTACCAGATAATATCGATGATTTAAAGCTGACATTATCGTCGTGGAAACGACGAAATATCTCAGACTTTGTCCCAACTACTAACTGTCGCAGCTGACAGTGCTTAAAATAATGCTGTGTTCAAATGAAGCTAGTTCTGGTACAAAAACTAAACTTTCGGGACCGAAATTTAAGCGCCATGTTCCTCACAACTCCGGAAGAAAATTTACGGAATTACAAACGGATCACAAGGCCGATCGTTCTAGTAATATGGTAAGACGCACTCTGTCAAATTTGAAACTAGTGGAGATTTACAATGAAGCAATGAACAATACAGAGCTCAACAGCGAGACGCTTTACTCAGCATCGAAACAGGCAGTCACAAATCATTTCATATGATGTAGATTCGTAGGTTGACACCGCGTTTCGGAGAAACGGTCTGCCTCCGTCTTCATGACGGATGCCAAGCAAACAGGAAAAAAAATCCCCGATCTATGTTTTCTCCCCTTTCAGTGGTTCCGATAGTCACATTGCTTGCATCTCCCACCTTTTAACCACCTTAACGTCTGTCTACGTCGTAATTCATCGACCCAGACACGGAGGCAGCACATTGCCCTTTCCTGCGGAAGTTCCATACCAACATGCGAACATACACGGTGTCAAACTACAAGGCTATACGGTGTCACAAGTCAGAAGACCACCACGTGAACAACGCAGTGAAATGGAAAGGCGTACAGACAAATATGCTTTGATGCTAAAGTGATTCGCTGAACTTACCGTCAGGCGTAATGTTACACGTGCATGTTTCCACATCGGCGCCAGAGGTATTAAGTTCCCTTGCACTCTCCGGCTCCTCAACAGACACAACGATATCCGGGACTGTAGGAGAAGGCAGTTCCTCTTCAACTGATGACACATTTTCCGTCTCCAGTACGTCATCCGGCGTGTCACCAGGAAGACTTTCGTTTTTCACCCAGCATTTTATCTTCTTGGCACGGACGGTCTGATTTTCTATGATACGTCGACGCTCACGTTCAATATCTTCCAGTGTGGCGTTAACGTCCAGAAGGCTAACGTCCGGTAAGGTCTCACGAAGTTTCTGCATCTTTTCGTCATAGTTTTCCATGATCTGAGCACCTATGTTTCGAGGCATGCCATCGCCTCTAACAGCCCCACTCTCTTGTTTCATTGGCTTATCGCCTGTAACAGCCGCACTCTCTTGTTTCATTGGCTTGACGCTTGCTACAGGACAGTTCACGTAATACTGCGAGCCGTAATTCGTCACCACCGACTCCACCGTCCGGTCAACCGCACACAAGAACTCCGGCTCTTCAGCACTGTGACTCTGATCTTCCTGTCTCACTTGACTCAGCTCTGCAGGGGGCACTCTCTTCGTTTCCCATGTGCCATCTTCAGAGATTTCAATGACCGATGCCCCTTCAAGGTCTACGTCTTCTACAACTGTGCAGTCTATCTGAGAAACGTCACTCATTTTACTTTCTGATTCGTTATCTAAATTATTCCCACTTATCGCTGGGGATTGTGAAGATTCTTCTCTAAGAGAATGTGAAATCGCATCCGATAAAGAACATTTTTCTTCCGCAGCTCCACCATTGTCAGAGCTGTCTCCACTGATAATTGTGGTGGCCTGTTTCTCGGTATGGTTTTTGGGGTCCCCAGAGAACGATAAGATTTTATCGACGTTAGCATACACTGCATTATCTTCACTAGACGCTAGGCGAATATTGATCGATTCGGTTTGATATTCAACAGTTTTACCTTGGACATCACCGGTGTTTTCATTATCTTCAAGAGAAGTTACAAAAGTATCTACCTTGTTATCGATCGATTCATTTCCATAGGAATTTACGCAGTTGCGGTCTTCAATGAGTTTATCAGCATCTCCGCAAGAATTTAGGCACTGGTCGACTTTTGTGTCCATTAAATCGTCTTCGCAGTCAGTTTTGCATTTATCCAGTTGAACGCCGTCTATATTGCTTCCCAAAGCTCCAACGTTATGAGTCTTAGCACTGAGTATCTTTCCTTCACATGTATTGAAGACATTATCATTTATTCTGATCATTTCGTCTACAGAGGGATCAACACAGTTATTACCTTTACCATCGAGTGGATTTTCTCCAGATGAGTTGAAAGAGCTATCGAAACTAACGTCGTGCGAACTGTCTTCATTGTCATCGGCTTTAGTGTCATTAGAATTATTTTGAAAGTAAACAACACTACCATCGATCTTGTAATCTATTATATTGCCTCTGGAGGTAACATCATTGTCAAAGTCTTCAGTGCGATCAGAAACACGTTCGCTGGAAGTTTCACATCCGCCATTCTTGGCATGTTTCTCCATGTTCCCCGTCACATAATAACCATTCACACCACTCACACTATTACTTTCCACGTCTCTAGTAGCACTCATTTCGACAGTTTTTCCTTCTACATTCTTCAGCCCAACATACGTATCTTCATACAACATGGCAGAGATATGAGGTCTGCACCTTCTGCGCTTTGGTTTCACAACTGTAGAATATATCACTTCAACTGGGAGAGGAAAAATCTCGTCACCAAAGTCTGTCTGTGGGTCCCAGCACACGTTCTCGTAGTCTTGGAAGCCTTTCGGTGGTTTTACTTTCCCCGCATCAGGTTCTTCGAAGCTGACGAAATTTGAATTGAAGATTGCTCCGGGAGGGACTTCGTAAATGTTTGGATCTGGACTTATTGTTTCAGTATCACTCTGGAGTAAACCCAAAAAGACATTTACTGGGCTCTGACATGAAACGTGTTCATAGATATGCTCTTTGTCATAGTCACTCACAGGAACCGCGCAATTCTCATACAATGGCTCCTCAGAATTTGTGTTTTCGTAGAGGTGCTCGTCCTCAACATCTTGAGACCTGGAAATTAGACAGAACACATTACGAGCCCATATCACTACTAAATCAGAATAGGGATATTAAAAATACCTTCCTGTGGGTTGTGACGCCCTGCACCCCGGTAGAAAGGGAACATTGACGCCACCAACTTCACTAACTTGCACCAATGTTAATTCAAATATTGGTACCTTCTATTAGACCACATGGCGTCACGTTTCAGATGGAAATGCTGTCATATTCGCCCACGTGATAGAGTTCAATCTCTCAGAAGGATGCTAAGTTACAAACCACAAAATTTGAATAAGATTGCCTCTAAGCCCATGTTATTTTAAACGATTTGCACCATTATTTTTTAGTTTTTTTATTTGGTTTATAAACTTCTTCTCTTTTATCTCATGTTTTGTATTGTAGGGTTTGTTGTTTTCACGTTGTTTAAATAAATGTTTTATGTAATGTGCTACTTGATGACATATATGTTCTTGTTCGAAAGTATGTAATTGGTTTATTGTTGTTTCGGCTTTTAAGGCTAAAGTTCTATTCCAATTTTTGTGTTGGTGATTGAAGTTGTAATTGAGGCCTGCATTGAGAAATAGTAATTCATCATTAGAGAAAATTATGTCAATATTATTGATGATTCGACGGTGGAAGTTTTCTGTATTATCAGGTTTTTCTGTTTGAGTGGTTATTAGTTTTTTTTTAGGTCTAAGTCCATGGTACAAAGTCCGTGATTGGCTAACAAGTCCTCAGGCATTCATTTCCTTGCAACTTATGGCACTCGAAGTTCCAATGTCATATCCACAGTTCACAGCTGTTTCCACTCGTCCCCGTCCTGAGCCAGACGAATCCAGTCCACATTTAATGCACCAACCAACAATTTAACTTAATAAAATACAATTCATAACAAGCAGCAAACTCCTACATGTTTCGGCACCGGGGTGCTAGAGTTTATTACTACAGGTTATTAGATTCGTAGCTATCTACTGTATTTTATTAAGTGCATTTATTGTTTGATGCATTAATTATGAGAATTTGCACTGTATGAATAATACAAAAAAAAATGCTCCAACTTATCTCTCCCTAATTCTCTGAGTTTCATTTTCAATATTATCCTGAAATTTACTAAATTGGATAGTTTCCATCCCGTTGTGTATAGGTAACAATATATTAGTTAAACCGTCTTTACACAACAATATAATAACAGTTGCAAATTATTAATACAACATTCAACTAAGCAACATGTTTCGGCCTTACTCGGCCATCATCAGGTGATGATGGCCGAGTAAGGCCGAAACATGTTGCTTAGTTGAATGTTGTATTAATAATTTGCAACTGTTATTATATTGTTGTGTAAAGACGGTTTAACTAATACACTGAATTTTACGGTTAAATCTTCCAGGCGGTTGTTTTCCTTCCAATTTTCCCACAAAAATCTCTATGGCTATATGCATTTCCCTGCTGTCCCATGCGTGCTACATGCCCCGTCATCTCACCCTTCATAAATTGACCACTATATAATACATGGCTTTTCATTGTTCGCCTTTCTCCTGCCTGCGGTCACATCATGACTCTCATGTCCAAACATTTTCTTCAGCACTCTCTTCCCCAACACCCTCAATCACTTTTCCATAAAGCCAGACACCACATGTCACGCAAAAATAAAATGCGGAGTGACACTTCAATGGCGGATAGGAGAAAAAATAATGATTCTACACCGAATGGTAGCAAGCAATATCCGAATATTAGAACTGCGCTACATTTTTAATGGACTCGCTTAGAGCCGTATCTCTACTGCGCCATATGCTTCAATATAACACAAGGACAAATTGACCTTTATATATGTATGTTGTTATTTCGCTTTATATTCTGTTCACGAGATACGAGCTTATACTTGCTTTTGTTACGCATGTTCATATACCAAACTCTTTACTATCGACTAATGTAAATACGGCGTTTTAGTTTATTACTGTGTTTGTATCGCGCACGGGGTAGCTCAGTCGGTATAGCGACTGATCTACGGGCTTGGCGGTCCGAGATCGAATCCTGGTGTTGACGAGATTTTGCGCCCGCCCAGACCGGCCCTGGGGCCCACCCAGCCTCCTGCAAAATGGGTGCCGGGTCTTTCCCGGGGGCAAATTGCGGCCGGGGCGTACTGCTGACCACTCACCCCCTTCTAGTGCCGCGGTCATGGAAGAGTAGAGCTATACCTGTACCCACCCTCTGGGCCACACCGGGCCTGTAACGGGATCATTTTACCTTCACCTTTTATTGTATTTGTATATGCCCTCAAAGAATAACATCACCAGCGCAGACCAGAGGGTATAATGTGGCATTCAGTACATATAAATTGAAGCAGGACAGGCGACGTACGTATAATGTAACACTGGGGCGCCTTCGTGCAACCATTCTTGCAGTGAAAAGCAGTAAGTTTTACATATTCTGAGTGTGTGTTTATAGCCTTAGGTATCCATCAAGCAATGTGCATGTACCATATTGTTATTTGTGGCATGTCCCGCTCTACGATATTTCTCAACTTTATCTCATAAACGGGCCGTATTCGAGAAAAAGTTGTCGAAAATATAAAGTGTGTCTCGACTTTTTCTACAACTTTGTCCGAGACATTTCTCAATCTAAGAAAAGCTGAGCGAGATATGATTAAAAAATATACATTAGTCTCCATATAAAGCACCCGTCATTCTTGTCGGATTTTAATGGAACTTGAATTTTCTCTACAGATTTCCTAAACATACTCACAAACCAAGTTTCATGCAAACCCGTCGAGTGGAAGCCGAGTTATTCCATCCGGACGCACGGACGGACAGACAGACATGACGAAGCTAATAGTCGCTTCTCGCAATTTTTCGAACGCGCCTAAAAAGATAAATTCGGTCGAAGAGTTACGCAAAGACGACTAATACTGAAACCCGAAGATGTGTAAGAAGCCAAAGATTTCCACGTCCACGCCATTAACGCTAAAAAGAGGAACAGGAGATCAGCTCCATTCATTCTTAACCTCGTTGCTACATGAAAGTGAGTGGTCAAATTCACATCCCGGCCGCTTTACCCCCATCTCCGGAAACAATCCCGGTATCCATTAAATAGGAGGCTTGTGAGACCCACAGCCGGTCTAGACGTTTGGGAAAAGAGCAAAATCTCGATCCTCTACCGGGATTCGAACATCGGATTGTGTAGCCCGCAGTGCAGTCACTATACTAACTGAGCTATCCCTGCTCTATGCTGAAAATGTGTAATGTTTGTAGTGTTGTGTCTGGTTGCTAATATAGTAAATACTGAATGACAAAAGAACAAGAACACAATACATCATGTTCGAATTTAGTGGCACACTCAAGGCCACGTGGTGTCGATAGTGATATTCCACAAGCAGATGACGAGGGAACACTCTTTACAAGAACTCGAGCTTTGCTCTCTGTTTCGTCGGTAAGTATTTACCAGATGTTATTGCATTTTAGGTAACAACGCTTTACAAGATAAGGGACAACATAAATTACAGCACGAAGCTTAAAACGCATTTTAGTGTGAGTGCAAGCAATAAGTACTTGATCTTCAGAGATAAGCAGGAATGATGCAGTCATGATATCATTAAATTTAATACAACAAATATAATGACAGAACTTTAACCAGTACCACTGTACTAGTATTCATAAACTGTAGTAAAAAGATGAAGCAATTCCATTAAAGGCCTGGAGAAGCCCTGGGGGTTCCAAACGTTTGAGGCTGCCAAAATTTCTACACAATCGGTACATGAATAAATAAGGCTGTCAACCCCACGCACCGGCCGCCTTTATCCCCCAAGAAATATTCCTGGTACTCATTTCTGTTAGGGGCTGAATCGATCCCAGAACCACAGTGCGGCCGGAAGGATTATGTCAATGAAAATTTCTAGTGAGAACATCGGGAATCGAACCCGCGACCTTCCAGCTTGTAGCGCATTGCTCGCCCAACTGCGCCACCGTCTGCCCCGTGCACTGTTTTACATCAGGCAAATTAATGTCTTGTGCACTGCTGGCGATGTTCCGGTCAGAATCTCTGTCAACAGACCGTCTACTCTGGCAGTGACAGTCGTCCTTGGCAAAGAGGGGCAGGTGTCTGAAATAGGCCAATCTCGCTTACACTCACCAAATTTTGTTAAAATTATGAAGAATAAAACCTCCACAAGCATGTACACAAATATAGTGTATGAATACACTACATAATGAAAGAAGCGCAGGAAAATAATTTCGAATGACTGAAGAACAATAAAGGTCATTCGCGCCTTATCAGGACCGTGTCATGTTTTAAGGCTTTCACTCAATAAAATTCTGTTAACAAAAGATCAAACAATGCAATGAATTTGCTGCCTGCCATCTTCCAACGCGGATTTGTCTAACGGGCGAAAATAAATACCAACAGTGCGACCTACAGGCCGAACGCGGAAACACAAATTCCACGCGGACTGCCACACAGTCTGTAGTAACACCATACATGAAACAGTGTAACTTTGGATCTAAGCTGTCATTCCGTGATTCCTCCACCACCCCCCCCCCCCTTTTTTTTCTCGCCAAAAATGCGTTTTCCCTTATAAACATTTTTAATTTACACTAACAATTTTTT
>Ga0123354_10014454_pt1 | contig 12295 bp, 6 predicted proteins | sample TergutLab28metaG_2_FD_97872 | JGI IMG/M metagenome (GOLD analysis project Ga0123354, IMG submission 97872) | Labiotermes labralis P4 segment gut microbial communities from Petit-Saut dam, French Guiana - Lab288 P4 | ecosystem: Host-associated > Arthropoda: Insects > Digestive system > Gut ... | reverse complement strand
TTTCGAGCACATGTGCTCGAAACATGTAGAGGCATGAAATAAACTTATTGTAAAACAAAAATTTTGTGCATCAAGTTGGTTAATTACTGAGATAAATACACTGAGATGCACGGTCAGCAAAACTTCAAAATAAAAAATTCAGCTGTGTATACAAAGCAGTTGTAAAGAACAACAAGACAGAAAGAAAAAATTAATCTGGATATTCCATTCTAGTCATACCAAAGAATGTCGTTGACGTTCCGTAGGCGTTACCTAAAAAGGAGCGACAAATATTGGCTCTAACTATTTTACAGTAGGCTATAACAACAGGGTGCACTGGAAATTAAGCACCGGTGATATTTAGCTGAAAATGCCGGTAAACACTGTGGAATTTTCAAAACCCCAGCCAAAATAATTCTGCACAGAATTAGCACAAACTGGTAGAAACATTGTTTAAGTATTTTACAGAGGGACAAGAATTATGACGTATTTCATGGGTGAGCCAAGAATCATTATTTCCGGAGAAGGTGGATATAGCTATGAAATGTCCCTATTACAAATGGATCGCCTAACCCGAAATTTTCTTCTCTCCTTCTTCTTCTTTAGTACTATAATCGTTTACGTTCGACCTCGCCCCCTCATGACAGTTGCCATTTCTGTTTTGTTCTCCATTTTTTTACATCCACGTTACTCAAGTCCAGTTCATCATCCAAACACCTTAACCTAGGTCTTCCTTCATTCTCCCTTCTCTTGGTTGTCTTTCCAGTTACTTCTTTACTGTCCTTGTACAGTATCATCTATTCTTACCACATTCCGCAGCCATTCAAATCTACGTGCTTCAGTCACGGTACAATAAAAGGTGATTCAAATGCAGTACATATTTCTTGATTCGTCTTTAGGAGCGTTCGTAAAACTTCTAAAAGCCACTATTAGCTCGTCATATCTGTCTGTCCGTCCGTCCGTCCGTCTGTCTGTTCGCATGGAACGATTCGTTTCCCAATTGAATGACTCATAAAACCTGATACACGAGTTCTTTTTCGAAAATCTGTCGAAAAAAGTCACTTTTCACTAAAATCTGACATGAAGACCTCTGTAAATTTAGGTAATATCTCGTTAAATTCTTTTTCGAGTGAGAAATGTTTCAGATAAAAGTTGTAGAGAAAATAAAAAAATGTATTCTATGTTCTATGACTTTTTTTTTTAAATCAGTCAATTTATGACAATGTGAAAAAATGTGGTACAGACAGGACGCTGCTGATGACGATATAATAGGACGCATGCGCATTGCTTTCTGGATAACTAGAGCCACAGACACACACTCAGAAAATGTATTTCATTGTTTTTCCGCTGCAAAATGGTTAAGCCAACGCGCCTCAATTATACGTTGTTCGAAAATTGCCCCTCTTGTTTTGCTCTCCATTAAACATTTGTATATGTTCGGGCTTATATTTTTCTTAGGATTCTCCTTTCCAACGTTGTTAAAGATCTTTCTATTTTATTAGTCTGTGTCCACGATTCGGCACCACAGGTCATAGGTCATAATCAGTTTTATTATTATTTTATAGGAACCTGCTCTTAATGAGTGCATTAGATTTCTTTAGTAAATGGCCTAGTGCCTGGTAACTGTCATTATCAGCAATAATTCTCGGTTTATTTTCTGTTTCATTCCCAGTGTTTGTTGTCAAAGAGAATTGGGTATTTAGGCATTTCTACATTTTCATATATCAGTTTATTTATATATATTGTAGTAGAAATACCAATAAAATACGCACTATTAAAATAGATTTATGTAAAATAATCTTCTACATGTTGCGACCACTATTGCGACTATCTTCAGGGAGATGACTAAAGGATAGAACGTTTAAAGACGAGAAAATTACTGCAGTGAAAGAAACAATCCACGATACAAAATGACAATGATAAAATCATATTTCAAAAATAGGAAAATAAGCTGTTGCCATAAGTGTGCCATTACTGAATGGATGGCATGCATAAAGGTGTCATGTAGTAATGCCACATTCCACAGAATGTACTGGGATGTAAACAGCACGGCAAACCATTCAATAAATGTATCATATTCTAATTGCTTATTCTTCGTATCACATGCCTGAAGGTGACCACATAAGCAGCCGAAACATGTAGACGGTTTATCTCAGTATTTAACCAACTTGATGCACAAAATTGTTTCACAATAAGTTTTATTTCATTCCTCTACACCTATAGGTGTGATGATACCAGATGCTGTGTAATGCAATTTTGATCTCCTGATGATAAGCACATGTGCTCGAAACATGTAGAGGCATGAAATAAACTTATTTAAAACAAATTTTGTGCATCAAGTTGGTTAAATACTGAGATAAATATACGGTTATTTGACATAAAAACTTTGGCTAGTACATTTCTTGGCTATTACTATTACGTCATATATCTTCAGATAACTTTCGGATTATGGATCAAGTATTTGAATAAAGGTAGACCAGCTTGATGACACTTGCTTTATTATGTCAATTTACTGCTCAACATGTTTCAGATGTTAATACATCCATCTTCAGGAGCTTGCGACTACTTGGTACGTTATTGTGTAGGCTGTATTGTGCTGACTTGAGACGTGTTGGTGTTATGTAGCGGGATTGGCTGTTGGTGATGTGGTATCCGAGTGTAGGCTGAACCACTACTAGCTCCTGAAGACGGATGTATTAACATCTGAAACATGTTGAGCTGTAAATTGACATAATAAAGCAAGTGTCATTAAGTTGGCCTACCTTTATTCAAATATCAAGATGATGCACGGTCCAATACGCATATGGATCAAATAATTTCAGTCCTTCTAACTAAATTTCTTCCAGGTCATTTACCTTTCATAATCATACATTTGATTTTGAAAACATTTATGGCAACGCCAATCTGTGATGCTAGATTTGTCATATCTTGTGTGTTTCTGTACGTTCCAAAACTATCACAGCATCTGCATATCAGAGGCACTGTCTTGATTTATTTTACAGTTTTCCTCCTTTGTTATCACATTCCTTACAACTTTCGCCAGATGGAGATTAATAAGTGCTTCGAACAAGTGCACATTCTTAGTGCTTCTGCCTTCTAGAAAAGGCTTTAGGGATGTATTCGCGTGTCCTGGCTTCAACTACTGCTCTCTTTCGTTTATATGCACATATTTTAAATCCAGTGAAAGAAAACATAACGCGAATTACACACTTCATTACTGACTTCACAAAACGACTGACATACTAATTTAAAATTATAGTTTATTGAATGATAACTTTCAACATTTCCCAAAACGGACCCATTCATCGAATTTGTTCAGTAATACCAGTAAATTTTCATATCAGCTACAGCCTACTAACAAATGATTTGGCGCTCAAAGTTCTTATACTAAAAAATTGCAAATCAGTACAACCAAACCCCTGATGTTAACCTAAAGAAATTTTTAATATTCACTGTTTTAACGCACCTTCAAAATAAAATTCAAACAAAAAATTACCACTGAAACGCGCTCTTCTGCCCACGCAGTATTTTTCCTTCACCACACCCTCGGTGCTCCAGATATAAACACTGCAAATCGCAACAAAAACCACAACGCCACCAGCAAAGCCATGTGGGAGTTTCTCCTACAAATGATCCTATTCAGCCACTGGTTCCATGCACCCGAACTTACTATACGTATTGTGGCACTCTAGAGAAAACTTCATAATGAGTTACGCGATTTGTACTTCTCAGCAAATAATATTGAGGTAAACAAGTCAAGGAGAATCAGGAAGGCCGTGCAACTGGCAGAGAAGGGAAATGAATACATGCTTCTGTTGGAGAACTCTAACGGGCAAAACCACTTTGAACAACTAGGCGTAGAGGAGGATATTTTTAAAATGGAACTCAAGGTAATATTATGGAAGGACTGAATTTATCTGGCTCAGGATAAGGGCGATATGCGGGTTCTTTTGAGCATGTTTATGAACTTTCGGTTCCACAAATTGTGAGGAATTGCTTGATAAGCTGGCCGGTTTCTCAAGGACTCTACTGCACGGAGTTATTTAGATAGTTGATATGTGATATGAGATTTTCACAGCGTTGTTGATGAAGATTAGAATTTACTGGGATGTGACGTCGTGTAGATTGCTAATTACTTAAAGAGATTTCGGGGAGGCTTACTGCCTCCAACTTCAAGATAAGTGAAAAGACTTTTACTGTGATACTGAGAAGGAAAGCAGCCAAAACCGCACAAATGTGACGTGTGCTCATGTTTGAAGAAGTGCGAATAATGCCCCAGCACCTTCATCCGTTTCTTGCAACCCCTTTATGAAGCTGTTGCTTGCTGTTATTCCCCACGTGACAATTCACCGCCCTTCTGGCATACACAAAACCCCATGCTTTGTTTTCTACCCTTTCACGAAGAGCAACTGAATTGCGTTCAACGGCAACAATTGAGCGATTGCTTTCATTGTGTGGGTGTCTCCCTTTATGGCCTGATGTAATTGCAACAGTTCAACGCCTAGCGTCTGAACATCCCACACCGTCATTCTGAGCGGTAGAAACAAACACAGAGAGTTGTGAAAAAGCACACGGCTACGTTGCAATGGAAATTAAGAGTCTGAGGTACAGCGTGACTGCACGTCACGTAATCCAGCTAGTTTCAAACCAGGAGGATATAAGCGAAAAACGGGTGTGAAAAGATATAAAAAGGAGAAAAGTGAAAGGAGATAGTAGTTTCAAACGGTAGTCCTGATTTACGCTCGGAAGGTACTTGGTTCGAATTTAGGGCGGATAAGGATTATTCTAAGAGAACAAGTATTTTTTTTTCGCACTTCGTCCAAGCAAATACAAGGACAGTGCCTTTAACTAGAGCATTTCGCTTCCTTCCTGCACTCTTTCCAATAAAGTATTTCGCAATTATCCCATTATTTGTTTTTCCACAGTTTTAAATTCTGAAAACTTATTAAAACATGACGAAAATTAGTAATTAATAATAATTGGAAGACAAAAGTAAGAAATTACGAAGGAAACGAATAACAAACAAAAGTCAGAAGTATTAAAGTAATAAAACAATATAGTTAAACACATAAATTTATTATATAATTTGGCTACATGTTTCGACCCCTAAAGGGTCATCATCAGGACTTCTTATTGAATCATGTCATTAAAACGCTGCGTACATCAAAAGTCAGAAAAATGGGAAAAAAAGAAAAGGGACTGAATGAATGAAATAACGCCCAGCTGTCATTTACTAACAGCTATATTGGCGATTTATTTCAACACGTTGCTAGTGACTCGTGCTGTATTTGGGTAAAATGCTGTGAAACATTGTGAGTAACAAACTGAGAAGGACGCAGATGCAAGAGGTCGTGACTTGATTTGACACAAATGTCACTGAATATGCCTGAAAGACTGGGTACAACCACGAAACCCTTGCCAGGATAGACAAAATGCAGGCTAAGAACATTACCCAAAAACCCTTGGTTAAGAAATAAACCTGGATTTTGTGTCCGTGAGACTCTGCTGTCTGTCTTTCCTCTGCAGCCTCTGCCCAACCGCTAACCACTTAAGGATAACAGCTTTATAACAGAATATTATGTATTGCTGACCGTGCATCCTGGTACGACTCTGGGTAAATGACCAACTTGATGCATAATTACGTTATACAGTACGTTTGTTATAATCCTCTACATGTTTCGAGCAACTCTGTGCTCATCATCAGGAGGTCAAATTGTATTAATACAACATCTGGTATAGTATTCTCTGTAAGTGACCGTCCGGTGTGCGCACATATAAGGTAATTGTGCACCAAGTTGGTCATTTATCTTTATAACAGGTATCAATGCCAAGACACTTGCTCCATACCTGCAACGCTCTGAACTCCGAAGTTCAGCTACTTAATACACAAAACATCAGATCGTACGGCACACGGAACACTCTTCGTGTCCGTTACAAAGTCTACCCCCTCACTGCTGTGTAGAGAAATTATCATTGTTGGTTTTGAAAGTCTTACAAACACATTAACACAAAGTTATAGCCAAATGCAGAGTTTTAAAAGTAAAGTCAAGCGGTATATGTATTAACTACTGCGCTTTTAGGTATTATCATTCTTATTGTTTATGAAGTTTATTACATAGGCAAGTAGAATATTGTTGTCATATATTGTATCTTAGTAACCAGCACTAAGAAAGTGTCTACAAAACACCTGTGATGTCGCATGTGTTGTGTAGCATAACCAGTAGAGTTTATGTTAACCGCATAACGTCCAGAGTTAACAATATGTAACATTAGGTAACTGTAATTTCCCCACAGAATTACTTCGTCTTATCTTTCTCAAAATAAATAGCGATTATTTCTTCAAACAATATTTACCGGATGGCTTTTAAAATGGAACTAACTTTGTTCTATATGAGAAAGGAACCCTTCAAAGAGTTAAGAAAAAACCTGGATAAAGAATGGCGTCCCGTAAGTTTCATATAATAAGTACAGGTGATTATGAGTATACAAAATCATGTTCATGTTAGAAAATCTTAAGTTGACCTTCGTTATTTTGTAGCAATTTGCTTTTTAAAGATGTCGTCTATTGTAATGTGACGTAGTGAATTCTGGGAGACCGCCTCGAAGCATCGGAGAAACTATCTACCTTTATGATCAAGTCTGTACCTCCTCTGGTCCATCGTATCCAAAACTTTTTGTTTTTTGCGTGCGGCTTACCCATTTATCATCTTGACTGTAGCAGCAAAATTCACTGCAACATCACTGTGTTTGTACCAGACCTCACGGAGTTACATCCCAGACGACAGAAATCTTTAAGGTCGCACTGTTAGAACTTTAAAGCTCAATTAATCTGGTTTCCTTCTTCTGAAAAAGGCGTGAAACGGTAAACAGCAGCGCTACACAGCCTTCTGTATTAGAAATAAGCGAAATCTATTTCACATCCATGGTTGCTGTCAGCCTCTTCATTCGGTTCATTAAATAGGTTTTTATTTTTCTTCTTTTTGATACACTTTCATCAATGAACTGTATTTGCTTTATGTATAGGGACCTTTCAAGAGCCGTTACATTGTCGTTTGAACGACTTTAGCTTGCTTGAGTCTCTCAATTAGCCTCAGAAACGCCAATCAGAAAAACGTGAGATGAGGACAATGTTCAGGACAGCAGGAGGTAAATCGCTATCAGCGCCATGCTATTGTTGCGGCCTGCACGAGCACCAAGACAAGAAACAGTTGCCTGGACACCGCCGCTGCTACCGCACAAATATAAAAAATTGTTTTAACAGAATAAAAGACTCAAAGATTAATACCGATATTTTAATTTTCCGCCTGTCACATACAGGATAACGCGTTGACTTTTGTTATTAGATTGTTGCGGTAATTCTTTTTATATGGAGGTTTCTATTAGATGAAAAGAGAGTATTTCGAAGAAAGGACTTTCAAGACTAAGGAATTATGCCAAACGTTTGTTTCACTGGATTTATTTACACTGCAAAGAGTAAGGCTAAAATTTTCTACATATTCCAGCTACAACAGTGAGACAGAAATTAAGGTACTGAATTCATACAAGGAACTGAATAACAAAACAAATTAATTGCGTAATTAGTGAGTATAATCAAGCCGTGTCTATGAAAATATGTGCAGTTCCTCAACATGAAAAGAAAGACTGTCGGTTTCTGTGTAGAGTTTCCTTATTACTGGAGTTTAAGTTATTTGAATTCACATTTATATCGCTTTAGAGTAATTACTTAGCGTGTAAGTAACGGTGACATAAGACTCAAGACTAAGTCACATTCAGATTGCCAATTCATGTCACACCTAATGCTACACCACTAAAACAATGTATATAATTATCAAAATATATTAATTATTGAGAAACAAAATCCATATCATTATACTTAATATTAATGCTATTCCAAATGGTCTCCTTCCATCTTACTTTCCGATAAGGTTTTTTACTTATTTCCAAAATTACCCTTTATACAATGTATTCTTAGTGTGACTAATTTTTCCTTATTTGATTACTGAAATATTTTAAACGACTTCACTAGTCGTGTTGTAAACTGTGTAATGTGTACTGCGTACTCTCCTCTACCACTCCAACACTAGGATCGTGTTTTCGAACATAATGAGCATGAAAGTCATTTCAGTGTTTTAATTGTTGTATTTTTTGCCCTTTCTCTGTAGGTACAGACCTTGCGAAGGGCCAGTCTCCCGCCCGAGAACTCTTGCCAGATGTCTCTAAACAAGATTCAGAAAGCGTTAAACTAGAGGCCATTGGCGTGCAACACTATATGCTCTGAGTCTCACTGGGAAAGGAGAAGAATGTGTAAATCACCACACTACGTTTCGTCCTCCAGTGTCCTATTGCTTTCTACTTCTTATGCTGAAATATTGTTCTCAGTGCCCTGTTATCAAACACATGGCAGTGGCTTAGAAGCAGAAGGCCATCTGTCTTATAACTTTCTCTGTGCTCGAAATAAATGCATTTTTAGATTCAATTTTCATATACGTAATACAATCTAACACATAGCTTATACAAAAGCAAAGTCACCACTGAAAAACGTACGTGAAGTTTCACCCTAAGGTTACGTAAGGGGTATGTGAAATTTTACTCTGCGTCCCACAGTATGTAAGGTATAACTTTTATACCAAATGTGTGTGAAGTTTTTCTGAAACCAAGGACATAAACGTCATAATGAAACAAGCAGCATGTGAAGATTCTTCCTTATAAGAAGGAGTTCGTAAAATTTCATTGTGACACCAAGGCGGACGTGACGTCTCTTCCCGAAGCAAAACCTATGAAGTCTGACATGGGGATCAAGAGATGGGTGAAGTTTCATTCGGAGACCAAGGGGTAGGGGAATTTTCTCTACCAGAATAATATGTTCGTGTACTTCCACTCTGAGATAATTTGATAAGAACTTTCTTATGACAAATGATAACAACTATACAAAACAAAAGGCAAATTTACATTATTTGAAAGCCAGAGCACACCTAATTGGTATACGGTAAGGTTTACATAGACAGCTACGTAGTCCACTATTTTCCTCCCTGATTACAGCGTAGAAATTAAGAGAGGAAAGAAAGATTCCAGGCGGCACAGGAGGCCTGTTACTTTCTGTGTCAAGAACCGGCAATGTCAGCCCCTCTTCACAATTTACTTATAATGAAACATTACCGGAGCTTCCGGCTGCCACCCTCGCGTTTTCTACCCCTACTTCCATCCTCTCCCTCTATAGCAATTTATTCTTTAGTACACTCAAATGCCATTACCTTATTTCTCTGTTCAGCTGTCTATGGCTACCCTTGAAGAGTTTGTTACAAAATCTAACTTAAATAAATACTGACTGCCAATATTTTAAGTGTAAAAGATCAGGAAGTTTTGAAATATAGCAACAATAAATTTCTACAGGGAGTAATTTTATCCCTGCTCGTGAAGACAAAATTTTCCTCTAAAATATGTAAAAAATCATTTTCTATCTCAAAGACCAAATTTGGAGCCTCCATAACGAATACCACTGAATACGTATAATCACCATAATAATGACAGTAACACCCGTAATCTTGTCAAGAATCACTTCCTTCTAAATACTGTCGTTACGACTTAAAAGGGGATAATCACTTATATTTAACTAGCGTGCCCACTTTTCTGTGACGCATAGTAAACACATTGTCTCATAATTTTCGGGGTGAGTTACACGGATCAAAATTCCATATAGAGTACATTACAGAACTGTATTTTGGATTACGTAAAATATAATCATTCTTGTAGCCAGTAATTTCCACAACATGCTGCACCTGATTCTACATACGATACCCTGTCAAGTTTGAAATTTTTTTTAAAATGGATTTTGGCAGCCCTGTTGAAATCCTAGCCGATCCCAGCGGTCGCGCAGTCTAAGGTTTTGGTTTGCGACCGCTCACTTGCTACGTCTGTGGGTTCGAATCCTGTCGGGGACATGAATGTCTCTTGTGAGTGTTGTGTCTTGTCTGGAAAAGGTGTCTGCGTCGGGCTGATCACTCTTCCAGAGATATTCCTACCGAGTGTGATATTTCTGACTCAGTGCTGCATCACTGTTGGAAGGTAGGGAATTTGAAATCCTATGTTAGCGCAAGCATTAACTTCTTAGCAACACTGTCTGTTGTGCAACTAATTCCGTACTAGTCTTCATACTAAAATCAAGATTAATATACTTTTTGTGAAAATGCAACTTTTCTATTTTCTACCGCGGACCTAATAGACAACTGCGCACTCTTGCCAGCATGTCAGCACCAACAGCTGTTAAATCGATGTGTGTACAATTGTTGTAGTGGAGTTCCTGGTGGGAAATAAAATCGATATTCTCAACAAACCATATTTGTTCAGTCTAACAGTAGAAAACCATGGGACCCCTCCTTTCATAGACAGTGCTCCTTATCTTATGTTTATTGGGCCGTGCATCGTCTTGATAGTTGAATAAAGAGAGACCAACTTAATGTCACTTGCTTTATTATTTCATTATTTACTGCTCAACATGTTTCGGATGTTAATACATCCATCCTCAGGAACTTGCAACTTATTTGATGAGTTATTTCATGGGTTGTATTGTTCTGGTTCGATGTGTGTTGGTGTTACGTTGTGGTTTGGCTGGGGTGGTGTGGTGTGGTATCCGTATGCAGGCTGAAGCACTAGTGGTTCAGCCTGCATACGGATACCACACGGAACACGTGTACTTCTACATACAGCACACGTACCTTAATTTATAACTTGTCTGGCTCATTCGATTTTCTCCCATTCAAATGAATGGCTCTCAGTATTGGTTAATGGAGAAATTTTAATTTCAGTTTATCACCAATGAAACAATCACCACAAAGAGTTGTAATAAAACCGAAACGAATTATTTCCTCAGACCCCCAGCTACGAACTCTAGTTCTGTTCTCCCAGTTCTGCCAGCTTATGTTTTAGCCCCTTTTTGTAATATTCTGTCTACTCAAAAAACGGAAAGAGACTTCTATCAAAACCAGTGATGATAGAAAATTAACCCCTGCGACTACGTTACAATTTCATCTAAAAATTGATATGAAACGAAATATAAATCGGAAATGTGCAGGAAAATGACAATCACTGGTCGATACGCCTAATGGCTGCGTCATTCTCAGGATATTTCCTATTCTACTCCGTACTCACCCCTATTCCAACAGACGATGACTCGAGCTACCCCCTCCCCCAAACCCGGCTTTCTCCATTGATTGCTGCTCCAGTAATAAGACCATTGGCTTGCGGGAGGATACGTAACTGTGTCTGCAGCATTCCAATTCAGTAAAGTCTCGTGTATACGATTTATGAAAGGGACAATAATACATCGTTAGACGTTCAGCTGGAAGCTATTCCTTGGCAGTGACGTAAATTAACTTGCACGTACAATGATAATATTAAAATAGAGTACGAATGAGATCGCATGTGTTCGGAGCGGTAAATATTCACTGGTCTGACATGTGGATGCTGACGTTTCAGACGAACCTACTGCTTCCGAGTTGTTGGTAACCACCTACTGACCTACACGGTGTCTTCAGCAAAAAGGCCCATAATAACATATTATAATGGGTTTTAGGTACATATCATGTGACGGACGGATGGACATTAGAAAACGTGTGAATTTCCTCCTATACTTTACTGAACAAAAATATCGTTAATAGATTAAAAATACCGACACGGCGTGGGATTGATGTGAATTTTTTTTAGGTAGCCAAGTATCATGACTCCTTCTCACGGGATTCAGTGATTTCTTTCTAAACTTTGGTATTCCTATACCAGACTACACGGTTGTCTATCCCATAACAGAATAATAATATTCAGAACTCAAATTCGCATTACGTCTTTATTGTCTTGAGCTTTCACTGCCTGGGTACCTTGGTATTTTCCGATTCAAACTGTATGAATAGATAGACACGCGTTGGAATTCCTTGGCATGGGGATCGACCAATAGCAAGGTCTGTTGGTAGGTTACACAGCGCAAAGCAAGATCAACCGATATGATGGCCGAATGGGTAGCAGCTCTTCTGTGTATTCGGGAGGTTAGGGTATCACTTTCCGGCCTAAATACCGGCTAAATTGACAGTTTTCGAAGTTCCTACAGGTTTATATTAGGTTAACACTCCAAAACACAAAGTGACCATTGTTTTCTACATTACTGCCAACTCAGTAACAGTTTTGGCATTCGACGCCACATATCCCTATATATACAGGGTGTCCCAGGAGGAATGTGCCAGACTTCGGGAGAGTGTTCCTTATGTTAAAGTATACCGATATAACCCAAAACACCTATATCCAAAGTCGAACGGTTACGGAGATAATGGCC
>Ga0123354_10014451_pt1 | contig 12297 bp, 6 predicted proteins | sample TergutLab28metaG_2_FD_97872 | JGI IMG/M metagenome (GOLD analysis project Ga0123354, IMG submission 97872) | Labiotermes labralis P4 segment gut microbial communities from Petit-Saut dam, French Guiana - Lab288 P4 | ecosystem: Host-associated > Arthropoda: Insects > Digestive system > Gut ... | reverse complement strand
CCTTCTACACCCCCCTCTCTACACCCCATCTCCCACCCCCCCCCAAACTACTCCACAAAATACACGTGACGGTTTAAAAGCCATTTTTTGCAAAACCCCCCCCCCCCCCCCAACACAAACATAGAGTAACAATTCAATATATCAGTAAAATAGTTGTGATATCAACATGAATGCTGTACAGCAGCATTTATGCATGTAGAGGTCACTTTTTAATCCAGAGTTTCAATCTCCAAACAGAGAGTAAAACCGACAATGAAACTGGCCCATGAATCAATGAAAACCTGACATATGCCAAATTTCAGGATACTTGCTTTCATGAAGGTACTTCAAGTGTCTCCACTCTCTCATAAATGTTCACTGGTATCAAAATTTTCTTCCAATTGCTATGTTATGGTTTCCATCAGCACACTCAACTGCTTGCATTATTGCAGGTGATATGCAAGCAGTTGCAACTGGGACCAACATTTAAAATGAAAGGAGTGATTTACAAGGAATAACTGTGCTACAAGTGCATAAATCATAAGAAGTGTTGATTGGGAAACATGTCATCTGAAATGGATCAAAAGTTCTTATATGACAAAACTTAATTCAAACATTTCATAGAAAAATAAAAGGACTTAATGTCTTTCACAAACAAGGATGTGATCTACATGTGACAGCAAACTGCATGCTATATAGTTCCAAGCAAAACCTGGAACATGTATAACGATGATAAATGTAACCTTTCTTCATTTTCCAAAATAATTTGCATATACTATGTATGGACTGTTCATTTGATATGCTACCCCTAACTCCACAGTCTTACGTCTGTTATGGAAGTGAATGTTACGAGAAAACCACTCATATGTAATTCTGAGGTACAGAACTTACTTCTTAAATGGATCAATGGTATTTCTTATATGTCGGCGATACTGGAACTTCACCAGAGTCTCTAACCGAGAACTCAGCTTCTTGTCTTTGCTATTAACCAGCTCTTCCAGGACTGAACAGAACTCTTCCATCCCTGATCTACAATGAAAAGAAATGGCACATTGCTCAAAGCATGGTAACCAGTAACAAGGAAATGTTATTTAATGAATCTATGGATGAATGGCTTCTCTCACATTAAATGGGTGTCATGGAAAATGACACTTCGAAGCTGTTCAACTTCTTACAGAACTTAATGTAAAATTACGGTATCATATTGCTTTGGTGCATGATCAACATGTGACGTCACCTGCCATAGGTTACATTTGTTGTGTAATATATGGCAGAGAAATCATGGATGCCTGGAACACAGTCACAGTGTGAGTACTGGAAGGTTACAAATTTCTTGCACCAATCATGAAAATAATACTCTTTATAGCTCTGGCAGGAGGGGGAGACAAAAAACCTAAAGAAAGTTTATAAAATGCAGTCACATCATGGAATATCACTCTAAGTCTCTCCAACAACAGAAGCTGTCGGTTCAATAGCACTACTACTAAAGCCTAACAACTAACAGCAAAGAGGAAATACAGACTGTGATTGATGGTTTACACTTCCTTTTTTGCTGTCATTAGTAAAGATCCTACTAATGACAATCTCAGCCAGTTCCATCCCAGCTTCCAATCACACAACCCATTTCCATTATATCCATCTTACCACTTCCTTAGTTTTCCACATGAATGCTTTCCAACAGCTTTCCCATACAATTCTGTACTGACACCTTCATCAGAGTTACATGCCAAACTCATCATAAAACAAAAGACTTCACTTCCCTAACAATACTAAGGTAACCTGTATAAATCAAGAATTTCCAGCACTATGAAAACTAGCCAATTAACCTTGCAAAGCTGGCCTCTATGCACAATACTGTATATTTTAGGGGAATTTAAACTGAAAACTCCTCTGTCCTGGACAGTAGTTGGAATGTAAATCCAAGCTAATTAATATCTAAAGGGCACAACAGTGAAATCAACTGTCACATTTTCCCTAGAATATCAGACCACATCAAGACACCAGACTTTGGAACAAATTATTAGTGGCAGTCAACAACTCCTTGGAGACTTCGATAAAAATGAAGCCCCAACACATATCAGCACTTACAATCGCCACTTTACCTGAAGGCTAATAAAACAGTGAGACACCTCACAGCTACAACTATGAAGGAAGTTACATATCCTAGTAAAGTCTGGCTTTAATTCTTTTCCCCCTACCCATGCCATAAACACATGGTTCTTTAATGTAAAAACATAACAGACATTTGACTTAGATCGACTGAATTCACTGTGACTTAATTAGAGTAAATTTAGACATCTGTAACTGAAGAAACTGTGTCCACATATTTTACTCAAAAATTAGTGTTTACATCACAAAATTATGCCACCAATTTACTGAATACTCAGCATAAGTCCACAGTGACAAACTGAATCATTCAAAGTTACACAATCTAAAGCTCACAGTTTTGGTCTGAAACACTTAACTGAAAGAGGTTTTACTGTAACATGAACAGGAGATGACGACTGGATACAGCAGTAGCTCCCATTTCATGTTGCTTGAATTAAGTTTTTCCCTCATTTAATGTTCAAGTTCACTGACCCTGAGTCAGTCATCTCAGTGTTATATTTCCTTCATTTAACATTTTCCTCACTTTAACGATGAAATCCATTTTTGCAAAATGAAAATTAAAAGAGGGTTTTGGGATATTCAATTAATTCCAAGACAGAGGATATGCAGCATTTGAAGATGCGATGCTAAAAATCTCACTTTGCAGAGGAAATGCACAGAAAACACCTTAGCTATGATAATTGGTTGCATGGTCAAGATTCAGGCTGCATAATTCTTCGTTGTACTCTTTACACTTAGTACGCAGATGCTAAGTATACCATGTAACTGACATGCCACATGTTAATCTACATTTTAATATACTAACCCTTTGGTACTAGATTAAATGTCTGACATGACAAACAGGAGGTTGGAATTTACATAACAGCTGCATAAGGAAACCCTTAAATTTCCATCATCTGTAAATGACATTTGGCATTTTGAGCATCACAGTGCATGAGTATACCTGATGTTAGGAACAATTGGGTTAAAAGCATTAATGGACATTTCATTTCACTGTGTTCTACTGTACTAGGCATGGCAAAGGCCTCACTTCAGAGAGATCCAGTATGGAATACACTGGGGCAGTGGAATTTCTATGGCTTAGTGAAATAAGAACTCAGACATATATGTATGCACATGAAATTTTCTGCAAAATATTATTTGGAAGAATAAAAATGTTTACATCCCTACCCAGCCTGTTTGGCACAGAACAGTGCTGCTGCTACATCACCACAACGCAGACAATAGTAAACCAGCGGCCAGAATGGTTGATCTTCCACAACACCATCCTCTAGACCTACCAGGCCTTGTGGAACTCGGACTGCTACATAACTGCGAACTAATGGAAATGTTCCAGGTACACCACCTCGACAAGCTTGTTGGAGATTTCCCATCACCACACTGGTCATATATGTCTTGTATCTAGAACACATACCAATCAGATACTGACCAACATTCAGCACTGTGAAAAAGGACCACTCAATAAATTGCATGTAGAATTCCAGCATATCCATAAATAGCACGGCAATAACAAAACAGACTGGGAGCAGTAGTGTGAAGCTCCCATACTGACCAGAATATGAATATGTCCCTAAGTCACCATCTGAAATCTGGGGAGGTACCTCATAATTGTGCAGAAAGATTAATATGTTCTACATTAGCATTTTCCTGAAAACTGAAGATTGTGAAGGGAAGTCATTTTATATGCAGGGCCATCTTACATTATGGTAAATACATTATATTCAGCCAGTGAGCATGAGAACACAAAGGTAAGGGTACAGCAATCCCTGTTCAGGACTATTCAGGCCCTGAGGGTTCCAGGAGTTTGAGGCTCCCAGATTTCAAAACAGTCGGCACATGAAGTTGGTAAGGTTGTCAGCCCTAAGCACTGGGTGCCTGTACCCCCTTGGAAATGTTCCTGGTACACATTTCTGTTAGAGGCTGAGTTAACCCCAGGGCCATATTGTGGCTGGAAGGATTATGTCAATGAAAAATTCCAGTGACATCAATGCGAATCAAACCCATGACCTTGTGGCTTGTAGTGCAGTGCCTCAACCAACTGCACCACTGCGTGACCCAACCATGAGAACACAGGCATTGGTAAACCAACATACCTTGAGTATGAACATCACAAAACACAAGCAGCTACGCAGTATGTGACAATTAAGAAAAATCTGGCAGTTATTCAGCTGGGCGATAAATCTCCTGCCTTATATGCCAGAGTGACAACACCATAATAAATTTCACTGTACAAACTGAACGTGGGGGGACAAAAAAATTCAACACCTTAAGTTTCTAAATTGTGCACAGTGGCACCATCTGAACACAATGTAACAACTACCTAAAACACTAACAGGATGAAAATGGGGCTGTACACACCTGTCTTCCAGATATTTTCTAGCTTGAGTAACAAGGATGTTTTGAACCTGTGGCAGAACCCGCGTAGATAAAGGATCACCTGTTGCTCTTGGGGGAACTTCTGACATATAGCGAATCATTTCCCATAACTCACTCACTTTCTACACAGAAGATACAAAGAGCAATTATTACTTACAGCAACTCAGATATGATTCTATACAACCAATTGACTTGCATCAATCAATAAATTAAGCATAACAGAAGCATCATTAAAGAGTATTCAATTAAAATTAAATAAATCTGGAGAAATTGAAAATGCGCATTTTTATTGCAAAAAATGTATGAAATGAACAAATGATAGGTGCAAGGTACATACCAGTATTTTGGGGCAGCAACTATCATTCTAAATTTCATATTTCAAATATTTAAGTATGTGACATTTTAAAAATTTTGATTATTTTAATTTAAATTTCGGTGCATCAGTTCTGTTATATGCATCTGATCTACACAGCAACCTACAGTTTACTTCACAATTCTTCTACATGAACATACAAGATATCTGGAACTAACAAGTTGTAAATTAGTTATGTTTTATAATTAATTATGTGATATACAGACTCCCTGATGATAATCCCACAAGGATTATCATCAGTGCAAATACAAAGACAGTGCATTTGTTGGTGAATTATTATAAATATAGTAACAAATGGCATGAAGTACATGAGACATCTAACTGCGAAACTTGAGTGAGATGAAAAATTTGGTTGGTACATAGTAAAGCAACAGATCTAAATAGTTTTCATGTCATTTTTTATGATTTATAACAATAAATCAAAGCTATACTATACCTTATCATTCAAGCTGTCTGCAACTTGTGAAAACTTATCCACTAGAGATGGCCGAATGACTCCTTGAACCACGACCTTGTTATAGTCTGTCACTTGTTTTGCATATGCCATTTCTTGGTTATCCAACAGACTTCTAACTCTAACTGTGTCACTAATAATGGAGGGCTGAAAGCGCAATACATTTCATACACTGTCAGTACCTTACGTCATTCACACAACTAACAGTGACAAATGCAAGGAATTTCAAACTTGCAGTACCTGAATATTTTACAAAGTGTGTAGAAAAATAATTTTTTTTTTTTAAACATTGTTACAGTCACTAGTAAACATGAGAGACACAACACAGATAGGCCTTTTTAAGTTTCACCAATTATTCTTACAGCAAGCTACCACTGTGAAAACAGACTGCCAGAGAAGCTTATGGCACTCTCTGTGGAACAAAACATGCAAGTCACTACAAAGGTAACAGCATAATCTGCTACAGTCATTCAAACCAGTCTTCAATAACTTTGCAGTACAGCAGAAACTCCCATGTCATTTGTACACACATTGCAGTTTCAAGTATTCACAGAAGAAATATTGCGGTAAAATATGTATGCCATGATGTACATCTCTAGCTTGTTAGAGGAATAATACACAAGAGGTCACATCTACCCAACCACGTGGCCTCTACCCAACCAGGCAGGATTTCATACGTCACTTTGCATGTGATTATTTTTCTCACATACTGCCAGCAGCCATAAATCATGTACATGATACAGCAATTCTAAGAATATGCAGAAGGTGGGAGTTCAGCCACAGGCACAATGTGCAGGAACTCTGATGGCCAGGAGCTCACCACCTGATATCAACATGGTTGACATAAAATACAAAATGATGGTGGAGGAACTTTCTGTGGCTTTGTGGAAGTCAGAACAGGAGATGAGAAGCATATATTCACGCATACCTATATCTGTGTACCACTGATGGTAATGGGATATATTATAGACTAGTTAGAAATGACCCAAAATGGAGTCCTATACATAAAAAGTTTCTTCTTTACCTCTGGCTGGAGTGAGAGGTTGAGGAACTCTTCAGAAGTTCCAGCAAGAGCATTGAGTGTTTTCTGTTTTTCTTGTTTCCATTCACTTTTGATATGTTCCCACTGCAATTTCTCTGTATCATCAAAGCACTGAAATCAATAATCTAATGTCAACAAAGAACAAAAAATAAACACTTCCAGTAAACAGATATGTAATATATTTAATTGTTTTGATACATATGTTTACATTTCATACAAAAGAAAAAGAGAAAATGAGCTTTTGAAGAAATCTGTACACAGCCATCTAAGAAAGAATAAAATAAGGTATAAGAGCACTAGAAGGTTTATTCTCAACAGGGGAGCAGAAAGGAAGGGAGACAAAAAACAACATAAAAACTCAAAAGAAATGCAGTGTTTAATGGGTTTAAGGTAGACTAAATGCATTTGTTATTCAGAACTGTCACATAAACAAAGAAACTTAAATTTAAATACTGTCACTTTTATTGTTACACCATGCATGTTGTCGAGTTACTCAATTATTACACCAACTACTGCACATATATAAAATTTATAAAATTTACACATTAAAACATTAAAAACACTCCGACATTTTTGGTTGTAAGACCATCATCAGGGAGCTATATATTCCTTGCTAAAGTCACACTAGAAATAGTCACAGATTAATTTTGTTGTACAAGCTGGGTGTTGTGGCAGCATGCCATGTTGTGTAATGTTATGTTGCGAAGAGTGCCCTGCTATGGATGTGCATTCTGTGCTTCATTGCGTGAGTATCACGCAACGAAGCACAGAATTTACTAGAATAATTTAGCTTGAATGTTTTGGAAACAGATCCTGGTTCCAATATGTTGTATTCTTTACTGTGGGTGTCTCCAAGGATAGTAGTTTTATCACACAGAAAGCTTGCATCTCCCAACATGTTCTGTCACAAGAGTTGTGCTTGAGACATACAATAAAAAAGGGGACATACCATAGATGAAGAAAGAGTATAACATACCACTGTCAGAGCAATTTATAAGTGATTTTAAGGTAATAATTTGAGTAGTAATACAGTAACTAACCTTACAACCAAAAATTACCCCTTCATAAAGAGCAGACCCAACTGTATGCAAAATGCACATGTATTTACTTAGCTAAAAGTTTTCATTCCATGTAAAACACATGAACTTTAATTAATGGAAGATACAATTTTAAGCAGTCCTGTCCCCAAACCATGAGTCACATCTTTTACTCAAGGACCAGAAACCTGAACCTGTTAAATTTTATGCACTGTTCACATAATTCCAGCAGTTTTCCTTTTGTGAGATTAAAGTGATTAACAGCATTACACACACCAAACAAGTAATACATTTTAAAACAAATCCTTATTCTATGAGATGTTTTCAAATGTTACATGTGGTACTTATTCTGTTTGCATGAAAGTAAGGCAAGGAAACTTACAGTTCTATGGGTCTCCTCAATAACTGACAAAATAGCATTCTCCATTTCATTTTTTAGGAAACTCTGAATATCTGCATCAGGAATGGGCTCAAGAGGTTCAAATGTTTTCCGAGCACTTAATACCTCAAGTTTTTGTGAAAGCTGTGGTAGATCAACTCCTTTTGAGCCCAGAAGTAAATGCCTGAAATGGAAGCAGCAAAGATCAAGATTTTGCTTGAGTTATTTAAGGATACACACTGGTTTTACAGCATCAAACAATACAATTATCATGCATGAAGGACTGGGAATTGGATGTGGCCTCTCTCAAGGTACTATTACACCAACTAGAAGGACTATGAACCTCAGTCAAGACACCTAGTTTGCAGTCCCTGGATAATACTTGAATCTTCCAAATATGAATTGCCTGAATCAGTCTCTATGCAACATTTGTAAGAACAATTACACACACCTCATCAAACACATTGGGTGTAAAAGAGTAAGATTATTTGCCAGCTGTGCCATGGCATGGCCTATCTGCTATGCACAATCAATGTGTTGGGTACTGCCTTTCTTACTAATTCGGTAACAGTAATAAAACCCTGCAACAAACATCACAGTTTTACCAACATTAGAGGACATGCTGCAAATATTACCCCTACATTCCCCACATTTCTAAACTGATCTGGCACACATTGCACTTGTTCTCTGGCTATGCAAGACACTATTAACAAGATAGTGTTTCTGTGGGGAACCTGCATTTCAGAAAACTCTCTTCTGAATTTACTCTGAATGCTTCTAGCTACACTACAAATAAAACCCCACAGAACAATAGAACCTTGTACAACACCAAGTAACATGTGGAATATTGCATGGCAGTAGATACCACATCCTCTGCTCACTGCTATTGACTCATCAAGACAAGATTTATGGAAGTTAAAAAACAAAACTAACTTTCCTGTAAAAAAAACCAGTGCACACGTCCACAGCTAACAGTACACAAACTTTTACAAGTAAAAGGACAACTTCAGAACTAAGTATTACTCGGTGCAGTGCAAATGACAAGCCTAAAAACACACTTAGCAATGTTCTGTGTTACTCACCAGCTTACAGCCACTCCCACAGTGTCACCTGCACTGCACAAAGTAACTAATGCTTGCTTTTAGAGTGGATCTTCTACTTATAAAAAGGTGTGATAATATGTGCTACACACAATTTACTGTACATGTGTTCAACATGTTTTGTAAATAATAAACTAATTATAATTAATAAAGGATTCACTATTTATTGTGCATGTGTTCACCTTGCTTGGTAAATAATAAACAAGCAATAATTATTATAGGATTAGGTATCACTATGCTTTGGAGTACTGAAATACAGTCCCCCCCCCATGGCGCTGTGGCCCAATGCGGGCCATGGCCTCCTCATTCTTAAGGTTTCTGGATCACACACAATGACGCATCACAGTCAGTAGGACTACTCTGGACGAGTGATCAGCTTGTCGCAGAGACCTCTACCTGATAACACACAACACTCACAATAGACAAACATCCATGCCCCCGGTGGGATTCGAACCCACGATCTCAGCAGGCGATCGGCCGCAGACCTACGCCTTAGACCGCGTGGCCACTGGGACCGGCACTGAAATACAGTGGAATCTGAAACTGACAAAGAACCTGGCAAATTCTGCGCCATGTTAAGTCACACCAATGCAGTTCAATGATCAGCAAATCTTAGCAAGTCTACAGTACATAAAGCAAACAATTTGTATTAATAAAGTAAGTAACCTAAATAAAGGCAAGAAAATCTGTTTTTACTGTATGTCAACAATTCATTGCCAAAGCTTCTTGTGTTGGATAAGGACTGTGCAAAGAAATCAGAAAGAAATACAAACTGTGCAACAAAATCAGCAAGATATAAGAAATGGAGATATTCTGTATCACCAAGAAAGAAAAAGGCTAAACCAAAGCCTGTTGCAAAACTGGATGATACTGAAAAAAGCATCAAAAGAAAAACTGTTCACAGTATGAATGATGCATAACACTCTTATATGGTTCAAAACAGCTCTAAAATATTTACAAGTGGAAATGAATTTTTCTGGATCAAGAAATCTGGCCTATAATACTCTGCACCAGTTAGGATTTACATTTAGCAAAGTGACACTGTGGCACATAGTGAAAGATTTAAGAAAAATGGACAAACGACCCTCCAGTTATGACACAAGACCTATTGAGACATCAGATGTGTATTAATGAAAAACATCACAGTTGTTGGATAAAATCTTAAGTCTGAAGGAGCCCAAAAAAAGAGATTAAATATTGGTGGGGACCTACAATTCTTTATTTTTCTTTTGTTGCTCTGTTACATCAAAATCTACATCAATGATCTCCTATAGTTTTGTCTATGTATGGTGTTAAGCTTGAAAGAAGAATTTTGGATAAAATTTTGTATGTAGACGATAACAGTGATATTCCTCGATAAAAATTACCATTCACTTTATCACTGTTTTAATATACAGTCACACAGTGCACAGAAATGTGTCTGTTGTACATCTGGACAAGATCAAAACCATGACACACAAATTTGAAAACATTTTGTACATACATGCAAGGATATAAAAACTACAAACTCAAGGCTGCCTTATAAAACAAGATGCAAAAAAATATCCAAGTACATAACATACTTGCTCAATTGGCTCAGAATTGGGTATAATGGTGGGCTATACTGAAGACTGTAATAAATCTTCAGGTTCCACAAAAGATGTGGAAATTCTTGATCAGCTAATTGATTATGAGCTTTTCAAGGACTCGGTGTATCTGACGAAAATACACAGTACATGAAAACCACATCATCAGGCAATACACACAAAATATAATGCATCAACTGTAAAAAGGACTAATAAAATGTGGATCAGGTTTGTAAGACACTACGTCCTGAGATTCAATTACACCGGGTTCATAAGATACACCATGCACACTAGCAGTAACCATCACAGGCAACACATACGCCTGAGTGTCCTGTGCTCCAGCCTGTGTCACTCTTGACCATAACTCTGTGGATGCTTCTAGAACTTGACGTAATGTCCTTTCAACCTTCGGCAGATCACCACTACCTTCCACTTCTGCTGACAGCTGTTCCGCTGCATGAAGCAACTCACTGAAATCTGATTCTGCCATGACACTGAAATTAATACAAAGTATGCAACTGAGATTTTGTTCTTCTGTAATACTTGAATATGTAGTCCTCAAATGTCAAACACCAATCACACAGTGATGAAGCACAACATCCCAGATGAATGGAGAACTCAAATGAAACACCGCAGATTCCTAGAAACCAACAAGGACAGAACTGAAATTCTAGGTGCCAATATTTATAGGCTAAAATTTTAGCAAAATCAATTTACTTGAATATAGAAGTACACTTGAGATGTATAATTTTAATAGCTAATAAAAATTTTTATTTTGGCACTCATGGTTCAATCTGTCAAACAGTAATTATCTGACAGAATGTCTAACATCCTCACACAGAATCATCCAGCTCCAGAAAACAGTCTACATATATTAGAAATGTAACTGCCATACTTTGTATATTAGTAACAAAAGGCCTTGTTAACTGTTCTCCTCCAACAGCACACAGAGCTGCAGCCAGCATAGCATGGTCACTACTAGACTCACCTCAGAAGAGTCACGCAGTATCATACCTTTTCCAAAAATATTTACACTGTTGGAAGAACATTCACAGCTTTTGCCCATGTATTTTTTTTCAAGCAGATAGAAAATGCTTGGTGGTGTGCACACAGTCCTTCTCTCCTACCAGTTTGCTTCTACACCCACTGCCAACAACTAGTATGTAAACTGGTTCCAAGATCACACACACATACATGCACATACCCATTTGCACTTTCACATGCATGCACACAGGCATATTAATTTTGGTGCAAGTTCTTTCTGGGTAACACTGTTCAACATTTTTGTAGCATGTCAATGCTCTGTATAGGCATCAATTACTAATTAATTCTTGAACTTCCAAAGGCACAATATGGGTTTTTGTAAACATTATAATGAACATTCACATTCCACAGGAAGGGAAGCTAAATAGCTTAGTAACTCTTAGCTTCTCATGAAGGATACCACTGATTATACAGTGGTATATGGTCGGATGATTCGAAACGAGCTATAAAATACGTGCAAAGGCACAGTACTAACTTACTGTAAAATGCTATTTTAGCATTTACCTGGGAGGGTGGAAGAACACCATAAAAAATTTTCGGAAGAACAGTAGATCTGTAGGCTAAGAACTGACTTTGGGGCCTGACAAAGGTCTGTTAAAGAAAAATAATGTAAACATAATGAAATATACACAGTGCATGAGGAATGATGGAGCATCTTACAGCTCAATTACGCATTTCCACACTAGGGTTAAATAAAATATGTGACAGACTGTGCAGTTCAGTTTGTTCAGCTCTCCATGGAACAAATACCAGTGGGATGTGTGTGTGTGTGTGTGTGTGTGTGTGGGGGGGGGGGGGGGTGCGGGTGGCGGTTTCTGCTTGGTTTCCTCCCACGCAAT
>Ga0123354_10014450_pt1 | contig 12297 bp, 8 predicted proteins | sample TergutLab28metaG_2_FD_97872 | JGI IMG/M metagenome (GOLD analysis project Ga0123354, IMG submission 97872) | Labiotermes labralis P4 segment gut microbial communities from Petit-Saut dam, French Guiana - Lab288 P4 | ecosystem: Host-associated > Arthropoda: Insects > Digestive system > Gut ... | reverse complement strand
GTTCCAAAGTAGGGCCGCCTTTGGTATCTCTCCATCCTCTTTTCTTAATGTGTGACCAATCCATCTAAATTTTCTTTTTCTTATTTCTAAATTTATATCTTCTTGTCCTGTTACTTTCCATAGATCCTTATTGGAAATGCTGTTTGGCCACCATATTCTTAATGTATATCGTAGACATCTGTTCACAAAGGTTTGTATTTTATGCTGGATTTCATTTGTAACAAGCCAAGTTTCACATCCATACAAAAGTACAGACTTCACACAGGCATTAAATATCTTAATCTTGGTATCTTTGCATAATGATTTATTTAGCCACACTTTTCTCAGTTTGGAGAATGATACTTTAGCCTTCTGTATTCTCGAGTTAACTTCTTTACTGGTACCTCCAATTTCAGCTACAATACTACCCAAATAGAAAAAGTCTGATGATCTTTTAATGTCCTCTCCATTTAATCTGAGCCCTTGGTTTACTGTTGTATTAACACGTATTTCTTCTGTCTTTAAGGACTTAATTACAAGGTCAGCCTTTTTGGATTCCTTCCAGAGATCATCCAATTTCCCGTGCATATGCTCATATTTATGGGACACAAGACATACATCATCTGCATATTCCAAATCATCTAATGATTCCCGTAATCTCCATGTTAATCCTCTTTCCTTCCCATCCAGTGCTCTACACAATACACCATCCATAACCAGCAGGAACAATAATGGTGACAGAAGGCAACCTTCAACACGGAAATATGCAAACATATTTTAACATGAACGAAAGTCAGCCAGACCAGTTGCAACATAAAACTTACGAGTCTGGCACCTGGTCACAGAGAGCCCCTTTAGTACAAAACAAATGGCAACTGCTGTGAAGGGTTAAAAGACTGTTATCAGGTGTATGGGTTTCAGCACCTTATAAGTAGACTGTAATTGATACTTGACAGTTACACCAACCTTGGGTCAAACTTGGGTAGACATATGGGTGTCCAGCTCTCTGCAGCTTTGAATGACTCCGATGAATTCACCAGATTGAAAATCAGGTGCAGATCCACTGGATGAATGAAGTACTTCTTCATGCGTACAAGTGTAATAAGCTGATTATTGGCAAGCAATATAGCGAACACAAGGTTCTGAAACAAGATACAGTAATGTAATTTACTTCAGCTTTCTGTATAACATTAACTCAAACTATGTGTGGTTGGAGTGATTCCACAAAGACTCCAACTTCGGGCATAGCTACTGTTAGCAGGCTAGTCTCACGTCACAAGTGAGGGGAACAAATAGTCATGTGCACGTACTAGATCAATGTGTTTCCGAAATCACAGCGGTGGAGGCACAAGTAATCTTGCGTACCGTCTTGTGCTTGCACGTACCCTTTTCTGCTTCAAAGACACTTCATTAGCCAGAATACAAATAAAAGTCAGATGCTGCCCAGTCACTCCTGAGTTTACAGGAAAATGCTGAAAGGCCAGACGTGGGAGGGTGTAGCAAATGTGTTGCAATGCACACAGAAAGAGGCAGATCAATGCGAGTTTGATATCGCAGTCTTGAAGGTGCACGAATGTGTTGTGTCTGCAACTGGAGTCACTAAAAATGCAATAAAAAGGATAGAGAAGGTATTGCTAAATTTGCAGGCTGAAGCAGCTACCTCATACAACACACCACAAAGAATAAAAACCACCCCTGACCACATGGAAAGACCGACAATTTCAATGTGTGTTATGTGTGTGTGGTGCACAGAACAACACACAAATTACATCCATATGAAAAAATGCTACCAACAGGTAAGGCTGAGCTGATAAAGTTACAGGGGAATACTGGATACAAGGACAAGTATCCAGTTTGTTAAAAATATTCAAGGCCCTTGGGTTTCAGTAGAAGAAAATCCAAGATAACAAGCATATTCTCAGGGAAACAGAAGATGTCAGATGTGCGCATGTGGCCTTTTTGTGGGCAATTACTATATTTCGTAGGGATGGTTATGTGATTGTATAGTCACCAGACATATATTCACACCTCCCACACTACCAAAAAAAGCATAGTCTGATGATACTCCTCAGGGATGCATGACACCTAGCTTGAAGTGTCAACAGCTGATTATTGCGCATGTGGGAAAAGAAAAGCATTTTATTCTTGGTGCATTGATGACTTTTAATTTCAATCAAATGATGGGGAAACTATTACAAAGAAATGAACAGTGATAATTATACTGTACGTGTATGTGGTGGTTTCAAGAGAGATTCCAAATTTACCCTACAGCTCCATTTTTGTAATTGACAATACCATTTATCCCAACATGCTAAGTGAGAAGCGTCAAACATATTCATCAAGAAGGACGATATAGAAAACTGGTTGCTGAAGAACAAAACACCTTTCAGTGGTGACTTGCTGAAGACTGAACTTTATGCTCCTAGAAAAACTGTGTAACTTTAAAGAACACATCCCACTGTGTTATAAATTCAATAAAAGGAGAAAGGATAAATTATCAGTCAAAACACAACTTATATTCTGTTTCAAAGGCTTTTGCGTGCCGATGGATTGATTTAATTTGAAACATGTAACCAAGACCCATGAAAGAGAACATAACTTGTGTTTTGACTGATAATTTATCCTTTTACACTTTATTGAAGGGGACCGCGGTAGCAGAGTGGTTAAGGTGCTGTGCTACAAATCGAAAGGTCGCTGGTTCGATTCCAGCTCGTGTCAGTGGATTTTTCATTGATATAAAATCCTTCCGATGGCACTATGGCCCTGGGGTCGACTCAGCCTCTAACATAAATGAGTACCAGGAGTATATCCTGGGGGTAAAGGCGGCCGGTGCGTAAGGCTGACAACCTACCACCATCCTGCGCTGCTGTCACGAAATCTGGGAACCTTAACTTCCTGGAACCCTCTGGGCCACTCCAGGCCTGTAACGGGACCGATTTACCTTTACACTTTATTGAGATTGCATCAACCAAGACACAAGTTGTAGGTTCTTGATGACTTATTGAGTGCCAGTGGACTCACAGTTCTCCATTTTCCACCATACCATTCACATCTTAACGCCATTTAAAACACCTGGGGTGATGTCAAGCAGTGGGTCAGAAAACAGAATGTCATGTTCAAGATGAATGACCTGTGGTAACTGTGGTTTGCAGAGATCAGTGGTTTGTCATCAAGTTCAGAATACAGAACAACAGTACATTTGCACAGAAAGGCTTATGGAACCAGAAGTAGAAAGGCTAATGTTTAGTGTGAGTGGCGGTAGCACCAGTGCGGATTCATCATAATCAGAAAGTGACTTAACACTGAAAGTGGTCTCCTCCAGTTCCGTCATGGATTGTGCAGTGGTTGGTATCATGCCACTCAAATAATTTACTTACAGGTAAGTTCGTTGCATATCATGAGAAAAAATTTACTAACCTTTAACAGCCAAACAGTGAAACACTGTCCCAGTAATGTAAATGTCCTCAAAGGGTGAAAGGGAAAGCACCATGACAATTTAAAACTTTTTTTCATTTATAAATATAAGTCTCTTTTTCAGCATATCTGTCTTAAAAGTTTTCAATTGGTATACGAGTTTGTTCAAAAATTGATTCTAGTTAAAATGCCATATAACATTAACCACCTCGAGAAAGGTGGGATTCGATTTCCCTCCCCATCAATTTCAAGATGAACTTAGGGAACAGGTAGATGGTCACTTCCTTACGAGTGTACTTTTTATTTGAAGTGTTTAGGATTAAATATGTATGAAATACAAGGGATTATACCAGCAAGAGAAAAATGGCCATTTAAAGCAAGAAGAGCCCTGGATGCCAATGGCTATGTTGGGGTTTAATTATCTTGTAGTTTAAGTAACACTGTGACTGTCATCTGCATGGAAGATTGAGCAGATGTGATGTCCACCAATGTAGCAGCAGCAAGTGGGTGGACCAAGGTGGACACATGGCTTCTGATACATGATGGCTGCTATCAAATGAGTGAGGCAGGACTGTACGGTTTGTGAAACTTGTCGTGAAGGTTGTTATTTAAGATCACAAGGAGTCTGTGGAATTTCTGCAGTTACATCGTCAATATCAGTAGCCTTATTTTTCCTTCTACAGCACATCTCAAAAAGCAAGGCAGGAAGATGATTCTTAGACTGCTTATTTCAAAAGTCTATGTAAACTGAAGAATTGTTTGCAAATTTTCTGAAATGCTCTCAGAATGAAGTGCAGAGCTGCCAAATTCTGATTACTTCTTCATAACTCTTTAACATCTCTCTCACAAGGGATTTTTGTTTCAATCTGTCAATTATCTATGATATCACATTTTTATAACACTTTAATTCCTTCCATTCTGAGCTCTTCAACACAAAGATATTCTTTTGTTACGTGGCGAATTTACGCTGATCTTGCAGCAAGCTACACACTGTTAAGAGACAATGAACAATGTTACATGCATAAGCAGTTTCAAAGAAATATGTGTCAATCATAATATGGAAACAGCTAATACTGTATTCACCAGAGTATAAGATGACCCTACATACACTGTATTTACCTGAATAAAAGATGATCCCCCCCATCTTCCATGTGCATCAAAATATACAAACAGCACACTTTTAAACCCCATTTTTCAGATGAGGAAGTAGGTCAAAATTCTTGTCGTATATCTGGATTATGATGGCCCCCTTCATATTTTTTATTTTCAGGAAAATAGCTACATACAATATGAAAAGATTCAAACTCTCCCCAAACTCATTTTTACGTAATACATCAGGAAAAAAATTCACATCTTATATTCTGGGGAATATGGTATATTTTATTTTCATGACCAACCTTAATCTTTCCGCACGTTTGTATTATAGTCTGTGTAATGGAATCCCTCACAGATGGTATCAGTGGTAAGCATTTGACTGCACCAAGAAGAAATGCTGGTTCCTTTTCCATAAAATTCAGAAGGTGATCAATCAATCGTTCAGCACCAGCTAACAGACGACGCAAATCATAATTGCGCCGCTGCTCATAAATTCTGTTCAGTTGGGAGGATGTGAGAACGCTCACAACTTGGTTATATACATACCTGGAAGAAAATTAGAGGTTTTCACACTGATGAAAATTCATAATGTGGCCCTCTGGGTTATGACTTTGTGTAGTAGCCATACTGTGCCTACTGGACTGCAGTTGCCATACGTATCATCATAATCATCATCATCATCTATCCATCCATCAAGTAACCAAATGTATAAATGAGTTATCTTCTGCTTAATGTTACTTTAAATTGTGCCTCTCCTCTCCTAAAACTTTGAGTTAACACAGTAAGATGTTGAAAGTTTAGAGGCCAGCATAGTACATACTTTCCTGAAAACAAGGAAGGTTGGCAAATGTTCGATGATGATCGTACTTATTCTCTGTATTAATACCACGGACAGCTGAATTTGTGTAAAACTTACCTTTGTCATTTACAGTTAATTTTATCAAGGAAAATATGCACTGAAGATAAAAATATACAATCTGTCTTTTAAACTGACTTCTACAAGGTTTCTAGGCTTTGCACCAACCACAATTCTATCAATTTTATTTTGTGAAGTGTCTTCTTTAATGTAAGATGAATTATCCCCGCAAAATTATTCCATATTTCATTATTCAGAATACAGAACACTTCAACATAAACTTGGAAAAAAAATTAAGAGCCAACACACTAATTACAACTAGTCTTTCACCTATCAATATACATGGTCCACACAAGATATAAATTTAGTCCACTGGTTAGAACAACAGAGAAATACAGAGTGAGCCAAAGTAACTGTGCACCTACCACAGATGATGGGTACTTTCAGAGAATACCTGTATATCAATTCAAATACATTTTCCACTCTTACTACATTACAAAAAAATTTTGGAAAGGCCCCCGCATATGTGTAGCCATGCATGTACATGTTGTTTCCTGCTTGCAAAGACACATGACAGTTCCATTGGAGGGATGTTCCATATGAAATTAGCTATGGATTCAAGGAGAATATGAGGATTGTCTTTGTAAACTGTGCTGTTCATTATTCACCATGGATAATGATCAGGAGGTGTAAGATCCGGCCAACATAGTGGCAATAATACCTTTAAAATTGTTCTGTCCCTAAACACACTACACAATAGTGCTCATGAGTTGTGTGCACATGCAGCAGCATTGTCCTGTTGGAAGTTACCATGGGCCATTTCAACCTTATATAAATCAATGTACAATGAATGGGTAATGATCATTTTGCAATAACATTCCAAGCTGACGATGTCATGGAAGAATACGGGGCTGATTATCTGATTTCATGATATGGTCCAACACAAACCAGTCTTCTGATATTGTATTATGTCTCCCTGATCCCCTGTCTGTTGATGTAACTGGACAAATGAAACTACACTTCAGTGGTAAAAATGTGACTCCAGAGTATCCTGTCCACTGGAAGTAATGAGTCTATAAGCCATCCGCAACAATGAGCATGCCTGAAGATGCCCCTTTCTTTCAATTCACCCAGTGATTTATCTTGCAGAAACACAAATGATTCTTCAACAACCAACATTTGCTGCTATATGAAAGGCCCAGCAGCTGTGACAATTTACGAATGTACTTTTCTGGGCTTTGCAATATGCAGTCCAAAATAATCAGCACTTTGTGACTAATATGTGTTCCTAAACTGGTACATATACTGGACTTTTTCAATTGCATCATCTGTTTTTGAAACATAACATTTCAAATTTCTGTCACCAAATAAGAAAACATAATAATACAAAGCCTATTCTGCAAGGTCCTCTGGAGTAAGGACTGGAGACAGAGGTTCTTTCTCTAATGTTCTTTGACCTGTACTTGGAACCATGCCTCCCCATTCTCAAAGTTTCTAGACATCTGAGATTTTATAAGGTGAGATGTCAACCCATGCCCAATTCCCAAGTTGGAAGACCACGTATCTCTCTACACTATAGAGGCCAGTTGAAATGTGATGGCACACGTGCAGAAACCAGACTTCTTCTTTCAGCAAAATGGTTGAGTCCATTTAAATCGGCCGTGGGGCAACAGTTCAGTTGACTAACGGCAGCCGAGGTGTGCGCATCAGCGGTAGTAATGCTGGATACACCATGTTCCGAGGTAGTGTGAAGGGTACTGGCTACCCACTCCATTCGACAGTTTCCCCTTCACTTTCCCTCCCATGCATCACCATATGCCATCATATTTCAACTGGAGTCTACCTCGCCCAAAGCCTGTCCAGCATGGGCGTCCCTACCAGCGGCTATGCTGCTGCCTGCTTAGCTTTTGAATGCACTGGTGAATGCAAGCTCTTTCACCTGGCTAAACATGCCTTTGACAACATGGTGTGTCCAGCTGCTCTTAGGACCAAACCCTGGCATGTGTTATCCCAAGATGGAGAAATTTAAGCTGAAGATATGGCAAATAGTCTAGTTGATGTAAATTGGAAGTAAGGTGCAACTACAGCATTCAGTGTGCATTTTCTTTCATTAAAAAAATTTGGCCACAATAATACTGCTTACAGTTTGAATGTGCTGAGAAGTTACAAGTTAAATTCTCGTAAAACGTTTTAGTGGTCAAGTTAGCTCCACAAACCATTCTCATATGGCACTGGTGATGAGCCAATCATATGGGTTGGACATGGACCATTCCACTTGTTTTTTTTTTTATTTTGATTTTTTACTTTGATTCTGGCCGAGTCTGCTATTTAATACTTCATTATATGGCAACTACCACCAGTATTTTGCACACAAGAAATACCATAAATTCATATCAGAATCCATACAAAGTTGTGTTATACTAAAAGAGAGTAAAATAGTCTTTCTGTCAAATACAACAACATTTATTTACTTTATTTTAATACAACAACACATTCGCTGGAAAACAAAAACTATTTTACTTTCTTTTACATTAAAAACATGATGGTATGTTGTCAGTAAAAATAGTTGTGTTCAAGTTGAACTTGCGGTGAAATTAAGAAGGTTATGCAAAAGCAGTTTATAGTGTTTTATTACTGGCAGAACAACATTGTCTAGTAAGCTAAGCAGGCACGCCAACCTTAACGTCTTCTGTCGATATACCCTGAGGTCAGACCATTGCATGAAACCTGGGCCCTTTGACTTTCTGTATGCCAACATCTATACTTTGCTGCCCAAGCAGGAAAATGTACATCTAGCATGCAAACAGGGGACAACATAACACCACCAACAGACAAGCCAAGGTGAGCAGACGGGTGCATTGAAGATAACACGAAGAGAGAGGAACATAGACTAGTTTGATGTAATGAATAGAACAATACAAATATGATATTTTTATATCTTTTAGCTCATTATGGAAGCACAGCCACCTTCCGTATTGTTAGAGCATAATGAAAAATGACACGTGGAAAAGCTGCAGTTTCATTGTATGCTTCATTCACTTTACAGCATTGTCTATCAATATAAACACATCAAACACAAAGTGTTTTTGGAGCAGCCATACCACCATCACTTGTGCCAGAACAGTTACTTCCTTCTCCATACAGCATTACAGTTCTGTTTATACATAAAAATTACATGTTCATGGAGTATTGTGAGAGTATAACCAAGAATTCAAGTCTCAGAACTGTGGTACTTAGATCGTGTAAACACTTCAGTGTCAATATACGTACACTGCATATAAGTGCAGTCATTAGTTGTGTTCCTTGCAGGGTCCAGGATCACATGTCATCGTGAGGAAGGTATGGGCATACTGAAACATGTATTATTTTGCATATGTACACTGACAATGTTATAAAGGGACTAAGATAGGTACGAAAAATTGAAGTACAGCAACTACAACAAGATGCACAAAACTGTCGCTTAAATACATGAGTACATTTACCTCAACCATTCTTAATCAGCATAATCTAGGTACTGTATTACAGTACACAGTTCTGATGACAGAACGTGGGTCTTGTAGTACTTACGTGAGCTGCAGGACCAGCTGCGATACACTTTCTGTTGTCCGTGATACAGAAACAAGGATAATAGGGCCTTTTATAAGGAACACAAACTTAGAATTTCCTGCATGGATGGACCGAATTGTATCCTGATTTGCTTGTACAAAGGACACTAATGCTTGCATCACACCAAATATGGTCACCAGCTTGTCTTCATTCCCATACCTGTGAACAAAATAAGGTCAGTACATTTGTGAACACACTAATAAACTTTTGCTAATGAATAACAGGCAATTAGTTTCTTGACCCACTCAATAGCTACCAATTTCTGAAGAATATCCTGTACCATGCAGTAATACTGAGGCCACAGAAAGAGAGGTTCCACAGGTTTAACCTTCCAAAACAAATGCCATCCCCAGTGAGCCCACACTCATGTCCCATTACTGCTGACGTAACTTTTACCTGTCCTTCACATGTTCACTTCCTACAAGGGAGATGGACCCTCCTAATTATTGTAGATAAAGTGGGCAAAAGTTCAAGGTGCATGGCACACCTCAATGATGATGGAGGCACAAGTTTTACTGGCAGGGCCTTAACATAATGCATTCCAGCAGTCCACATGAAGGTGCTGAAGAAAGGAGCTCACTCCTTTGCCACAGAGAGGGGATTATTCTCATAAGATGCACCACCCAAAATGCATAATTTTATTCCATAAACGTGCTGACTAGAAACATCATTGTATTATGATTTTGTCCTGCATTCTAATGATATACATAATCATACACTCAATTTTCTCCCATCTTATTTCTATACCAACTGTCTTACTAGCAACCTGTTGTGTTTTTCTTTAGGGTATTTGTGTTAAAGTGCCGCATCCAATTTTGCCGATTTCAAACCGAGGATCAAACAAAACTTAACTGGAATAGATACGATATCAAAACCAACAAAAGCACGTAAATGTACGAAAGTATATTACACAAACCATATATACATACAATGGTTTTGATATATCCAATTGTTCAATGTATGGTTATGGAACATTTAAAATCAAATGACCCATTTCATGGTTTGCACAACGTAACACTACAATACAGCCACACAGAACATTAAGATTTTAAGTATATAAAACAAATGGTGCAGTTAGTAAAAAAAGGGTCCAAAAAATGTAATACCACCTTGAATATATTGGTTTCCCCGCTGCACTGAGAATAAATACATGTTTTTTCCTTTCTTTCCATTCGGGGTTTTGCCAGCCCTCCTCTTCTGTCAAAGACCCAACAGGAGTGGCCGCAGTGTTACCATCATTAGATGTGAGGCTCGTTTCACTTAACTGTGACGCTACTTCTTCCTGAAATGAAACGTAAGAATTTTAACTGCACTATTAACTAAGCATTTGTCCCCTAAAAATTATATATCACTTACATAATCAAATATGCTGAAAACGTTTCTCGGGAATTATCTCTGTAAAAGCGTAACGAACCGTCGAAGATCATCACGAAACCCTCTGAGTATGTCCTGTCAACAAATGTTACTACATACCACTTCATCGTGTTCAATTAGCTTGTTATCCTGATCAGAACTCGAGTCATCTGGGACAGTTTTGTCATTTAATTCTTCTTGAATCTCGCTGATAGTACTGGTGGTGCTCTCTTTCATCTGTCTTTCATCAAAGCTAGAATCCATTTCCTGTTCCAATTCTTCTAAAGAATCAGTTGTAACAAGCATGGTTTCAAGAGATGCCCCTGGCTCAAAATCCGGTACAACGTATGTTTCCTCAATATTTTCTGCAACATTCTGCTCCTCACACTTCCCCTTCGACGCCATAATACAGCAGAAAACCACTTTGAATTGCAAACACTTCGTTTAGGCCACAGATTACTACCTTCCATGGATCTTACCTTACCGGTCGTCTCCGTGGAAACTTACGTCGACTACATCGCCATCTGTGAAGAAATAACCATTTAACATCTACACCGCGGCAGAAGCTTGAAATGACGAGACATACGCAACTTGCAACCGGCACCGATCCGCGCGTTATGAAAGTTTGCTCATTTCATTTATTTCACAATCCATTTATCGTATACAGATGTAGAACTAGTCATGTATACATTTAGCATAATAAATGAAGCAAGTGCACATTCAGCATAAGTTGTACCTTATTATAATGTCATATGATAGCTACGTTAATAATTAATTATAAAAACTATGACTAGAATAAGTATAAGTAATAATCTTAATAAAATTAATGTCATAGTTAATTATGCATTAAAATATTCCTCCAGACTATGAAAGGAATTACGTAACAGGTCTCTTTTTAGAGTTAGTTTGAATTTATTCTTATCACCAGATAAATCTTTAATGGCTGTTGATAGATGACTTGATCTTAACTCCTGAGTAATAAACACCCTATTGGTATATTGCCAAGTTTGTTGAAGGTAGGTATAGATTGGAAGTTTGCCTTGTATTGACTTTATGTACTTGTGAGTTAAACAGAAATTGGTCTTTATTTTTAATAGTGGTAATGTACTAAACTATGCTGCATGACAGCAGTAATGCAGCTGCCTACCATCGACGGGTACGCTATAAAACCCTGGACACTCCCAAGTGGCTAAAGCCGCTGCCCAACACGTGTGGCGCTGGGGTCGTAGGGACGTGTCGTGTCATCTGCTATTGCGTCTTCTATTGCGTCATTTCCATTACTTCTCTCACACACACACACACACACACACACCTTCTAGGTTTAAATTATTGTTATTCTTGTTATTCCTACTTTTATATTTATGGATTTAGTGTAAATTAGGAAGAACAAAGGGCCAAGAATTGAACCTTGTGGCATGCCACATTTTAACAATTCCAATTTGGACGAATTGTTATTATTGGTTATATTATCCAGTGCTACTCTTTGGTATCTACCTGTTAAATAGGATTCAATTAATGTTCTTCCACCTAAAACCAATTGTCAATTCAAGTTTCAATGGAATATCTCTGATAATTAAAATATTCTTTACTATTATGAAAGGAACTTATGAGTAAAAACCTCTTTAAACCTGTGTGATGTGCCGTCTACATCTGACCGCGACACGTGATCACACGACTGGGCATCTCCTGCTTCAGGTTAGTGTCGTCTGTTATTGCATCACTTCCATGACGTCACCCCCCTCCCCTCCCACACCGTCACGGATTCAAAAGAGTATACCTATACCTCTACTCCACCTCTGGGCCTCCGTGGCCTGTTACAGGGTGATCTTTACCTTTACCTTATATACATATATTTAATTCAGATGTTGCTTTCAAGTGGGACGGTAAGCACTTCAAAGTTCTTTTCGAAATGTCCCGCATTCAAATTTCTGCCCAGAGGTCACTGCTCTTCATGAGGGTGTAGGTTTTCTTTACTCCTTGGGGTAAATGTCGAG
>Ga0123354_10014449_pt1 | contig 12297 bp, 17 predicted proteins | sample TergutLab28metaG_2_FD_97872 | JGI IMG/M metagenome (GOLD analysis project Ga0123354, IMG submission 97872) | Labiotermes labralis P4 segment gut microbial communities from Petit-Saut dam, French Guiana - Lab288 P4 | ecosystem: Host-associated > Arthropoda: Insects > Digestive system > Gut ... | reverse complement strand
TGTCATGTGGTGGACAGTATCCGTAAAACCTGCCGTCTATTGGGTTTCTCTCCAGATTAAAGATTTCATGCCCGGTTCTCTCTTGAGCATATCTGCCGGAGTGCATGTCTATAACGAGCATTCGTTTTGGGTCAAATTTATTCATATGTGACTCTCCTGTTTGGTTTTTTTTCTGTTTCAAACGCTGTAATTCTGTGAGATTTTTTTCCATACTCCTGAAGTAAATATTTCTCAATTTTGTCAGCAATGTGAGTTCCGACATTTTTTTGCAGGCTTAAGTCCAGTGGGCCATTTTTTCCAATATTCTGTAGTGCAATGGCCAGTCCTTCAAGGACGCTATGAAGATAAGTTCTTCCCCTGCGAATTCCATCAGGTCATCCTGGCGGCCCGCGCCCATCCCGCCGGCCCGCAATCAAAAAAAGAAAGACCGCAGAATTTCGCAATTCTGCGGTCTTGAATCGAATTGAAACGGAAAGGGCGCACTATTTTTATATGTTCGGCAATGGCGTCCGGGTGTCGTAACGGGGATCTTCGAGGATGACCTGCATGGCCTTATTGCTTGCCGGGGCATACAGGATGGGGCCGGAAAGGTTGAGGGTGATCTCCTTTTCCTCGGAGATGGAAACAATGACCAGGATATAACATTCGTCCTGGGCGTTGATGCCCAGTTTCTGCCGTTCGTTATCGTCGGGATGAACCAGATAATCGAGAAAGAAGTTGGTCGGGTCGGTGACGACAAAGGCAAAGTGCGGGTCATCGACGCATTGAATCCAGAAGAGCGGCCCTTCTTTTTTGTTCGGCATCACGATGAAATTTTTCAGCTGATCAAGCCCGATTAATCCCTCCGGGAAATTAAGGACATTGGAAGGATCGTATGCCACCTCGCCAAAACGGGTCTGTATGGTTTTCATTTTTTCAATGTCCTGTCTGCAAGCTTGTCACTGAGGATATCCAAATCGGCCATATCCCAACCGGCCGCGGCATCGATATTTTCCTGACGAATACGCTCATAGACCTCCTCGCGGTAGATTTTCGTATCCCGTGGGGCATCGATGCCAACCCTGATGCCGCCGCTCTTCAGTTCAATGATCCTGATCGTAATATTGTCGCCGATGATAATGCCTTCACCGGGTTTCCTGGTCAGCACCAGCATAATCGCACCTGTAGAAAAACTCGGGACAAAAGGTCCTGGGGGAAAGAGGAAAAAAGGCCGAATGCTCCTCGGAGGAGGATGGGGCATCCTCCCTGGGAGCATTTTTCCTTTGCCGGGCAGTATTCAGCAAACGAACGGGAAAAGCAATCGGTTTTAACTGATTGGCTCGTCCTTAGAAATAATCGAGGATCGAGATTTGTGAAACCTTGGAGGTGACGCTCAAGGCGGCTTGGAAGGCTGTCTCCTGTTGAATGATGTCGTTGAACACCTCGACGGCGTCCGCATCTTCATACCGGGAGAGAATCTGTTGCAGATCGATCCGGACCCCGGATTGGTAATCCATCGCGCTGTCCACCCGGGCGGCCTTGTTGCCGAGTTGGGAACGCAGCCGCCGGTTTTGCTCGGCAGCGCCATCGAGATCGCCTAGACTGGTCTGCATGGCGGCCGGGTCGTTGTTGCGAATGGCTTCTTCCGCCTGGGTGAGTCCTAGGAAAAGATCGTACCGTCCGGCCTCGGTGCTGTTGTTCGTCGGGTTGGCCGGATCCCAGGTCGAGGCGCCAAAAAAGAGATCGTTGCCGGTCAGGTTGACTTGCATCACCTCGCCGGAAGTGATTTCCAGCGAGGTGGCGTTTTCGTCCCCCTGATACAGGTAGGGCCAGGTCGACGAATCGTTGGCGTCGTAGAGCGCCGGGTCATAAGCGGGATTCTGTACGAAGGGAACGGTATCCTGCTGGTAGCCGGCAAACAGGTACTTGCCGTCCACCATGCCGTTGGCGGCATCGAGCAGCTCCTTGCGCAGGTTGGCCATCTCGTCGGCAAGCACGGCCCGGTCGTCGTTGTTGAGCGAACCGTTGACAGCGTTGACCATGATTTCCTTGGCCCGCTGCATGATGTTTTCTACATGCTCAAGATGGCCATCGGTCGCCTGCATGGTATCGAGCGACTTGCCCATGGTGTCCAGGTACCGGTCGACATTGGAGAGCTGTTTGCGGGTATTGAACACTGGGCGGATCGCAGCGGGATCGTCGGAAGGGACGTTGAGCTTTTTGCCGCTGGCGCCGATCTTGCGTAACTCTTCCAACCGGAGGGCGACATCGTTCAGTCGCGCCCCCAACATGCGATAGGTTGTTCCTTGTGTCGTTTTCATTGATTAGCTCTTCAGTTGAAGGAGTGAATTCATCAACTCGTCCACAGTGGAGAGAAATTTGGCCGAGGACTGAAAACCTCGCTGGTATTGAATAAGATCGATCATCTCTTCTTCCAGGGAAACCCCGGAATATCCGTCCCGCATGATCTGCAACTGCATGACCGCGTCGCTTGCTCCCGACAGGGCCAATTGGTTGCGGGAGGCCTCGATGCCCACCGTGGCTACCATCTGGCTGAAAAAACCGTCAAAGCTATTGTTGGTGCCCGCCACCTTGTGGGTGGTCTCCAGTTGGGCGATGCGCAGGGCGTTTTCGTTGTCGCCGGGGGCCGCGGCGGGGTTGCCGGCGGCTGCTACCTGGGAAGAGTCGGTGAGGGCGACCATGACATTGCGGCTGGGCACCTCGCCCGGAAGCAGGGCGCTGATGTCGTTGAAAAAGAGGCGGCCTGTGACGCCGTCGGCGCCGTAACCCGCAGCATGCGCATCGTTCACCGTGGTGGTCAGGTCGATGGCCAGGGTGTTGAGATCATCGCGGAGACCCTTGGTGAAAACATCGCGTATTTCGAACATGCCCTTGAACTGTCCACCCATGCTGTCCAACCCGATGTCGCGGGTAGAGCCGGCGATGTTTGCCTGGAGGTTGACGTTTGTTCCGGTGGTGACAGTGCTGATGGTCGCGGCCGTGCTGCCCATGACCAGGGGAATCCCGCCGGGCAGTTGGACGCAGAGCATGCCCCGATTGTCGTTATAGGTCTCGACGCCCAAGGTTGACGAGAGATCCTTGATGATCAGATCGCGTTGATCCCGGGCCGAGTTGGCGCTCTGTCCCGAAGCCTCGACCAGATTGATGCGCTCGTTGAGTCGGGCGACTTCCGCCAATTGCTCGTTGATGGTGGAAACCCCGGAGACGATCTCGAGGTTCAGGTTCTGGTCGATCGTATCCAGCTCATTGGTCATCTTGCCGAAGGCATCGCCCAGCAACTGTCCTCGCTGGATGACCAAATCCCGTTCCACCTGGCCGCTGGGGTTGGCGGTCAGTTGCTGCCAGGCGTCGAAGAAATCGTCGATCTGGCCGGCGAGGTTGTTTTCGGTAACATTGAAAACGCGCTGAAGCTCTGTCAAGGTGCTCGATTTTCCGGTTTCTTCGCCGTAGTCAATGGTCTTGCTCTGGAGTTGGCGGTTGATGAATACGCTGTAGTCGCGACTGACATCGGAGACGGTCACGCCCTGGCCAACAAAGAAGTTGCCGAAATTGACCGACGGGACATTCGCCAATTGGGGGCGCTGCCGGGAATAACCTGGCGTATTGACGTTGGCTATGTTGTTGCCGACGATTTCGATCGACTTTTGATTGGTTAGCAGGCTGGTCTTGCCGGAATTAAGGGCATTGAGCAGGCTGGTCATGAAATATTTTCTCCCTGTTGTCCGGAGAGGCCGGAGATTGGTTGGTGCTCAGGGGGGAGGGTGAGGCAGTTTTGAACGAGCGTTGTTGCCGTCACCATGTTGCGTTAAGATACTATCGGCAGAAGCGGGAGATGAGTTTAGCATCCGGGGTGAGAAACTTGGGGGTCAAGGCCTGGCCGCCGCTGCCGGCCCAGGGGGCGGCAGAAAAAAAGCTGCGTCCGGCGGGCGCAGCTGGATAGGGAAGGAAGAGGGGGGGGAGAAAAAGAGGATCAGATTCGGCCGGAGAGCAGGCGGCCGTTGATCAGGTTGTTTTGCGAAAGGCCGTTCTGACCATAGGTGACTGGAATGGTTTTGCGGCCGAAAAATTCCATGGTTTCCTGAATCCAGTTCAGGGTTGCCCGGAACAGGTAGGCGTTTTTTCGATTCTCGTGCCGGATTTCCTGGACGACTTTCTGGTCGTCGGGGTGCAGTTCAGTCACATTGTTCAAGGCCCGGATCAGGATTTCCTTCCGCTGGACATCCGCCATCATGGAGGGAATATCAAGCATCTTGGCGTGCTCACGCTCGTCGCGGATAATGTCGCGAAGCTGCACCAGCAAATTATGAACAGTGGCCCGGTCCATATGGTCAACCCTCGACTAGAAAGCGCAGCAGGCTGGAAGCGACCTTGTTCAGGTCCGGCTCGTACTGGCCGCTGGCGACCTGCGCCTTGAGTTCCTGCACGCGGGCAGCGCGATCGGCGTCGCTGGTTCTGCCGGTTTCTTGGGTCATAGCTGCTCCCTGCAGGGCCGAAGCAAAGGAGATGCCATCCTTGCTTTCGCTCTTCCCTGTCTTCTGCGTGTCAGCGGCCTGACCGATTCTATTGAGGCCACCGATTTGTCCCATGCCTCGTAGTCCAAAAAATTCTACAGTCATTTTGGTCACCTAAGGTAAAAGTATCAAGCTGGGGCCGTCGTATCCGCCACCCATTTGTCAAGTTTCTGCATGACTGCGTCGTAGGTGGCATACGAAATGTCGGGCAGCCAGTCGCCGAACGCCTTCTTGGCTTCGGCAAAGCCTTTGTCTATCCCCGCCTTGATCGCATCGATGCGAGCCGGGTCGCCGCCGGCGATGCCCACGGCAAACTGAAAAATTCGATCGGATGTCTTTTCCACTCCAAAGTAGCCGTCTTCGCTCAGTAATTCCTGAGCTTGCGCGGGCGTGACGGTGGAGAGGTCGATCTGGCTGTCGCCAATGGCTATTTTGGTGTTGATGCCCTGCTCTTGCAACAGGTTGATCACCAGGTTCCGCAGCATGCTGAATCTGGCTTCGTCATTGGACGGAATCTGCATGTTGCCGGAGTAGGTGACGGCCAAGGTGGATTCGTTTCGCAGACTGACAGTGTCGGTGGTTGTCGTCTGCCTGCCGCTGTTGACGGAAGTCGACGTTCTGGACACATCTGCGCTGTTGGTCCGGTAAACCGATAACGCGCTGGAATTCTGACTGATATTCGTTACCATTGGCCGCCTCCATGCGGTATGATTTTGACCATCCTGGTCTGTTGGGTCAGGAGATGATGCTTCCTGTTGTCACTATATCGGCGCCTGCCGAAAAAAACTTTACCATCCTCAAGATAAAATCTTCAAAAAAAAATGGGCGATCATTTGCCCTTGGGCAGATTTTTTTCCATCTGGTGGTAGATCTGATCGGCTAGGCCAAGCGATTGTTTTTTGGCCATGTCGGCGGCGATGTTCTGGTCGAGCATGTCCTCAAATATTGCGGTGGCGTTGTTCTTGGCGAATAGGCCATCCTGGCCGACGGTTTTGCGCATGGCCTTGAACATGGATTGAATGAATATCGCCTCAAAGTCCTGACAGGTTTTTTTCAAGGCGGCCTGGTCCTTGGGAGACGGCTGCGCAGCAGTGGGCTGAGAGGCCGCAGGCAGCAGCGCAGTGGGGTCGAGGTTCATTTTCATGGCCTTGCCTCTGAAAAAAAGAGAAGAAGAAAAAGATTACGCATACGGTCATTCAGCACCGTGCGCATCCCTTGGCGCGTCATCTCGGCCCAGTGCTGTCCGGTTAGAGATTTGCATGGAGTTTTTGGCGTGACAAAATCGAGAAGCATGCTGATTTTTTTTGACAAATCATCAAGGAGAGGAGGCCGCGCAGCCATTTTCACAGGGATCCTTTTATTTCAGGAGGTTATGAAAATGGCGCCGCATCCCTTCAAACTCAGAAAACTGACCGCGCACAGTTACAAACATCACTGCGCTCCGTTTTGTTTGACCCTGGCAAATATTCCAAAAACCACCGCTCAAGTGACCAGACCGCTGCGGATGGATTTTGAAGACCTGATCCAGGCCCTCATCTTCTTTCACCTCCAGGGACACGCCTCTGGCAGGCGCCTGCTCCAGCCGCTCAAAGAGGATTGCTTGGCCAGAGAACATCTCGCCCCCAAGAAAGGCATTGCCAAGGGTTTGTGAAAACCTGGTCAGTGTTCGGTGAGCGCGCGCTCAACAATAAGCGCGGCTACAGAATGACCAGCTCGCCCTGGAGCGCGCCGGCCGCCTTGATCGCCTGGAAAATGGCGATCAAATCGCGCGGGGTGGCGCCGATGGCGTTCAACGCCCGGGCGATGTCGCCGAGGTTGACCCCCATGGGCAGCACCACCAGGTTGCCCGTTTCTTCGGTCATCTTGACGTTGGTCGCAGGCGTTTGGGTGGTCGTGCCCTGCGCCAGCGGATTGGGCTGGCTGACCTGGGCGGTTTCGGTGATGACCAGGTTGAGGTTGCCATGCGAAACCGCTACCGTGGCGATCCGAACATCCTGGCCCATGACGATGGTGCCGGTACGCTCGTTGACCACGATCTTGGCCGGACCGTCAGGCGCCACGTCGATGCCTTCGAGATCGGCGATAAAGGTGACCATGTCGCCGGGGAAATGTTTGGGTTTCGCCACCTTCACGGTTCCGGAATCGACCGGCTTCGCCGTTCCCGCGCCGAAGCGGCGGTTGATGGCGTCCACCATGCGGACTGCGGTGGTGAAATCGGTCTCCCGCAGTTGATAGACGACATCGCCCGCAGGAGGCAGGGCATAATCAACCGCCCGCTCGACAATCCCGCCGCCGCTCACCCGGCCCGAGGTTGTAAAATTCTTTTGCGCTTTGGCTGCCTTGCCGCCAAAGGAGATGCCGCCCACGGCCAACGGTCCCTGGGCAACGGCGTAGGTGCTGCCGTCAGGTCCCTTGAGCGGGGTCATCAGCAAGGTGCCGCCGGAAAGGCTGGTGGCGTCGCCGAGCGAGGAAACCTGAATGTCGATGGCCGATCCGGGGCGGGCAAAGGGCGGCAGTTGCGCCGTGACCATCACCGTGGCTATATTCTTGGTCTTCATCTGCCTGTAGACGTCGGTGGTAAGGGCCACGCCCATCCGTTTGGTCATGTTGATGATGGCCTGTCTGGTGAAGACGGACTTGGTGATGTCGTCGCCCGTGCCGGACAGCCCGATCACTAGTCCATAGCCCATCAATTGATTCTCGCGCACCCCTTCGATGTTGGCGAGATCTTTGATTCGGGTGGCCTGGGCCGGCACGGCGGTCAACAAGGCCGCGCCGATCAGAAAAAGAGCGGTGATGAGTCGATAATGCATGGAAAGTTCCTCCCGAAGCCCCCGTTCAACCATCAGAACGGCCAGGTGTTGTCGAAAAACCGCATCAACCAGCCGGGCTTCTGTTTGTCGGAAAGGGTTCCCTTGCCGGTGTAGGTGATTTGCGCGTTGAGAATATTGCCTGAATCCACGGTATTATCAGCGGCGACATCGTATGGCCGGACAATGCCGGTCAGGTAGATGATCTGGCTTTCATTGTTGACGGCAACCGATTTTCCGCCCCGTATTTTCAGGTTGCCGTTGGGATACACTTCCACCACCTGGGTGGTGAGGGTGGCGGTCAGGTTTTCCGAGCGCGTGGTCTTGCCCTGGCCGTTGAATTCGTTGCCGCTGCTGGCGTTGATCAAGGATGAGGGATTGATGCTGTTGCCCACTTTATCCTCCAGACCGAAAAAGGAGGAAATGCCGGCGGAAATGCTGGAGTCGCGCGAGGTGTTGGTGGTCGCTTGCTTGGAGGCCTGGGCCTGCTCATTGATGGTCACCGTGACGATATCACCCACCCGCCTGGCTTTGACGTCCGCCAGCCAACTGCCCTCGTCGCCGTTCCACAGGGTGCCTGGCGATTGGGGACGGGGGTTGGCGGCCACCGGTTCTTCCAGCGGTTCGTGGGCCGTGGTCACCATCTGGGTATGGGAAGCGCAGCCGGTCAGGCAGGCAAGCAGCAGGCAGAACGCCAGTTCTATCCAGCGGGCCATCGCCGGACCGACAGGGCTACGGAAAGAGGTTGATTGTTTCATCGTATTAAAACTCCACGGAAACCATGCCAGGTCCATCGACCCGGCAATGAATCATCTTGTTTGAACTGATATTCTTGACCGAAATGGTCTCGCCCAACCGGCCAGTAGCCCTGGCCAAGCCGCTGGTGGAGAGCTGCATGGCGCCTTTCCGGGCGATAATCTTGACCATCTCGCCTTCCTTGATGACCGGCGGCAGGACGATATAATCTGACTTGAGGATCGTGCCCGGCGCCACCGTGCGGGCGACCTGATGGCCAAGGATGTCCTCCTTGGCGAACAAGGGGTTCTCAATGCCGCTGACGTCCTGACGCTGGAGCGCGACATTCTCCTCGGTCACGAGATCGCCCTTGCGCAAGGTGGAGGCCGCGGTCAACACCTCGGCGACCACTTCCAGCCGTCCCCGCAGGGTGCAGGCGCCGGCCGGTTTGTCGTCGACGAACAAGGCAATGATGAAGCTGGTGCTGCCGATGATGCCGGGGCGGGACGGGGTAATCTTCCAGGTGAGCGTGCCGGCCGGGAGAACCATGGCCTCGGGGGCCCGAACCGAAGAAAACCGTATTTCCGCTTTGGGCAGGATGGAGCTGTTCTCCTTGAGGTAGGCGGCGATCATGGCCTGCATCTGCTCCGGGCTCAAGGTCACGGCCTTGCGTTCCACCACCACGGTCTGGCTGCCCTGCCAGTCGACGTCGGCCGCCTCCGGCCGGTTGCGCAGGCTGTTGATCACGGTAACCACGTACAACTCCTTTGTTCTCCCCGGCGCGGGCGCCGTTCCGACCGGCAGTTGGCCGAGTGGTTCGGTGGCGCTGTCTGCGGGTTGAATGTCCGCGATATCGGCCAGGACAATCCTCTGGTCGCTCACCTCGGCGCGTTCCTTGAAATGGACGGACGCCTGGGCGGCCGCGGAGAGCGGATTGCAAAGCAGCCAGCAGGCGATCAGGAAAAAACCAATATAATTCAAATGATTATACCATGGTGGTTACAGTTCTCATCATCTCGTCCGAGGTGGTGATCACCTTGGAGTTAATCTCAAAGGCGCGCTGGGTCACAATCATCTGGGTCATTTCCTCGACCATGTTGACGTTGGAATTCTCCACATACCCTTGCAGCAGGGTGCCGATGCCGTTGGAGCCCGGCGTGCCGATCAGGGCCACGCCCGAGGATTCGGTATCCCGGAACAAGTTCTTGCCGATGGCGATCAGACCGGCCGCGTTGATGAAATCGGCCAGGTCGATGTTGCCCAGCTCGGTCGAGGTGCTGTTGTCGCCGACAAGGGCGCTGACCACGCCGGTCTCGCTGATGGTGACATTGCGCGCATCCTCGGGAATGACTATTTCCGGCACGATGGGGTAGCCGTCGGAGGTGGTGACCCGGCCGCTGCCGTCCAACTTGAGGTTGCCGGCCCTGGTATAGGCGGTGTTGCCGTCGGGAAGGGTGACCTGGAAGAACCCGGCGCCCTCAATGGCCACGTCAAAGGTGTTGCCGGTCTGAACAATGTCGCCTTCGGTGAAAATTTTGGTGACCGCGGCCGTCTTGACGCCCAGGCCCACCTGGATGCCGGTCGGCGAGTTGGTGTCGGTTGAGGTCGGTGAACCGGGAACCTTCATGATTTGATAGAGCAAGTCCTGGAAGTCGGCCCGGCTTTTCTTGAACCCGGAGGTCGAGACGTTGGCCAGATTGTTGGCGATGACGTCCATGTTGAGATTTTGGGCCGACATGCCGGTGGTTGATGTCCAGAGTGAGCGCATGGGGTATGACCTCCGAGTATGACGCTGCCGCCGTCAAAGCGTCAGGTGTTGATGTATTAGCTGATTGAGCCGAGCTCGTCCTGTTTATCGGTGATTTTCGAGTAGCTTTGCACGACCTTGGTATGCGCCTCAAAAGCGCGCTGAGCGGCGATCATGGAGGTCATCTCCTCCATCATGCTGACGTTGGAGGTTTCAAGATTGCCCTGCAGCACCCGAAATGCGTCCGCAGGTTGATCGCCGCCTTGCTCCAGTTTGTAGAGGGAATGGCCGACCTTGGTCAGGCGGCTCTGCGCGGGAATGGCAAACACCTGCAGGGAGTCGCCGCTCAGTTCGCCGTTGACGGAAATCTCTCCCGATTCGGCGATGACTATATTCTTGCCCTGGGAGATGTCCAGTTGCAGGGGGGCGTTGCCGGACCCCAGCACCAGACAGCCTTCATCGGTCATCAGGGCGCCGTTGTTGTCGAGGTTGAGGTGGCCGGCGCGGGTATAAAAAGTTTCGTTGCCCTTGCGCACCTTAAAAAATCCGGGGCCATCGATGGCCACATCCAAGGAACGGTTGGTGGTCTGCATGCCGCCCTGGCTGAAATCGGTATTGATGACGCGGGTGCGGGCATAGTTGATTCCACTGGTCTCGCGGGTCTGCTTGACCCCGCTTAACAGGGCCGAGAACCCGATGCGATCCTTCTTGAATCCGTTGGAGTTGACGTTGGCCAGGTTGGAGGCGATGTTGCTCATCGCCAGCTCCCTTGTCAATGCGCCGCTGACTGCGCTGTATTTTCCTGAAACCATGGTGCTCCGTTGGGGTGTTGTTGCTGGTTTACGGCTTTATATTCTTTTCGGAAACTGGTGGGCGCTTCTTTATGTCAAAAAACCGTCTGCCGTTGGTCAGCGGCTGATTTCGGCCATGTGGCAGAGACTCAGCAACTGCGCGGCTTCAACGCTTGAGATGCCGAGAACGGCCGCGATCTGGCCGCTGTCCATCCCCTGGGCCGCCAATTTGGCGAGGATGCGGTATTTTTCCGGGGTTTGCCGGCTGAGCTTCGCCATGGTGTCCAGCCGGGGCCGCTGGAGACTGGTGGTCAGGCTGGCCTCCTTCAGGCTGGCGCTGAACTGCTGCCTGGGCGAAGGGATGGCGGCCTCATCTTCGAGGGCGGCGTCAATCTTGCGTTGGAGCGCGAGGATCCGATTGGCTTGCCGCCGCCGCATGGTTCGCTGGCGCCTGGCCAGCAAGAGAAAGATCGACAGGCAAAAGGCGGCGATGACCAGCAAACTGTCCATGGAGAGGGGGATGAGTTGCGGCATAAGGGCCTCGCAGGTTTAAGTTTCGTACAAATCAGAGTTGATCAGTTTGACCCGCAGCTTCAGCAGGGCTTGACTGTGCAACTGGGAAACCCGCCCCTCGGAAACGCTCAAGACCTCGGCGATTTCCTTCTGGGTGAGTTCTTCGTAGTAGTACAGGGCGATGACCTGCCGCTCCTTTTCCGAAAGTTCTTCCAGGATTTCGGCCATCAGCCGGGTCATTTCCTGCTTCTCGATCAGATCGGAAGGGGTGGGGCCGCCGATATCCTCCAGGCTGTCGAGAAAGCTGCGCCCATCCTCGGAGTGATCAAGCGTTTCGTGGAGACTGACGCAGCCCAGATGGCTGACCTCGGCCAGCAAGTTATGATAATCGTTTGAGGACATGCCCATCTCGGCGGCCATTTCCTCCTCATTCGGCGAGCGGCCTAACTGCCGCTCCATCCGGAGCATGGTCTGGGTCAGTTGATTCTGCTTGTCGCGCATCGACCGGGAAAACCAGTCGAGCTTGCGCATTTCGTCGAGAATGGCGCCGCGCACGCGGTATTCGGCAAATGTCTTGAATTTCACTCCCTTGGCGGCGTCGAATTTATTGGCGGCGTCGATCAGGCCGACCATGGCGGCGCTGATCATGTCCTCCTTGGTCATGAAACTCGGCACCTGGGGGATCATGCGCTGCACCACCAGTTCGACCAGAGGCATATGCTCCCTGATCAACTGGGAACGGTCATCAAGCGGCGGTACCGGAGGAAACATGGCAATTCTCGGTGGTTAGAGGTCAATAAGCACAGTGCGAATCATTTGGCGCCGAATTCAAGCAAGCGCTTCCAGAAAAATTGAATCGACCCCTTGGGTCCGAGCGTCTGGGGCTCCTGCACCACAGTGCGGGCCAGCGCCTCGAAGGCGCTGCTGGTCCGGCTGTCGGGAAACAGCTGCACCAGGGTCTGCTGCTTGCGGATGGCGTCCACCATCAGCCTGTCTCGGGGGATCGAGCCGATGTAGTGGAGCGAGATGTCCAGGTACCGGTTGGCCACCATGGTCAACTTGCGGTAGACATCCAGGGCCTCGTCTTCGTTTTTGATGAAATTGACGATCAGGTTGAAGTGCTTCTCGTGGTACTGGTTGGAGAGCAGCTTCATCAGGGCGTAGGCATCGGTGATGGCCGTGGGCTCCGG
>Ga0123354_10014448_pt1 | contig 12297 bp, 12 predicted proteins | sample TergutLab28metaG_2_FD_97872 | JGI IMG/M metagenome (GOLD analysis project Ga0123354, IMG submission 97872) | Labiotermes labralis P4 segment gut microbial communities from Petit-Saut dam, French Guiana - Lab288 P4 | ecosystem: Host-associated > Arthropoda: Insects > Digestive system > Gut ... | reverse complement strand
TTCGCCTTTAGGCAAATTATTTTTAGAATCTTTTGTATTTTGCATTTTTAAACTTGTTTTCCCGCCTATCATAATTTGGTAGTCTTTTCTAAATTTTGCAAGGGTTTCTTTTGATAAATTTAGTATATTTACTTTCCCATCTTTATCTATTTTATGAAATTTTTTCAGGAACATTATATAAGTTGTTGTATCGGCTGTTAGCGTTTTCAAATTTACATCTATTGCTTTGCCAATGGCTTTTGCGTCAAACAGAATAGGATTATTTATTGCATCCTTTTCGTCGTTTTTTATTTTTTGATTCCAATTTATTTTTGAATTGCTATTTTGGGATTGATAAGCAATAAACGCATCCATGTCATCGAAAATTTGGTCAGCAGTTAGCTCGTTTAAATGATATGCAAACCAATTATAAGTATCACGTAATTTTTCTTTATGATTTTTATAGGCATCATCAAACCATTCGGAACCGGAAATGACAACCGAAGCATAACTATCATCTTTTGTTATGCGGTGATTGTTCCAAACTGTTAAACCCCAGATAGCTGCAATTCCTAATCCCGTATAGATTTGTAGTCTAAATTCTTTAATTATTGGAACTATTTTTTTTATTCGCCGCGAGATTCGGTATTGAAATGCCATAATAATTATACTCCCCTATGTATTATTTTGGTTCGGTTAAAATGTTTTGTTTGTTATTGATTCTTTTCTTTCTTTGATTAGTTGAAATTTTATTTATTTTAGATTGTAGTTGCGCTTTTGGCTTTTCTGGCAAATTATAATATAAAGGCGTTACTCCTCTTATATTATTATATTTCTTTTTCATATTGTAAACGATATCTAAAAATTGTTCTATTGCTTTACTTTTTTTATTAGCACCATTTTCACCACATTGAAGAGCATCAATATATTGGGGTATTGCATCCAAAACAATTGCCATACACAAATCATCTAAGGGATGGTAAGTTTCAGGTGTTTTGAGTTGTGCTGAATTGATAAGCGCATAAATTGATTTGTCAATATCCTTTTTTAAAGCGCGCATTACATCTTTTTTATAACAAGTATTAATTCTGTTATGTAGCTTGAAAAGATAAAATTCTAATAATTCTGCCTTTATTTCTTTTTGTTCTTTTGCAGTATAGTTTTCAAGTTTTAACATTTTCTCCCCCAAATTTTTATATAAAATAAATTTTAACTAATTATTTCCCGCCGGCACCGCCCATATCGGCTCCGTTGCCCCAGCGGCCGGATTTTAAACCAAAGCGTTTTTCAAGGCGGCCAAGGCCTTGTTTCACTTGCGTTGCTGCTTCTGCTTCCGCCATTTGCTGCTGCTTTTCAATTACTTCACTTGTGCCGCTGCTACTTGTTGAATTTGGATTAATTTTTATATTAAGCGGCTCAGCGGATGGTATATTGCTATCTGTCATAAATTCTTTGAATGTGGTGGTTATGCCGGCCATATCTTGGAGATTGGTTGGAACAATAATCTTTGTTGCTTTGCCATCTGCCACCTTAGCAAAAGTTTTCATACTTTCAAGGGCTAGAGCCTGAGCGGATGGAGCGGAGGCGTTAATTTTCTTAATACCTTCAGCTGTAGCTGATTGAATTTTCATTATTGCTTCTGCCTGACCTTCGGCATCAAGGATTTGCATTTCTTTTTTACCTTGAGCAGTTAGAATTGCTGATTCACGCTCGGCCTGCGCATTTAAGATTGCTGATTCTTTTTTGCCTTCGGCAATAAGGATGGCTGATTTTTTCTCACCTTCGGCACGAAGGATTTGTTCACGGCGTTCACGTTCTGCGCGCATCTGCTTTTCCATTGCATCCTGAATATCACGCGGCGGAACTATGTTTTTCAGCTCAACACGGTTTACTTTTATGCCCCAAACATCAGTTGCATCATCCAAAATTGCAAGCAATTCTTCATTGATTTTATCACGAGATGTTAGACATTCGTCGAGTTCCATATCGCCGACAAGGTTACGAAGTGTGGTGGCGGTGAGGTTTTCCATTGCGTTTAGAGGGCGATCAACGCCATATGCGAATAACTTTGGATCCATAACTTGATAGTAAACAACGGTGTCTATCATCATAGTTACGTTATCTTTTGTGATAACCGGCTGAGGGCGGAAATCCTCAACTTGCTCTTTAAGGGATATGATTTTAACGATTTTATCAATTATTGGGATGCGGAAGTGAGGGCCGACGCCCCAAGAGGAATTATATACGCCAAGACGCTCCACAATGAAAACGTAACTTTGCGGCACGATTTTGATATTATTTAAGATGATGAGGACTAGAAGGATTATTACTACGCCCCATATTAGCCATGCCATCATTTTAATCCCCTACTTTCTTATAGAATAAATTCATATGCGCGTTTGGAATGCATAATCCGTTCGATTGAAACTATTTTATCCTCTTCGTATACAATGAAGAATAGAATATAGTTTTTTATGTATAGCCAACGATAACCTTCTTTTCGAAGTTTATCATCGTGAACGTAAGATGCGCCAAATGGTGGTTGTTTAAGTTTTCTGATTCTTTTATTTATTAACTCTCGGTATTTTTGCGCTGTTTGATTAGAAAATTTATTCAAGTAATTTAATATATCATCAAAATCATCTCGAAATCTTTCGCCGAAAACAATTTTAAACGCCATATTTCTCACGCATTTCTTTTTCTAATTCTTCCCAAGGCCTATTATTTTTATAATCACTTGGAGGTAATAAAGCTTCATGCAATTCTTTTAATGCTTCTTCATATTCTTTTTGCGTTATATTTGGTTCTTTTACTGTGTTCATTTTCATCACTCCTTATTATCTATTTTATACAAAATATAATGATTTAGCAATTTATCGGCTTCATTGTAGGAAATAATAGTACATCTCTAATTGAAGGACTATCGGTGAGGAGCATTACTAAGCGGTCGATGCCGAGACCCATGCCGCCCGTGGGAGGCATTCCATATTCAAGAGCTAGGAGGAAATCATCATCTAACATATTCGCTTCTTCGTCGCCGCTTGCCCGCAGAGCTTCTTGCCTTAAAAATCGCTCTTTTTGATCAATCGGGTCATTTAATTCTGAATAAGCGTTTGCAATTTCTCTTGCTGTTATGAATAATTCAAAGCGCTGAGTGAGGCGAGGGTCTTCCTTTTTCTTTTTTGTGAGAGGTGAAACTTCGATTGGGTAGTCATAAATAAATGTTGGTTGGATAAGGTGCTCCTCCACTTTTTCTTCGAAGATTTCGTTGAGGATTGTTCCCCAGCATGCGTCTTTTGTTACTTCAATATGCAAGTCTTTTGCCACTTTTATTGCTTCCTCATCAGAATTTACCCCATTAAAATCAACATTTGCATATTCTTTTACTGCTTCTATCATTGAAAACCTGCGCCAATTTGGTGCTAAGTTGATTTCCTCCCCACCATAAGGGATTTCAAGAGTGCCGCAAACTTTATTCGCTATTTCAACTATAAGGTTTTCAGTTAAATCCATCATATCATGATAATTTGCGTAAGCCTGATAAACTTCAACCGTGGTGAATTCGGGATTATGCTTTGGGCTCATACCCTCATTGCGGAAGATGCGCCCTATTTCGTAAACTCTCTCCAAACCGCCTACAATAAGACGTTTAAGATGGAGTTCAGTTGCAATTCTCATGTACATATCAATATCGAGCGTGTTATGATGCGTTATAAACGGCCTTGCGTTAGCACCGCCCGGAATGGTGTTTAGGACGGGGGTTTCAACTTCCAAAAAGCCACGATTATCAAAGAACTCACGCATTGCACTGATTATTTTGCTTCGTTTATAGAATGTATCGCGGACTTCCGGATTTACAATTAGGTCAACATAGCGCTCTCTATACCTCAAATCAGTATCTTTAAGTCCATGATATTTTTCCGGAAGAATTTGGAGGGATTTTGAAAGGAGGGTTATTGCTTTTGCTCTAATGGAGATTTCGCCGCGATGTGTGCGAAAAACTTCGCCCTTAACTCCAACTATATCGCCAATATCAAGTTTTTTAGTTTTTTCATATTCCTCTTCGCCAAGATTATCGATGCCAATATATAACTGAATTTTGCCTGTTTTATCTAATAAATCTGCGAAACTTGCTTTGCCCATGCCGCGCTTTGAAATTAGGCGGCCGGCAAGAGAAACTTCTTTACCTTCAAATTCTGCAAAATTATTAGTTATTTTATCTGCGTGATTAGTTACTTCAAATTCAGTTATATCAAAAGGATTTTCGCCATTTACTTGCAAATCTGCAAGCTTTTCGCGGCGTATTTTAAGGAGTTCGTTTAAATCTTGTGTTTGTTCTTCCAATATTTTCAGTCCTTGCTATTTTCAATTTTTAGAATTTCAAGAATATTTTCACCGACAGGAGTGTCAACTTTCACTTTTGCGCCTTTTTTTGCTCCAATTAAAGCTTTGCCAACAGGGCTTTCATCAGAAATTTTGTTTTCAAAAGGATCAGCTTCAGTGGCGCCAACGATAATATAAGTTACTTCTTCTTTAAATTTTTCGTCTTTAACAGTAACTTTCGTGCCGATAGAAACTACGTTTTTCTTAACATCTGCTTCGTTTACGATTTCAGCATTTTTGAGGGTTTCCTCAATTTCCAAGATGCGTGCTTCGAGTGCCGCTTGCTCTTTTTTAGCTTCATCATATTCAGCATTTTCAGATAAATCGCCGAAATCACGTGCTGTTTTGATTTTTTCTGCGACGTCTTTGCGCCCTTCGGTTTGCAATAGTTCTAATTCTTTTTCGAGTTCTTCTTTACGCGTTTGAGTGATTTTTACCATTTATGTTCTCCTAAACTACATTACTATTCTTACTTTATACTATTATGGTAGCACTTATATGGCGTTTTGTCAACTTATTTCACTTATCTTTACACAATCTTTACAATTGGATAATAGAACACATATCCCTATGGAAATGTGGAAAAATCTTTCAGATTTTACGCACAATTCCATAGAACTGCGATTGCTGATTATTAGCAATAAATAGCAAAATTAAAAATGTATTATTAACTTTTCTTTGGCAATAATCTAGTTGGGTGATTATATGCAATATTTATGGGCGTTTTTGGTTGGCGGGGCAATTTGCGTGGTAATTCAGATTTTAATTGACAAAACCAAGTTGACACCGGCGAGGTTACTAACAGGGCTGGTATGTTTGGGCGCGTTGTTGGGTTTAGTTGGAGTTTATGAGCCTTTTGTTAAGTTTGCGGGAGCGGGGGCAAGCGTGCCGATTTCAGGGTTCGGATATATTCTAGCCAAGGGTGCAATGGAGGCGGCACGGAGTGACGGGCTGCTTGGAGCGATAAAAGGGGGGCTCGTGGCGGCGAGCGCCGGAATTACGGCGGTGGTGTTTTTCTCATGGATTGCGGCATTATTTACAAGAGCGCATAAAAAGTAAAATGTCGTCATTGCGAAAGACGCAGTCTTGAAGCAATCAAGGGTCTTTTTAGTATTAAGTCTCTAGATTGCTTCGTCGCAAGCTCCTCGCAATGACGTGGCAAACAAAAAACGTGGAACACATCCACGTTTTTTTAACATATTATTTCTAAATCATCAAATCACTTTAACAACTACAAATATATGTTAAGCTTCTAAATTAATCAGTAACAACTGTAACATTAGCAGCTTGTGCACCTTTTTCGCCTTCGATTACATCGAATTCAACAGTTGCACCTTCTTCGAGAGCCTTATAGCCATCCATGTTTAGAGCAGAGAAGTGGACGAATACGTCTTTGCCATCTTCTGCTTCAATGAAGCCATAACCTTTCTCAGAATTAAACCATTTTACTTTACCTTTTTGCATTTAGCAAAACCTCCTACACAAGGGGTGAACCCCTCGAACTTTTTATATGATATATGGGCGGGGGAGAAAAGTCAAGAAAAATACAATCAGTTATATTTTTTACCTTGGCGGATTGATCTCCTTTGAACCAGCAGCACCATTTCGAGGTATTCCATTTGTATGAATTTCTTTTGCAAGTTTTAGAAAGTCTTCTGCACTCATAGTCTTTTCGTTTCTTTTTATTATTTCTTTATCTATACGTTCTAGCTCTCTAGTTTTTTTATCTGTTCCTTGTTTGTCGTGATAGAAACCAAAAACATTTATACTTTCCATGTCTATATTCTCAACTAATTCTCGGAAATCAGGCAAAACATTGTCTTTATTCCAAAAAGCACACATTTCTAAATCTCTAAATTTTTGGTCGCGTTTTATATGAGCATTTTCTATGCGTTCTCGTCTTGCAGATTTCCCAATACCTTGTATATACTCTTTTTTACCTTCGGGGGTTTGGTTCTCTGCTTCTAAATAAATAAGACCTGTTTCTGCCACTAAGCAATTATATTGATATTCGTAATCTCTCTCATATGTAGTTGGATTTTCCATGAATTTGTGTGCGCTTGCCTCTTGAACTTGAAGTTCTCTTTTTTGTGATGCATCCCAAAATGCTTTGCCTTTCTTTTGTAAGTCTATCTCCATTTGCAAGGTTTTATCAGAGTTCTGGAAAAGTTTCACAATAGGGTTTTTATTCTTTCTCTGATTTACTTGCGAATGCGCTTGTTCTTTTGCTTGTTTTAATTGTTCCAAATTTTCGCCTTCAGAAATAAACTGTAAAACATCTTTGTAAAATTGTTCCAAAAAGTCCCCTTCAGTTATTTGTTCTTCTCTTTTAAGGGCTTTGTCCCATTCTTGAAAGCCAAGTTTTTGTTTCCTGTACATAAGTTCATTACCATTAGCCATAGGGTGAATCATACCAGGATGATTCATGCTGTCGTCATGCATTTTTTCAATGTTCATTTTAAACACTCCTTTTAACATTTGAGAATACAAAAAGCACTAGCAGCCTATGCCGCAAGTGCAGATTTTAGAAAATTTTCTACTCGAAAAAGCGTGAATTGTATTTCGCTCATATATATATATATATAGTGTAATCGCGTTTTTCGAGCATAATCTTTTCCTTTCTCTAGTTTCTAAAATTATCTTACATAATTTGAACGCATATGTCAACCCCATTTTGGGTATTTATGTTAAATTTGTGTAAAGATTGTGTTAAATTTTGGTAAAGATTTTTATAAATATTAAATATTAGATACTAAATATTAAATAATGATAGAATTTCTAACAAAATTCAATTTAAAACCTTATTTAATATCTAATATTTAGTATTTAATATTTATAAAATAATTCCGCCGCCGAGAACAACGTCGGCATTATAGAAAACGGCGATTTGGCCAGGGGTTATGGCGCGCTGGGGTTTATTGAATTTGACAAGGATTTCGTTTGGGGAGGTTTGCTCGATGGTTGCCGGCTGGGGCTGGGAATTATAGCGGATTTTTACCTCACATTTTAGGGGTGATGTGATTTTATCGAAAGCAATTAGGTTAAGGTCGGTTACTTTTAGAGTTTCACTATAAAGTTCTTCATTTTCACATAGGATTACGTTATTATTAGCGGCGTCAATGCGCTGGACATACATTGGTTTATCGAATGATATACCGATGCCTTTGCGTTGACCGATGGTGAAGTTGTAGAAGCCGGCGTGGGTGCCTAGGATGTTGCCGAGGCCATCGAGGAATTGGCCGATTGAAAGCCGCTGGATTGCTTCGTCGCCTTGCTCCTTGCAATGACGATGAATAAATTCCCCATAATTGCCATTGGGAACAAAGCAGATATCTTGACTATCGAGTTTGTCTTTGTTGACAAAATTGCATTCGGAGGCTATTTCACGGACTTCTTTTTTTGTTAAATTGCCAAGAGGAAAGAGGGTTTTTGAGAGTTGGTCTTGATTCAGTGAATAAAGGACGTAGCTTTGGTCTTTGGCGGCGTCTATTGCCTTTTTTAATATGTATCTGTCATTTTGCTTTTCAATTCGAGCATAGTGGCCTGTGGCTAATAAATCACACTCATATTCAGGCAGTCGACGGAGAAGTTCACCAAATTTAATATAACGATTGCAATCTATGCACGGATTGGGCGTGCGGCCAGCTAAATATTCGCTAATAAAATGATTTATCACTTTTTCATTAAATACTTCTTTGTAGTTTAGTACGAAAAAATCTATGCCAAGTTTGGCGGCAACGCGGCGTGCATCTTCGACGTCATTAGCTGAGCAGCAAGTGCGACAAGATTTTTGATTGACATCGCAAACTTTGTTATCGTCATAGAGTTTGAGCATTGCGCCTTTGGTGGAATAACCCTCTTGGACAAGCAAATGAGCGGCAATGGAGCTATCCACGCCGCCGGACATTGCAATTAGAACACTTTTAGTTTCTACGAAGAGCACCTTCTTTTGAAATAATAAATACTAAATATTAGATATTAAATGTGGAAGAATTTCTAGCGAAATTCATTAATATTTAGTATTTATTATTTAATATTTTATTCAAGTATTGACCTGTCCAGCTTTTTTTGCAATTGGCTATTTCGATCGGAGTGCCCGTGGCAATTACTTCGCCACCGCCATTGCCGCCTTCCGGACCTAGATCGATGATATAATCAGAAGCTTTTATGACGTCAAGATTGTGTTCAATAACGACAACCGTGTTTCCCGTATCAACTAATCTTTGGAGAACATCAATAAGGTTATGGACGTCTGCCATATGGAGACCCGTGGTGGGCTCGTCGAGAATATACAATGTTTTCCCGGTTGCGCGGCGAGAGAGTTCCGTGGAAAGTTTAACACGCTGAGCTTCGCCGCCGCTGAGGGTGGTGGATGGCTGGCCGATTTTTATATAGCCAAGGCCAACGCTTTCTAAAACCTGCAATTTATTTTTGATTTTCGGTACATTTTCAAAAAATTCAATGCCTTCGAAAACAGTCATATTCAGCACATCTGCGATATTTTTACCTTTATATTGCACTTCCAAAGTTTCACGGTTGTAGCGCTTGCCATGGCAAACCTCGCAAGGAACGTAAACATCCGGAAGAAAGTGCATTTCTACCTTTAAAATTCCATCGCCGGTGCATGCTTCGCAGCGGCCGCCTTTGACATTAAAGCTAAAACGATTGGCGCCATATCCGCGTGCTTTTGCCTTGGGTGTTTGGGCGAAAATATTTCGTATGTCGCCGAAAAGGCCTGTATAAGTGGCAGGATTTGAGCGTGGAGTGCGGCCGATTGGCGATTGGTCAATATCTATCACCTTGTCCAAAAATTCAATGCCTTCGATGCGTTTGTGTTTGCCGAATTTGCGTTTGGCGCCATTTAATTCATTAGCAAGACGTTTATATAAAATTTCGGTTATAAGCGAGCTTTTCCCGCTCCCGCTGACGCCCGTGACGCAAACAAGTGTGCCAAGGGGGATTGAAACATCTATATTTTTTAAGTTATTTTGAGTGGCTCCTACAATTTTAATCGAATTGCCATTACCTTCCCGATAAGTTTTCGGCGTTGGAATTTGAAGTTTTCCGCTTAAATATTGACCGGTGAGCGAATTTTCACATTTTTTTATTTCATCAATAGTGCCAGCGCAAACGATTTCGCCGCCCTGAACTCCGGCAAGAGGGCCAACATCTACAATATAATCGGCGGCTTGCATAGTTTCTTCGTCGTGCTCCACAACTAAAAGTGAATTCCCAATATCGCAAAGTTCTCGAAGTGAGGCGATTAGTTTAGCATTATCGCGCTGGTGGAGGCCTATTGACGGCTCATCTAAAACATATAAAACTCCTTGAAGGTATGAGCCAATTTGGGTGGCAAGGCGTATACGCTGGGCCTCGCCGCCGCTAAGCGTACCTGCTGAGCGAGATAAAGTGAGATAATCAAGGCCTACATTGCTCAAAAAACCAAGGCGGGACTGGATTTCTTTTAAAATTTGCTTTGCAATTATTTCTTGCTTTTGATTTAGTTTGAGCTTTTCAAAGAAGTTTTTCGCTTCTTCAATTGAATAGTTCGTGATAGATACGATATTTTTATTGCCAACCGTAACGGCAAGGGGGATTGGGGCAAGGCGCTTGCCATGGCAAGATGGGCATTCATTATTGCTCATCAGCATTTCGATTTCCATACGCATCCAAGTGGAGTTGGTTTCTTTATATCTGCGCTCTAAATTATTAATTATGCCCTCAAATCTGCTGTAATGTTCGCCTTTACCATAACTGCGTTCATATTTGAAATTAACGCGCTCATTGCCCGTGCCATATAAAATAATATCTTGAATTTTTTTGGGAAGTTCGTGCCAGGGAGTGTCAAGACTGAATCCATAATGGTTTGCCAAACCTTTAAAATACATACTTGCAATAGAATTGTCACCACTATTTGAGTTCCAACCGCTGACTGTGATTGCGCCTTTATTTAGAGAGAGTTTATCATTGCGAACAACTAAAGAAGGATCAACGGTCATAAGATAGCCAAGGCCGCTGCACTCCGGGCAAGCGCCAAAGGGGCTATTGAAAGAGAACATACGCGGAGCGAGCTCGCCAATAGAAATGTCGCATGTGGGACAAGCATAGTGAGTGGAGAACAAATGATCTTTTTTCTCGCTAATATCATTGATAATTACTATGCCCTCGCTTTGAACAAGAGCAGTTTCAATAGAACTCGTGAGGCGTGAGCGAACATCTTCTTTCATTACAATACGGTCAACAATAATTTCGACAGTGTGCGCTTTGGTTTTTGCCATAGTGATATTATCTTCTAAATCATATTGCTCCCCATCAACGCGAACACGCGCAAAGCCATTATGCCTTGCTTCATCAAAAATTTTTCTATTCTCACCTTTTTTCCCTATAAGAACGGGTGAAAGAATTTGAAGTTTTGCGCCTTCCGAAAACTCCATAACGCTATCAACAATTTGGTCAATCGTTTGGCTTTTAATTTCTTTACCGCATTTTGGGCAATGAGGAGTGCCGATGCGCGCGTATAAAAGGCGCAAATAATCATAAATTTCTGTGACTGTGCCGACTGTTGAACGCGGATTTTTGCTGGTGGTTTTTTGGTCTATTGCAATGGCCGGAGAAAGTCCACCGATAAAATCGACGTCCGGCTTGTCCATTTGGCCTAAAAATTGGCGCGCATAGGCGGAAAGGCTTTCGACATAGCGGCGCTGGCCTTCGGCATAGATGGTGTCGAAGGCAAGGGATGATTTGCCGCTGCCGGAAATGCCCGTGATAACAACAAATTTATCGCGAGGAATTTCTAGATTTACATTTTTTAAATTATGAACGCGCGCGCCCTTGATTATTATTTTATCTAGCATAATACACCCAATTTTTAAAGCATTCTTATTATTATATAGTTTGGGGTAGATTTAGTCAAATATTCGAATAAAATACTAAAAGCCTATGGAAATGTGGAAAACTTCTGCGAAGTTTACACACATTACCACAGGCTCTATTATATTATTGATTATTCATTATGAATAAATAAATTTTGCTTTTGTTTGCTGGATTGCTTCGTCGCGTTGCTCCTCGCAATGACGTAGGGTTATTCTTTGTAGATTGTTTTGCGAATTGTTATAATCCCTAGAATAGCAGCTGCAACAACAATTAAAAGAATAGTGAACCAATTACTTTTAATAAAGCTACCAATAAACGGCCAAAATACGCCGGGGGTTGGAGCAGGGGCTAGTGTGGGGGCGGGAGTGCCGATTATTGCTGCGGCGGCACTTGGATCAAGGGTTACAACCGGCGGGGAAGTTTCCGTGCCAACTTCAACAGTTGGAGTGAAGTTTATTGTAAAGTTATAGTTTTGACCGTCAAGCAGTTGAAAGCTATGATTATAAGCGAGTGTGTAGTTTGGGTCATTATATGGAGTTTTACTTGGGTCGCCATTTCGATAAGTGGATAAATCAATAAAATAATTTCCGGAAGGAATACCTTGGATTGAACCGATATACATCATAGTCGGCGAGAGCTCTATTGTTTGATCAATAGTGTCGCTATATCCGGGGATATAATCGGAATAAACATGAACCACAATTACTTCGTCAAAATCGTTAGGGACAGTGGGTTGAAATGATACATTGCCGACTCCACCATCTGCGTTAGCGAAGAGGGGTTGGATAAATATTATCGAAAGTAAAAAAGCAAAGATAAAATATTTAATTTTAGACATTTTTTGCTCCTTTGTTATTTTTGTTTTAGCATAGAGGGAAAATTGGGTCAAGTTTTTGGGAGAACGGAGGCAGCGTCATTGCGAGGGGCGTAGCACCGCGGCAATCCAGTGACTTAGAGATAGAAAAGACGCTGGATTGCTTCGGAACGTTGTTCCTCGCAATGACGTAAGTGCGGCTGAGATTCCGGCTCAAGGCCGGAATGACAGGATGTTAGGCTTCGATG
>Ga0123354_10014447_pt1 | contig 12297 bp, 10 predicted proteins | sample TergutLab28metaG_2_FD_97872 | JGI IMG/M metagenome (GOLD analysis project Ga0123354, IMG submission 97872) | Labiotermes labralis P4 segment gut microbial communities from Petit-Saut dam, French Guiana - Lab288 P4 | ecosystem: Host-associated > Arthropoda: Insects > Digestive system > Gut ... | reverse complement strand
TTTTTTTTCATTTTTACCAAATGTTTTTTTTTTTTTTCCCCCAAATATTTTTTTTTTCCTCCGGGTGGCGTTTTTTTTTGTTTCGTCTCTTGTGGGGGGGGGGGGGGGGGGGGGCGGAATCTGCTGATTCTTTTCTTCACACTCATTACCAAATACCTAACTCAAAAGTACAACAAAGTACTTAAAACTGCTGCAACACAAACTTGGAGGCAGTTGGGTTTGAACCTCTGTTCTTTACAATTCTAAGCTTGTATGCTAAACAGTAGACTATTAGGGGCGAATGGATGAATGGCTGATGTAACTATGCTCAAATCCCTTCACCCTGCAACACAGTTTAGATGGAGATCATGTCTTGGTTTGCTAATGACCTGTTATACTGAAAACAACCTTTCAGTTTCACAGTGACCCTCTTGTCTTTGTGAGTAGCTTTTCCTTTGTCTCGTTGTGTTTTGTGGTGCTGATACATATAAGAAGATCATAGAACACAATGGGTAAAGACAGAAAGAATTCACCAAGAACAAAATAGGATGACCTTCTGTAGTAAATATACTCCTTTGGTTTTCTGCTTTGTTCATGGTTTCTACTTTACTCCATTGTGTTCTATGGTACCTTTATGGATGATAGAAGGACCACAGATTTTTACACATAATTGTGATGCAAATGGGAGTGCATTGAAAATGATAAGCATCTGATATGACACATACCTTTTAGAGAAAGGCCTCTTATGAATGGAGTGCGGCTGAAGGGACAAATATCTTGGAATGCATACAGCCATCCTTGATCCAAAAAACAACTTTCCTTTCACTAATGTGATGTTAGGACTGCCAAGAGAGCGCAACTAATATATAAAGCTTCAGAAAACAGAAAATCTTGAGTAACTTAGTACTACATTAACCTATGAGTCTGTTATTTGGAGATCCTATTACACTGAATTTAGTATATGAAAAGACAAACCTCCAGATCACAGAGGCTGTTAGCACTTCTCAGCAACAAATGGGAGTGCATACACCTTATTGGTCAATGTCACTTTGAAGTCCAAGGTCTCACACATAGAGTGTAGTAGAATGCCCCAGGTCCTTGCACAACACCATGTCAAAATGGTAAAGATCACTGACAAATCAAGAGTATTTCCCTACATGAGCCTTTTAATTTTGGTCCGCTATTATTCTAAGGACTTCAGTTCTAATGGAAATGATAAATTTCCACATATCGTACTGGCACGTGCACACGATGATTCAAAAGGACTAGGGTGAATCATTAACTTTATGTGTGCTGAACACCAGAGAGTGGCTCTCCTCACGCAACGAATTTACTTATCTTACAGCGATGAAAAACGCTTTCGTGGAAGCTCACTTACCACACATTGGTACTTGAAAGCTTATTTCTACACACTTTTCAAGAAAACAGCGTCACTCTAAATACCATAGGTCAACGAAATTTTGACTTTTCTACTATGAAGACTTTCAAAGCTCCACGAGTAACACTCACCTCTCCAAATGGCTACCTCTTGCAATTTTCGTATTGGTTGAAAACACACATCATGGATCTTCTTATCGGGACTTTAATGCCGTAGGATAGAGTCAAAATTGCGGGCAGAACGGAAGTCTGGGTAAGAGAAGGCAGAGAATTTAAAAGAAACTCCAGATGTCATCATTGAAATTCAAAGATTTTCACGAAAAATTGTAAGACACACACACACACACACACATAAAATGATTAGAAATATGACGTTCAAAATCCTTGTGATATCGGTGAGTACATCTCAAATTATTCTCTGCAGAGGACCTGTTTAGTGGAAGGCTATATGAGAATGCACATCATCAAATTGGACACAGCTTCGTGGTCAGTAGTTGGCACTTCTGTTGACATGCGGGGGATCAATAAAAAAGTACCTGGTCCGTCTACCATCTATACTGACTTTGGATTAACGGTGTTTTGTGCCAGGCTCTCGATACACGTGCTGGACTCTCATTTTCATATTGGTCTTGACCGCATCTCTCCACACTCTTCAGCCCCAATGACTACACACCACATAACCCGTTCCGCTGAGAAGTTGTTAGGTAGTTTTGGGGGAATTAATCAAAAACTCTTTTGAATCACTGTATGTGGTGTAAACGGAAAAGACTGAATAGGTGTAAAGAACGTGACCTAAAAGGAGGGATGATATTAAGAATATAATAAATAGTACGATAAATCAATTCAATTTTATTACAGTTAAACATGCCGTCATTACGAACCCCTGGCTTTGAATTTCGATTTATTCATGTCGTTAATTTTACCTTATAAGGTTTACTCCATTTAAGCTTGAGTTTACATGGGCTTTATGCTTTACATTATGTACCCCGTGGAATCCTTGAATTTGTATGTTTTATGTTTCCCGCTGATTGAAGTGGGCAAGAAAAAAGTGCGGATGGGAGATGCAGGCACCGCGGTTCAAATTTAGGGCAAAACTGAACTGCGGATATATTTCTCATCAGCTATTATATAACTTTGTATGAATAATTAAAAAACGTACAGTAATGCAGATTAATTGCGTTATTTCAACAAACTCCTTGAAACAAACTGAGAGTACTAGGTGGAGAAAGAAGACAATGTGTAAGTACCACACGCTATCGTACATGCCCGAAATAATCCGCGCTATAATTTGGAAAAGATACGTGGAATTAAAGAGTGTTGAACACATCAATTGCACAAAATTCATTAAAGAATGTGTGAATGAGGAAACAACATCGTTTTATTAAACGTTATTATATTATTGTAGCATTAAAGTAGAATGAAACTCCTAACAGGATACAACATTTGCCATAAAGTGCAGTTATCGTTTCTAGAGGGATATGCAGATGAACGCCACGCACTCTGCTCGGAGAAACACGGTACGGTTAACTGTACGAATGCTCTGGTTTAATAACCATATTGGACAGGTGCGTGAGCTGCAGTGTGGGCGGATTTGGCAGCAACAACTGCAGGTGTGTCAGCGACAACTTGGTTGTCAACAACCAGGGGAGTCACAAGAACTTCGTGCACTACTGGAGAACTCGGCCCGACTGGGATGTTCGTCGCAGCCACTCTGAAGCCATTGACGTCATCAGCTACGTAACTAGCGCTTTGTATGATGCCGTTTCCATCCACGTAGGAGTATTTGCCGCGGGTTACACCGTCCAGGGTCTTGGTTTCGACCTTGGCAGAAGGACCCCCAGAATATCCGTAACTGTATTGGCCCAGGTCATCCTGTATGTGGTACTGGTGACTGGTGGAAGGTATTACAACGGAATATGGCACCGCAGATACTTGCTTCACGTCCAGTACAGTGGCCTGGGAGAAAGACACAAGAGTAATGACAGTTAGTAAAATAATTCCAGTTACAAACATTACGTAATATAATGTTATTAAATGTGAACGTCATATTTCGATACCTAATGCCATGTTCAGGATATTTTTAAGCGCTGTCACGCCATCAGTATTTACTTCAAAGCGTTATCTCTCACAATCTTGTTCTTTTACTCTTTTATTCCTAATTTTGTTTTTACATGTAGGTTCTAGATTAGTCCCACTATTGGTATAATTTATATTATTATACTTATTCTCGTTTTCTAGAAAAATGTTGTAGTTTCAAAACCTTTTATTAACGCATCTGAATTACTGTTTTACCTATTGGAGTTCACCGCCCTAATCTGTAAGTTGTTTTAGTATTATTATTGTATATAAATATATTGGATGCCAAGGCTTTTAAATCTGTTGCTTATAATAGAGTCTAATATAAATTATAATTGAGAGGAAATTATTAATTTTTGTGTATAATGCTGGGAATATTCCACAGGTAACACCAGTTTCCATAACACCGCCAAACTGAAGGACATTACAGAAATATTGTGAGATCATTGAAAATTTCTTGACAATGGATTTTTAGACTGCAATTGTAAAGGGTCTCCAATAAAGCCAACAATAATTAACATAACTTTAAGGATAAACTTTAAACTTACTACAGGAACATTCTCAGCTGCAACGGAATAGGACAATCCCGCAGGCGCTGACAGCAGGCTGACTGATGGAGACGTCGACACCGTCGAGTACGAAAAGGCATTAGAAGGGATATCTTTGACAAAACCAACCACAGGAGACACTGGGACAGAATACTGGGTGACACTGGGAGCTGCCGCAACAGAAGAAGAAGCTGCCACGGAGGAATAGGAGAGCGCTGGGGAGGGTTGTTCCTCAAAGACGCTTGATGCAGGTGGCGAGGCAACGTAGGAACTGACGACTGAAGCTGGAACGACGACAATCTCGCCAACGTCTGGCGAAACAGCGGCCTCATATGCAGCTTTGTTATAGGCTACATAATGGGCAACTTTAGCAGCTGCAACTTCCGGAGTGTCGTAGACTACCTGGCTGGGTAAGTTCGTGGCAGCGACTCGGAATCCGTTGACATCGTCGGCGATATAGCTGGCCGTCTGGACGATGCCATTACCGTCCAGATAGGAATAGCCTCCACGGACGACGCCGTCCAGAGTCTTCGACTCTGCTTTGGCAGACGTTCCGGCAGAATATCCGTAGGTGTACTGGCCCAGTGTGTCCTGCGCGTGGTATTGGCTGGACACGGACACGGGGCGACCCACAACTGCGAGAGCCGTAGGGTGGTTCAAGGTGGGTTTGGCCGCCGCCAGAGCAAAGCAGCATAACACGATCTGCAGCATCAACAGAACCTCGTACTCCAGCGCTTTACACACGACTTCCATATTATTCTACATCACTGACTTTAATGTCCACTAATTGCAAAAAAATCCAATAAAACTTGTGTTTCAGTGGTTAGTTCTGTTGCTTTATATTTAGTAGAGTCAGGTTAGACATTCAGTACAGATTATTAAATTTTTGTGACTATCCCTAATCCGGCAAATTCTGGACTAATATTTAAATAATTAAAAATATACTGGTTGTTACATGAACTAACCTTTGAACACGAGCAAGATACGAACGCGTATGGTGAGGTGAGGCATAGCTCTACTAATTCTTAATTTCGGCATTAGGTATGGTGAGTGGTCAGCTTCACGTCCCACCCGCTTTACTTCCGGCGAAAGAGCCCCTCATATGCAATGAATAGAAAGCTGGAAGAGCCACACATCCAATTTGAAAGTTATGGAAAAGAGATAAACCTCTCGCCTATGTCACAGACCAAATTATGATTCTTCAGCCGTCCAGCCCGTAGCCTAGTCACTTTACTGACTGAGCTATCCCGGTTCAGCCTTCAGTAACAGGAAACCCCATATTTCTTCACACAATAAATGTATATCTTTCACATAATGGTCACAGCAAGTGGCGACTGTTTCACTAAACGCCATTAAGCAGTCGCAGTTTACAAGGTGTAAACCTTCCTCGTCCTTGTCGCCTTATTACATGCATAATTTACATAATTATTTGCACACTTCACAGAATTTATGGAATTAAATACTATATAGACTATAACGTCGGCAAAACACTGTTTAATAACCCACACATCACATTAAGGTATTTTACATTGACACCGTGTTGTCTGGTTGGTGTCTTTCAGCGTTTCGGGGGATCATAATGCTTAATTCTTCAGTGTTCTCAGCCTTAAAGATGGAGAACTTTTGTCCGAATGGTTTGTACCCACCTACCAGACTACACGGTGTCATTACCCCGAAGACAGCAACGTGAATCTTCGCTGCCGTAAAAGACATATCTAAGAGCACAAAAATCGATAAACATCCAGCAAAAAAGCCAAGAGCAGTAGTGTCACTGGTACGCTTGCAGAATCGAGGGTATGCTATACGCAATACAAAAGTGGCGGAGAAGTTGCCGCAAGGGCCCGGCGCTGCAGATCCGTCACAATCGAATGCCGTCTCCAGGTGGACACCTGATAGCAGCATGGCAGTTTGCCCTCACTTTCAGGTGGATTGTGCAAAACAGATTCGGGCATATCTTACTGTGGGTCAGTAACAGCACCAAAACTACTGAACCTATATGTAACAAATTAAATTAAAGCGCTGTGATTTCGTTTCAGCTCTATTAGAAGTGCCACGTTATGATTATCTACCCTGAAGTGTCCAGACGGGGTCCTAATACCACCACGCCTGCTGCCTAGTATCTATTCGGGTGGCCGGGGCGTAAATGTAACCTCTCATCACCATATGGTGCTGAGGTTAAGAATGTGTGGATCTAAACCTCTATTCCCTCCATGCCCTCATGCAGTAGGGCTTAATTAAGAACGTGGGGGCAAATTTACGTTTATGTCACATTTTCAGATAACTTTCGCATATAAATTTAAACAAAATGTGTCTAAACTTTTCGAATTCTTGGGTTTTGTTTAAATTGAATGCTTTTAATATAAATTTCATTGAAACAGTACAACCAAACGTGAATCTGAAGTCGCCAGAGATCTTTTTAATTATGCGCTTTAACGATTCTGCGTACGTTTAAAGCACTCTGACAGGTGTTACTTGATATCCGACTCTTATATTATGCGAGTAACTTTGATTTAATAACCTCGAAGAAATGTGGGACTTCCAGAGAAAGTGTGTTTGACACCAAAAAAAAAATTTCAGTTTCTCTAAATGTTTCTGAAACTACACCCTTCCGCAAAATATTTAAAGAATAACGCTCGAGATGCAATAAAACCGTAAGCAGGCCGCGTGTTTCTCTCCAGCTTTAATCAAACGTGCATCACGCTAATTTCAATAAACAGCTCCAATATGGACTTCTTAAACCACGACATAAGAATAGACGGACAGGCATGGCAAAGCTAGTGGGTCTGTTAGGCGATTTTTTTTAGAAAGCTCCAGAAAAAGAGAGCGATATCAATCATACACATAACAATGCGTTATGTAGCCTTTTAATTATCAAACGTATTACTATATAGTTAATAGCTAATATTATTTCGAACCAATATCAGTAATTACATTAAGTTTTTAGTAACCCTTTCAGCATAAAGTTGAACTAAGGATTATTTTAAACTTCATTACATACTTCACAGAAAACACATTGTGTCTCCGTTACAATATACAGTTACATTATACAATTTAGAGCAAAAAGCCTCTGTTTATTCTGAGAAGCATCCGCAAACAATAGGTGTATTATTTTAGTACAATGAAGGTTTTACAAATGCTAAAGCCGTTGGTGAGCCTATTTAACGCTGCAATTTGAAGGGCTAACTTTCTCTTCCACTTTCTCTCATGTGACAGGCTGATAATACGGTCCTGTGTACGGCAGAGCTGCACAGGCCTGCAGGCTGTACCGGAACAAGAACTCAGTCCAAGCGATGTTTACCATAAGCAGGTCTACAAAGTGTAACACTGATTGCTTGGCTGTCACAGATTGGCACTGAATTATGTAACGCTGAGTAGAGCTGCACCAAGGGTGAATCGGTTACTCTAACCTTGATGTCCCCACGCCCAAGGCATCGCTGATTTGGTCCTATGGATATATGACCTTGGTAGACACTAGACTCGATTCTTAACACATTTCAAATCTCTAGTGATTTTAGGCGCAATAAATACAGCTCTACGTGATAAGCCGTCATCTCGACATCAACTGTGCGACTGTTCCCTAACGTGTCACAAAATCGTGTTTTTTTTCTCAGGCTTTGTAGTAATAATCGTGTAGCTGAAAAATCCGTCTACCACTTAATCCCAATTCACATTATGTGACCTTGTTTTACATTAAAAAATTATTACTAACTCGCCATGTTTGTGGAAGTTAGAGTCCTTAATGTGAAGCTGGCCGTCACTCAGCTGGTGGATATAAGGTTCGCCACTCTTTGAACCCAAAATGGCATTAGAGTGTACAGAAGCCACTTCCACTGGACTTCATTCCAAGTTATTTTAATCCATTCCACACTTGCAAACCTTATTTGTTTAAACCCCATTTTAATATTGTCACCCCACCTATATCTATGTTTCCTGAATGGTCTCGTCATCATTTTCTACATTAGCGTTGTGCTAATTTATCATGTCAATATAAGGAACATATTTCACTTATCTTACATTCCGTCAATTGAACACCCTGAAAATGTATAATGAAGAGCACAAATTGTAAAACTCTTCAGGCTCTGTTTTCTGCATCCTGTTACATCCTGCCTCTCGCTGTGAGAGACCAAACCTTAGAGCGACACAATAACGCGACGTAACAGAGTCTGCAGAAAGAGTGAACTTATCAACCGACACTTGTCACTGAGTATTTCTTAGCTCCTCCAACCGGATTTTTAGAGTGAAAATTAAAATATATCAGGTTCTCTTCTTTCCAATTGATCGTTCTTCATTCGTAATATCACCAAACTTTGCTGCTGATACCACCGTTAATTAAACCACAACTAAATAAATAAATAAATAAGATACACTCTTTTGGCGTCACAGAATATTCATGTGGTTTACGTTACTTTCAGAGAAACAAGTAGTTATTTGCTTAAACACTACAACTTTATATAATGAACCCTTGTGTAACCGAGAATTAGGGCCTGAATTTATAAATATTATGTAGAGAAACCTCCTACTTCAAATTATTAAAGAAGATTTTCCTTCGATTTTTGTCGAACACACTGCGGCATTTCTCAGGCACACCATTTTCTAAGCAGCAAAACCTTAAATCAAATTTCACATAACGACTATTTAATAACTGAATTCTACCTCACAGTTAACCTGCATGGTCTTAATTACCAAATACCACCATTTGCAAATGTATCGGGGATTAAACGCTACTTACTGCGAAACTCATACATGACGCTCAGGCAAAATTCTTAGATTTGTAACGTTAAATCTAGCAGTATACGGAGCAATCACTTTTCTGTAAGGGACTAAATAATCCCTGATAATAAAACTCACAATATCAGCACCACTGACCCTGAAGTGCGCCACAACATACATAACTGACCTCGAGAAGCAACAGTGTGCAACTACTTACCAGAGACCTCATGGTGCTGTCTTCACAAACAGAGGCTGCAAAGGTGTGCAGAACATCTGCTCACTCCCTTATATACCTTTGTCACGTTGGGCTCTCCCATGCATCGGATTGTCTGCATGCATGAGGCATCTATGTCAAGCTATGCGCGCACTAAAGCTTTTGTCAAAGGAAATAGGACGCAACTCGTTGTGATGTGTGCAGTTTCTTAACATCTTCACTGTACTGTCAAGTACTCTTCGTCAGGACATTCTTCGGGGCTGCAATACCGTGCTATTTTGTGCATCAAAACCAATATTTCGGAGGAACCTCCTGCATTCATTGTCTGGTTAGACACAGCTCCAGAGGACAGTAGCAGATTTATTGAAAACTTCGCACCTTGTCTATCAACACACATAGGGCCCATTCCATAACAACATAATCTTCCTACTCACTACCTTAAGAAAATCAAATAACGAATTGCCTTAAAGTTGGTAATATCTAAACATTTTGAGGTTAGAGCGATAACTGCCTAGTTACATCAGCATATTGCTAATTATCTAGAGAATGATACAAGAAATATTTCACGTAACGAGCAGGACAACCCATTGCTTAAAATAAGTGTGAAGAGCAGAATGTTACTTGCGAAGCTAGCAGTTGCCAAGACGGTCAAGAAATTGCTCGCCATTTATGGATAGCGATGGTTTGTTGCTGTGCTTATATGAATCTGCCATTGGAACGTATCCAAAGCCAGATATACACGCTCAATGTATTTGCGTACTACGATCCATTTTATTACTGTCCTTCCAACCACGCCTATGCTTCCGAAGTTGTCTTTTCCCTTCAAGAGTTTTCATGAAACCCGTGTCTACATTTTCCTTTTTCTCATTATTTTCTACAGTTTCCGTCTCTTTCATTTTCCTTGGCATATTCACGGTAAGAATATACATTATTATTATTATTATGAGTCCTTCCATACATCATTTTCTCTATTCTTCTATTATTTCTTCCTTCTCAGGTCTAAATAATATCCCCACAAAACCTCAATTTATATATAATAGTCATTAATTTCTAACACATTTTATTTCAGAAAGTGTTTTGTCATGTACACCAGATGTCTAATTATTTTACACGTCACCCTCTAATATACACATTTCTTTAGCTTCTTTATGATTTAGGAACCAAGTTTTGTAGTATTATAAAAATAAACTTTACGCTTCATAATGTCAACAAGCAATAATAGCAAATTACTACTAGGTTGCTATTACAGGAGGCAGACAACCAAATCCTTCTGCAGATAGTTTAACCATTTGTTTGTGACAGAAGCTCTGCCTCGGTTTCACATGCTGTATTCTTTGCACTCGGTGTTGTCTCTATGAGCAGACAGTGGGCGAATAACAGCCATTTGATCTATCATGGTTGAATAATATCTGTCTGAGTAGGAAGATGCGAATAAATTTACTATGTTGTTGCGAACACATTACTTTGGCCACTTCAAACTACAAGTTTCATCTGAAATGGCTTCGAGGTATCGACGGATTATAAAGGATATCCTACGTACAAAATACCCAAGTAACAATTGTTAATCAATCGAATAAATAAATAAAATCTGAGATATTCATTGCTGTCAGGAATTATAATGCCGTCGTATAATCTTGTCCGTTGTTACTAACGTCTCGAAAGAACCTATTTAGTGTTTTCTTTCTCGTCTTCGCACATCTGCTAGGTTTTACCATGAAGATACAGGCAGTACGTTACTCTGCAAAGCTCGTTCCAATGTACAAGAGTACACAGTGACACAAAATGTACAGCCAAAATACAGAGTAACGAAGTACGACTAACCAGATAACTCTAACGAGCAGAGTCCTTCCTGAGAAGCTAACAGTGTCTCATTTAGTCAAGACATTCCCTGCATTTCACGTAACCCCACGGTTCATTACCACTTTCACAAGGACCCGCCACCTTTCCCTATCCTGAGCCAGATCAATCCTATCCAAGCCAACCGTATACCACTTCCTCAAGATCCATTTTAATTTTTATTCCCCCAGCCTATACCTAGGCCTCACAAGGGGTCCCTTCCCCTCATGTACCCCACCAAAATCCTGCATGGAGCTATCCTTTCCCCAATACATGCCACATTCTCCGCTCGTCTCATTCTTCTTGATTTGATCACCTGAATAATATTTGGAGAGAAGCACAGACCGTAAAGCCTCCAACGAAGTAAATTAAGTAACTCAAATTTCCACACTCAACAGTGAATTAAGTCAGTAACCGAACTGCTACGCCATACTGTGACACAGAGATGTCTGCTTGCCTGTCTAAAATTCTACACATTTTTACTCAGTCATCAGCATTAAGTCTATAAAGTCTCAGATATTATTTGTTTGTTTTCGGCGCTAAAATAAAGTTTGGGGGGCCCAAACTGATTATAGTATTTCAAACTATATGAATGAAAGGAGCACTAGCTTCTGTGGGCAGACATTAACAAAGGACACATTCAGATGTAGGAAATGTGTGTCATTGGAAGTTTGTATAAAGTAATTTTAAGTGCGCATGGATGCGCTTTTGTCCACATCAAAGATTCAGTCAGTTACTTCAATATGTACTCACTACAGGCTGGATGGCCTGAGGTTCGAATCCCAGCAAGGGCAAGAAATTTTCACTCTCCCAAAAGTCCCGACCTGCCCAGGGGCCCACCCAAGCTCCTATTCATTTGGTACTGGGGTACTTTCATGGGAGTAAAGCAGTCGGGACGTGAAGCTGACTGCTCTCCTCCTCCTAATAGTGCCGAGGTTAAGAATGAGTAGAACTATAGGTCTACGACCCCTATATGCCTTCATGGTGTGGAGAGGAAAAACTGCACCTATATTTTTACTTGAATATTGATGAATTGTAATCTGACTCATTGACCGTTATGTGTACACAGTAACAAGTCAGATATAGTACAGTCTAGCACGGAAACACGTGGCCCTGACAGTGACATTGAGATGGCAAGTGCTGCTACCGGTACAGTTTTACTGTTCCAAGACATAAACAAAAGAGTAGCTGGCCTCCAGACTCTGAAAAGAGTTTTTAGTTTAACTTTCTTGCTAAAATGTTGTAGAATTATTTCTGTCTGAAGAATAACAACAACTGTTTAGTAACTGTTTGTTTCTGTTAGATCCTACTGCAGCTTGTTCTAATTTTTGTCAAAATATTTTAACTTCAAAATTTACTTCCCTTGCATTCGTTGATGTGAAATTTAAGAATCTTCATTCCTTTTTTTAATCTCAGTAATTAACCAACTTGATGCACAATAAGTTTTATTTCATGCCTCTACATGTTTCGAGCACATGTGCTCATCATCAGGAGGTCAAAATTGCATTACACAGCCTCTGGTATCATCACACTGAAACAAGTGAGTGGTCTAAAATT
>Ga0123354_10014446_pt1 | contig 12299 bp, 10 predicted proteins | sample TergutLab28metaG_2_FD_97872 | JGI IMG/M metagenome (GOLD analysis project Ga0123354, IMG submission 97872) | Labiotermes labralis P4 segment gut microbial communities from Petit-Saut dam, French Guiana - Lab288 P4 | ecosystem: Host-associated > Arthropoda: Insects > Digestive system > Gut ... | reverse complement strand
GCTGAAGTGGAAGTCAGTTTGGCGCACGATGCGGGCGTACGCGATGGCGACTTGGTGTTGAGCGTCAATGGCGACGAAGTCAAGAGTTGGCAGGATTTACGCTGGGCGCTGTTACGTTATGCGATCGACCGCGAAGAGGTGCGCCTGCTGGTACGCACACGGGCGGGTGACGATGCCGTGAGGGTTCTTGACCTCCGGAATTTTTCCCTCGACGACGTGAGCAAGGAAGACCCGGTTTTTCGTATGGGTTTACGCCCGGCTTCGATTTCCGCGCGTATCGACCGCCTGGAGGGAGACGGCGCAGCGGCTAGGGGAGGCATACTCGAGGGCGATGAAATCGTCGCCATTGACGGCGAGGCGATGGGCTCGATCCGGGAAGTCGTTGAAACCGTGCGCGCCACGCCTGGGCAAACGCGGATGTTTACCGTGCTCCGGGGTGAGGAAGAACGGACGTTTTCTGTCACTGTCGGTGAAAAGCAGGGCAAGGAGGGTGAAACGGCCGGTTTCATCGGCGTTGGTTTCGATACTTCGTTCCTATTTACCAAGGTGAATTACAGTCCTCTCAATGCCTTGGTGCGCGCCGTGCGCATGACCTGGGAAACCAGCGTGCTAACCCTGAAGTCCATTGGTCAGATGATTGTCGGCAATATTTCGCTGAAGAATGTTTCCGGGCCAATCACGATTGCTGACATCGCCGGAAAGTCAGCCCAACATGGGGCGGCGGCATTCATCCGATTTCTGGCGTTCATCAGCATCAGCCTCGGGATTCTGAATTTACTGCCCATTCCTGTGCTCGACGGCGGACATTTACTGTATTATTTAGTGGAATTTATCAAAGGGGGCGCGCTTTCCGATCGATTTGTGGAGGTTGGCCAGAGAATCGGTGTAGCTATCCTCTTCATGTTGATGGCGTTTGCTATTTATAATGATATCAACCGTCTCTTTTCCTGAATATCCATATGATTCATAAACGTCTTGCCGGGCTGATTGTGGCTCTCTTTATTTCCTTGCCGGCTCTGGCTTTCCAGCCGTTCGTGGTCAAGGATATCCGGGTTGAAGGTTTGCAGCGCACTGAGGCGGGAACCGTCTTCAATTATCTGCCCGTAAAAGTGGGCGATGTGTTTGATGAGACTCAGGCGAGCACGGCGATACGTGCCCTGTTTGATACCGGTTTTTTCCGGGACGTACGCATTGAGGTTGAACACGACGTACTGGTGGTTGTGGTCGATGAACGTCCGGCCATTGCGCGGATTGATTTTGTCGGCGTTAAGGATCTCGACGTCGAGGCGCTCAGGAAAGGGCTGCGGGATGTTGATCTGGCTGAATCCCGTACGTTCGACCGCGCGCTTCTCGACCGCGCCGAACAGGAAATCAAGCGGCAGTACCTCGCGCGCGGCAAGTTTGCCGCAACCGTCACGACCACGGTGACACCGCTTGAACGCAACCGTGTTGGTATTACCTTCAACGTCGACGAAGGCGATGTCGCCCGTATCAGGCAGATCAAGATTCTCGGGTCAAAGGCATTCAAGGAAGGTGCCCTGCTTGATCTCTTCGAGCTTTCCACGCCGGGTTGGTTTACCTGGTACACCAAGCGCGACCGGTATTCACGGCAGAAACTCGCTGCCGACCTCGAACGCCTGCGCTCTCATTATCTTGATCGCGGTTATCTCGATTTCGATATTGAAGCTACCCAGGTTTCGATTACGCCGGACAAAAGGGATATCTTCATTACGATCAACCTTCGCGAAGGTGAGCGTTACACCGTGACCAGTGTGCGCTATGCAGGCAATCTGGTTTTGCCAGAAGAAGAATATCTGAAACTGACTACCATCCGTCCCGGCCAGATTTTTTCGCGCGAGCGCCTGACTGAAACCACCAAGGCAATCTCCGACTGCCTGGGTAACGAGGGTTACGCATTCGCCAATGTCAATGCCGCGCCCGAAGTGAATGAGCAAAAGCACGAAGTCGCCTTTACCATCTATGTTGATCCTGGCCGTAGGGTATATGTACAGCGTATCAATGTGGGGGGTAATACCAAGACCCGTGACGAGATCATTCGCCGTGAGATACGGCAGATGGAAAGTGCCTGGTACAACGGCGCGTCGATCAACCGTTCGCGTGATCGGATCGACAGGCTTGGCTATTTCGAGGAGGTGACGGTTGAAACGCCTCCCGTGCCGGAGGCGACCGACCAGGTCGATGTCAATTTCCTGGTCAAGGAACAGCGCACCGGTAACCTGATGCTCGGGGTAGGCTATTCCTCTGCCGAAAAGGTCATGTTCCAGGCATCAATCTCGGATCGCAATATTTTTGGTACCGGCAAGAACGCAATACTTTCCTTTGATACATCCAGGTCCTCCCGCACCGTGTCGCTGTCTCTGACCGAACCGTATTTCACCGTCGATGGTGTGAGCCTGGGGGGAGACATTTACTATCGTACCTACGATCCGGCGAGGACCATGTCGGTGTCGCGCTACAAGATGGTTTCGGCGGGTGCCGGCCTGCGGATGGGTTATCCGATTGCCGAGGACGACAGCATCAGTTTTGGTTTGGCTTTCGACCGCACCAGGATCACCACGTATACGGAAAGCTACGACCAGTACAAGAAGTTCTGTAAGGATTTTGGCTGCAAAGGGCCAGAGGGTGATAAGGGCATTGGCGAAGTCGATGTCAACAGCGTAATGTGGAGCATGGGTTGGGGGCGCGATACCCGCAACAGTTTTTTTTACCCGACCAAGGGTACTTATCAGCATATTTATGCTGAAGTCGCAACCGCCCCGGCAGACCTTCGTTATGGCAAGATTACATACCAATTACAGCACTGGATTCCGGTTGGCCGCGGGCATGCCCTGATGTTCAATACCGAGCTTGGTTGGGTCAAGGGTTACAATAAGAAGCCGGTACCGTTCTACAAGAATTTCTATGTGGGTGGCATCGGTTCGGTGCGCGGCTATGACACGTATTCGATCGGTCCGAGGGATGCCAAGGGTGACGCCATTGGTGGTACGCGTAAGCTTGTTGGTAATCTTGAATTTTTCTTCCCGATGCCCGGTTCAGGGAGTGACCGCTCATTCCGCATCTCAACCTTCGTCGATGCGGGTACCGTCTGGGGGGAAGACCCCTTGACGGGAGAAGATCAACGTATCAGGGCCAGCGATTTGCGCTACAGTGCAGGCTTGGCTCTGACATGGATTGCGCCGATTGGCCCCCTCAAGTTCAGTCTGGGTTACCCTATCAGGAAGAAAGAGGGTGACAGGACCCGACCCTTCGACTTTTTGCTCGGTGCTACATTCTGATGTACGCCGGGTTGTATCAAAAACGACTCACTTGGAGAAATGTGTGAAAGTTCGTGCCCTTCCCGTACTTGCTGTAGTTCTGATGGGACTTTCCCAACTGGCGCTTGCGGAGACAAAATTCGGTTTTGTCAATTCCGAACGCGTAATGCGTGAGTCCGCGCCGGCCGTGCGTGCGCAACAGCGCATCGAGAAAGAGTTTTCCAAGCGTGATCAGGAATTGCAGCGCATGGCCAAGGATCTGGAATCTCTCCAGAAAGACCTTGAAAACGAAAACTCGAAAATGAGCGTTTCCGAACGTCAGGCGAAAGAGCGTTCTTTCGGTGATCTCAGCCGGGATTTCCAGCGCAAGCAGCGCGAGTTCCGCGAAGACCTCAACCAGCGCCGTAACGAGGAACTGGCTTCGATCATTGAAAAAACAAACCAGGTCATCAAACAGATCGCCGAAGCCGATAAGTATGATGTCATACTCCAGGATGCTGTATATGCAAACCCGCGTATCGATGTCACGGACAAGGTGCTTAAGGCGTTAGCCGACACCAAGTAAAGTTTCCGGTCATTAGCGATGCCACGGATCGACGCATTGGTTGCCCGGCTCGGGGGCGAACTGGTTGGGGACGGCAGCGTTGAGATACAACGGGTTGCCACGCTGGAACAAGCGGGCGAGGGCGATCTGGCGTTTCTTGCCAACCCGAAATATCTGAGCCAGTTGAAAACCAGCCGTGCTGCGGCCTTCATCGTCAAACCCGCGCACCGGGACACGGTCGGTGATGGTCGGCCATGCATCGTGACCGACGACCCTTACCTATACTTCGCGCGTACCTCCCAATTCTTCAATCCCTTGCCACCAGTCGTTCCTGGTGTGCACCCGCTTGCGTCGGTACGTTGTGCGATACCGGCAACGGTGGCGGTTGATGCCGGGGCCGTGGTGGAGGAGGGGGCGGAAATCGGCGAAAACGTCTTGATCGGAGCCAGTTGCTATGTCGGTCGTGGAACGCGCATCGGACGCAATACACGGCTGGCACCCAATGTCACGATCTATGCCGATTGTGTGCTCGGCGAAAACTGCATCATCCACGCGGGCGCAGTGATTGGCGCGGATGGGTTTGGTTTTGCGCGGGAGGCCTCTGGAGAATGGGTCAAGATTCCGCAGGTAGGGCGGGTCGTGATCGGCAACGATGTAGAAATCGGCTCCAACACATCGGTCGACCGTGGTGCACTGGAGGACACTGTAATCGGTGATGGCGTCAAAATCGACAATCAAATCCAGGTTGGCCATAACGTATACATCGGCAAGTACACCGCCGTGGCGGGCAGTACGGGTATTGCGGGCAGCGTAAAGATCGGTGAACGTTGTATGATCGGCGGTGGAGTCGGTATTGCTGGTCACATTAGCATCGCGGACGATGTAATCGCCTCCGGCGGTACCCAGATAACGAAGTCCATCCAGAATGCGGGTGTTTATACCACCTGCCTGCCGCAACAGACACACGCCGACTGGGTCAGGAATTTTGCCCATCTTCGTCATCTTGATGCGCTCGCAAAAAGAATACGACTTCTCGAACAGCGCTTGGAAAAACAGGAAACAACTAAGGAAACACTCTGAAATCATGGTCATGGACATCGACGAAATCCGCCGCTATTTGCCGCATCGCTACCCGTTCCTGCTGGTCGACCGGGTAACGGAAATCCAGGAGAACCGCCTCCTCGCAATCAAGAACGTTACCGTGAATGAGCCGTTCTTTCCCGGCCACTTTCCCTATCACCCGGTCATGCCGGGCGTGCTCATCGTCGAGGCGTTGGCTCAGGCTGCTGCATTGATGTCGTGTTGGGTCAATAATGTCGTCCCGACCGAAGAATGGGACGTCCTGTTTGCCGGTATAGACAAGGCTCGCTTCAAGCGTCAGGTCATACCCGGCGACCAACTACTGCTAGATGTTTCCATGCTGCAAAATAAACGCGGTTTCTACAGATACAAGGGGGTTGCCACCGTCGATGGCGAACTGGCCGCCGAGACCGAATTCATCTGCGCTTTCAGGGTCAAACCATGATTCATCCGGCAGCCATCGTTCATCCGGGCGCGAAAATTGGCAATGGCGTCGAGATCGGACCGTATTCGATCATCGGCGAGCATGTCGAGATTGGTGATGGCACCTGGGTCGGACCGCATGTCGTGCTCGGAGGCCATACACGGATCGGGCGTGAGAACAGGATTTTCCAGTTCAGTTCGCTCGGTGGGGAGCCGCAAGACAAAAAATATTCCGGCGAGCCTACCCGGCTCGAAATCGGTGATCGTAATACCATCCGTGAGTATTGCACCTTCAGTACCGGTACGGCCCAGGATAGCGGCGTGACCCGTGTTGGCAATGACAACTGGATTATGGCCTACGTGCACATCGCGCACGATTGCCAGATCGGCAGCAACACCGTTTTTGCCAATGGCGCTTCGCTTGCCGGGCATGTCCATATCGGCGATTGGGCCATTCTCGGCGGTTTCAGCGGCGTCCACCAGTTTGTCCGTGTTGGCGCACACAGTTTCATTGCCGCGTTCTCTCCGCTAGTCCAAGATTTGCCCCCTTACGTCATGGTGGGCGGCAACCCTGTCGTACCGCACGGCATCAACAGCGAAGGGCTGCGTCGCCGGGGTTTTTCGACCGAGGCGATTGCCGCGATCAAGCAGGCTTACCGTATCCTTTATCGTAAAGGTCTTTCTCTCGCGGAGGCACGCGAACAAATCATTGCGCTTGCCGCAGATTACGTCGAAGTTCAAGCTCTTGCCGATTTCATCGGTGTATCGGGGCGCGGATTGGTACGCTGACATGACACCTACGATAGCCATGGTAGCCGGGGAAGCCTCCGGCGATATGCTGGCCGCCCACTTGATTCGCGCCATTCGCGCCCATTTGCCCAAGGCGCGTTTTTATGGCATTGGCGGCCCGAAAATGCAGGCCGAAGGGTTTGACGCGCTTTGGCCTTCCGAATTGCTTTCGGTCAACGGCTATACGGAAGCTATTGGCCGCTACAGTTCGCTGGCCGGCATCCGCCGCAAATTGCTGAAAGACATCCGGCGTACGCAGCCCGACGTGTTCATCGGTGTCGACGCACCTGATTTCAACCTCTGGCTGGAAGGCAAGGTCAAGGCAGAAGGCATCCCGGCCATCCATTTCGTCAGCCCTTCGATTTGGGCATGGCGCGGTAGACGTATCAAAACCATTGCACGTTCGGTAACGCACATGCTGTGCCTGTTCCCGTTCGAGATGCCGATCTACGAACGTGCGGGCATCCCCGCCACTTACGTCGGGCATCCGCTTGCGGATGAATTGCCGATAGAACCGAACCGGCAGGCAACGCGCGAACGGCTGGATTTGCCATCCGATGCAACCGTTGTGGCCTTGCTGCCCGGCAGCCGGCAGTCGGAAGTCAGCAACCTGGCTGATTGCTTCATTGCTACGGCGGAAGTCATTTCATACCGGCGGCCGGGAACCGTTTTCCTCGTGCCATTGACGACCCGGGAGACACGCGATATTTTTGCCGAAACTTTGTACCGCCGGGGTTCAGCCGACGACATGTCGATCCGCCTGCTGTTTGGCCACGCGGTGGATGCGATGACTGCCGCCGACGTGGTGCTCGTTGCCAGCGGTACGGCCTGCCTTGAAGCTGCGCTGCTCAAGCGCCCGATGGTGATCTCCTACCGCATGGGCAGGTGGCAGTACCGCCTGATCAAGCGCATGGCCTACTTGCCCTGGGTTGGGCTACCCAACATCCTGCTCAATGAACTCGTGGTTCCCGAGTTGCTCCAGGATGATGCAAACCCTGAAATTCTGGCCGATGCCATCGAGAAGTGGCTTGGCGATGCCGATGGCTGCGCGGTCCTTGCCGACCGTTTTACTGCCCTACACCATGAACTGCGGCAGGGAACGGCAGAGCGGGCGGCCAAGGTTATCCTGCCCTATTTGCACGATTCCATCTCCTCGCGGGAAGCAGAAGTATCCTGATACTGGCATGGCCGGAGCAAAAATCTGCGGTGTCGACGAAGCCGGGCGCGGCCCCCTGTGCGGGCCGGTGGTGGCTGCTGCCGTCATTCTTGACCCTGCGTGCCCTATCGAAGGTCTGGCCGACTCCAAGAAACTGACCGCGCGCTCGCGCGAACGTCTGGCGGGCCTGATCCGGCAACGGGCGCTCGCCTGGAGCGTGGCTGAAGCTACGGTGGAAGAAATCGACCGTCTCAACATCCTGCAAGCCAGCCTGCTGGCGATGCAACGCGCCGTTGCCGCGCTGTCCGTCGTTCCCGATGAAGTGCGGGTCGATGGTAACCGCTGCCCGGATATTCCCCTGCCTGTGCGGGCCATCGTCGGCGGCGATGCGCTGGAACCTGCGATTTCCGCAGCCTCCATCCTTGCCAAGACTGCGCGTGACGCACAAATGATCGAACTGGATCGTCTCTATCCCCAATTCGGCCTCGCGCGTCACAAGGGTTACCCGACCGCTGCGCATCTCGAAGCCCTCCGCCGGTACGGTGTTGCGGATTTCTATCGTAAGAGCTTCGCTCCCGTGCGTCACATTCTTGCCAATTCGCCATCGGATGGCTGAAGCGGTTCAAAATTGCTTATATCGCCAAGAGGCCGGTATTACGATGACTACGGCGCACCTCACCTTCACCCATCTCAGTTCGCGCGACAATCCACGGATCAAACTGTTTGCCTCGCTTGTTTCGATGCCGCGCGAACGCCGAAAATGTGGCCAGACTCTGCTTGATGGCACCCATTTGCTCGGTTGTGCACTCGATGCAGGTGTTGAACTGCTCGACGTTTGTGTGTCCGAAAGCGGGTGCGTCAATCCTGAAATTCTTGCCTTGTTCGCCCGCCTGCCTGCCGATATTCCCCTGATTTGTGTGCCCGATACGCTTTTTGCGCGGCTGAGCCCGGTCGATACGCCAACGGGCATCCTCACACGCATTGCGTTGCCGTTGCCTGCTCCGCAGGAGGAAGTAGTACGGGAAACGTTCATTGTGCTCGATGGCATCCAGGATCCCGGTAATCTAGGTTCAATTCTGCGTTCTGCCGTTGCAGCGGGCATCCGCCTAGCGTGGCTCACGTCCGGCTGCGCACAAGCCTGGTCACCCAAGGCGTTGCGTGCCGGAATGGGCGCACATTTCCATTTACACATTCATGAACGGACTGATGCCCTCAAAGAGCTTGCCGCCTATCAGGGCAAGGTCGTGGCGGCAGGCGTAGGTGAAGATTCCCGGATGTTTTTCGATGCCGACCTGCGCGGCCCGGTAGCCTGGCTTTTCGGGGCCGAAGGGCAGGGTGTCTCGCCCGCGCTCCTCGCCCGTGCCGATGAGATCCTGCGCATTCCGATGATGGAGGGCATCGAGTCGCTGAACGTTGGCGCGGCGGTTGCGGTATGCCTGTTCGAGCAAATGCGCCAGCGCGTGGTCATGCCATGAGCCGATCTTCCATATTCATCCGTTTCGGCTTGCCCGAAACCTCCCTTGGCCGGATGCTCGTCGCTGTCAGCCCGCATGGTGTCTGTGCCATCTTCCTGGGCGACGATCCCGAATTCTTGGTTCAGGCACTCCACAAACGCTTTCCGAAAGCAGAAATTTCCCTTGCTGCCGATGATGATGTGAATTTTGTGCAGTTGTTGAAAGATGTGACCCGACTTGCCGAGCACCCGGAAACGAATCTCTGCCACAGGCTCGATATTCACGGGACTGCCTTCCAGCAGCGTGTCTGGCAAGCGTTGCGCGAGATTGTGCCGGGAGAAACCGCCAGTTACGCGGAAATCGCCCGGCGCATTGGTGCACCTCGTGCCGCCCGTGCTGTTGCCGGAGCCTGCGCAGCCAATCCGCTTGCCATCATCATCCCCTGTCACCGTGTCGTGCACGGAGACGGTAGTTTGTCCGGCTATCGTTGGGGCGTTGGACGCAAGCGCGCTTTGCTGGAAAAGGAAGCTCAAAGGGCTGAGAGAAGAGAAACTCAGGTGTACCAACCGTAGCTATACCATTAACATAGTTGCAATTTCGTATTTTTCATGATACATTATTTCGTGTTTTTGTTTTTCATTTGTCATTTGCAAACAGACAAAGGAGATCAATCATGACAACTCGTGCCAGTGAGCTGTTGTTGGGCGTGATGATCAGTTTTGCTTTTTGTGCGACGTCATTTGCGCAAGCTACTAAAGAAAAAATGCACTATTACAGCATTGCGCCGGAAGTTTCCAGTTACAAATACAAAGAATCGGTGGCGAGTCCGTTCAAGGCGAAACTTAGTGGAACGATGGTAGGGTTTTCGGCTGAATATTTAAATAGCGGAGGACTCGGATATATCGAAAAATCAATACCGGTTCAGTTACGTATGCGGTTCAACTATATGCAAGGAAGTCTTGATTATGATGGTAGTTTACAAGATAAATATGGTAACTATATGGGGCCTCACAAGGCTACTGGAAACAAGAATTATTTCGTTGATATGATTTTCGCAGGCGGTTTGGGGTTCAAATTAAGTGAAAAATTTTCTATTTCTCCGTACATAGGTCTCGGTCATCGATATCTTGTGGATGAGGAGAACAGCAATGATCCTTACGATTATAAACGCGAACAAACTTACTATTATATGCCGATAGGGGCTGATTGGAAAATACTCCCGACACCTGCCTGGAAGTTGACTCTTAATACTGAAGCCGATATTTTGTTGAGGGGCGAAAATTATACGCATCTATATGGCGGAATGAAGTTCCGGCAAAAAAGCGGATATGGATTTAGAACTGCTTTTAAAATCGAACGGAACTTAAAATCAATGGGTATCTTCGCAGAACCTTTTTATAGGTACTGGGAGATCAAGGAATCGGATGTTGTGGATGGTTGGATTGAGCCAAAAAACAAAACTCAGGAATTTGGGTTGAGAATTGGCGTTTCATTCTAGCAGTGGGTTCGGAAGAAAAAAACAATAAGATCAAGAGCGTTTTCGATTTCAGTGGGGAGGGGAGGCACACACCCTCTCTCTTTTGAGGGAGAGGGTGTGTGTAGTGCCGAGAGAGGGGGCGACTCGGCTAAAATACTCGGATGAACGCACCTGCATCTTTCCAACCCTCTGGCCCCGTGCCGCATTCCCCCCACTTCATTCACCTGCGCCTGCACACCGAGTATTCGGTCACCGATGGCATCGTCCAGATCGACGCGGTGCTCGATGCTGCCGCGAAAGATGACATGCCTGCACTGGGGATTTCCGATCTCGGAAACCTCTTCGGGATGCTCAAGTTTTACAAGGGTGCGCGTACCCGGGGTTTGAAGCCGATCATCGGGGCGGATGTCTGGATCGAGAACGATACCGACCGCGACAAACCCTGGCGCGTGCTGCTGATCTGTAAAAACCTCGAAGGTTTCAGGCAACTGTGCGCCTTGCTGACCCGCGCCTGGATGGAAAACAAGGCGCGGGGCAAGGCTCTGATGCGCCGCGAATGGTTCCAGGACGGCGCGGTAAGCGGCCTGCTATGCCTTTCCGGGGCATTGGCGGGTGACGTGGGGCAGGCACTTGCCAATGGGAATGAGGCGCTGGCAGAACGGTTGGCACACGAGTGGGTGCAGCTTTTTCCCGACGCCTGGTACATCGAGCTCCAGCGAACAGGACGCACGGAGGCATACGTGCGGCAGGCGGTAGCGCTGGCCGGGCGGCTTGGCCTGCCGGTGGTTGCCACGCATCCGGTGCAATTCCTGCGGCGTGAAGATTTCGAAGCGCATGAGGCGCGGGTGTGCATTGCCGAGGGGTACGTGCTGGCCGACAAGCGCCGTCCACGAGAATTCACCAACGATCAATATTTCAAGAGCCAGGCGGAAATGTGCGCGCTTTTCGCGGACATCCCGGAGGCACTGGAAAATTCGGTAGAAATTGCCCGCCGCTGTTCGCTTACCGTGCAGTTGGGCAAGAGCTTTCTGCCGCTCTTCCCAACGCCGGAAGGCATGAGCCTGGATGATTTACTTGCGCAGGAAGCGCGGCAGGGGCTGGAAACGCGCCTCACGCAGCTTTATCAGGATGAAGGGGAGCGCGCACGCCAGCGTCCCCGTTACGAAGAACGCCTTCAGTTCGAGATAAAAACCATTACACAGATGGGTTTTTCCGGTTACTTCCTGATCGTGGCCGACTTCATCCAGTGGGCCAAGAACAATGATGTGCCGGTTGGGCCGGGGCGCGGCTCGGGGGCAGGGTCGCTCGTTGCCTATAGCTTGCGCATCACCGATCTTGACCCACTCGCCTACGCACTGCTCTTCGAGCGTTTCCTGAACCCGGAACGGGTGTCGATGCCAGACTTCGACATCGATTTTTGCCAGGACAACCGCTACCGTGTCATCGAATACGTGCGGATGCGCTACGGCAAGGAAGCGGTGAGCCAGATCGCGACCTTCGGCACGTTGGCTTCCAGGGCCGTGGTGCGCGACGTGGGGCGCGTGCTCGATATGCCCTACGGCCTGTGTGACCGCCTCTCCAAGCTGATTCCGCATGATGGCCCCAAACCGGTTTCGCTTGCCCGCGCGCTGGAAATGGAGCCGCAACTCACCGAAATAATGCGGGACAGCAATGACGGTGAAGCCGTCCAGAAACTATGGAGCTTGGCCGAGCCGCTGGAAGGGCTGACGCGCAACGTCGGGATGCACGCGGGGGGCGTATTGATTGCGCCGGGCAGGCTCACTGATTTTTGCCCGCTCTACATCGCCGACGGCGCGGATGCCGTGCCGGTATCACAGTTTGACAAGGACGATGTGGAAGCCGCAGGGCTCGTGAAATTCGACTTCCTTGGGCTGCGCAACCTTACCATCATCAAACTTGCACTCGATTACGTGGAGCGGCTTGAAGGCAGCCGCCCCGATCTGGAAAACCTGGATTTCAACGATCCTGCTGCTTACCAGATCCTGAAAAGCGCCAATACCACGGCGATTTTCCAGGTTGAATCGGAGGGCATGAAAAAACTCCTGAAAAAGCTCGCCCCCGACCGTTTCGAGGACATCAT
>Ga0123354_10014444_pt1 | contig 12301 bp, 8 predicted proteins | sample TergutLab28metaG_2_FD_97872 | JGI IMG/M metagenome (GOLD analysis project Ga0123354, IMG submission 97872) | Labiotermes labralis P4 segment gut microbial communities from Petit-Saut dam, French Guiana - Lab288 P4 | ecosystem: Host-associated > Arthropoda: Insects > Digestive system > Gut ... | reverse complement strand
ATCCTTACCATGATCAAAGGGTACAACATCTGGAACCAGGCGACCATGCTCAACGTATGGATTTGTGCCGCTGGATAACAGCACATCCCGAACTGTTAAGCGTCATTTTATTCACAGATGAGGTGTCTTTTACCCGGGACGATATAAATAATTCACAGAATGTGCTTATGTGGTCCCATGAAGACCGTTCAACTTTGGATATAGGTGGTTTGGGTTATATCGGTATACTTTAACATAAGGAACACTGTCCCGAAGTCTGGTACATTCCTCCTGGGACACCCTGTATATGTGTATTTATATAAATATACCTAATAGTTAAGAATTCAAATTAAAAGTAATGATATAGAATGGTATTGAGTTATGTTACAAGTAAAAATATTTTGATATTTACTTTTAAAATGATTATACTGAGCCAAGATCTCTTCTCACTCTTCTGGGTTGTTATGCAGAGTATAGTGATACTGCTTGACCCTTGAAGGTGGGTCCGATAGGCCATCCTGAAACATTGGTAAACAGCTACCAACATACAGTGCATAACGACCCAAAAGAGCAAGTACCTCACACTGAATTATGTTGCATGAAACACTTACTTGCACTCGTGAGATTTGGGGTAGTCATAATGGTACTGACGAAGATTCCAGTATTGTGCGACATGGCACCACATAGATTGATATACAGCAATTCCACTACAGGCCTGGACAGGCCCAGAGGGTTCCAGGAGGTTGAGGTTCCCAGATTTCAAGACATTCAGCACATGAAGGTGGTAAGGTTGTCAGCCCTACACACCGGCCGCCTTTACCCCCCCAGGAAATATTCCTGGCACTCATTTCTGTTAGAGGATGAGTCAACCCCATGGCCATAGTGTGACCGAAAGGATAGTGTCAATGAAAAATTCCAACGACATCATTGGGAATCAAGCCCGCTACCTTCCGACTTGTAGCGTATTGCCTCAACCAACTGTGCCACCGCGTGCCCCACATAGATTGATATATGTGAACTAATGTTTCAGAGGAACTCATGATTTCTATTTTCGGGGTAGTATATGAGCAGTAACCTGCATGGGGGAAAAAGGGATAAACAGGCATTCGGCAGAATAGGCAGTTGGGGTACTGGGCCAGTAGGAGTAGAGGTGCCGTGTAGTGTGGTGAGGTTTAATGTTTGCCATCCCGAAGTGTTTAACACATATATAAATATACAATGATGTATCAGTCAAACACAGCAAAACTTTATTATGTTCATTGTTGTATTAGGGCAACATGTTTCGATTCTTATAGAATCATCTTCAGGCCCTTCTTCCAGATCCTTCTTCTTCTTCGTCAGTAGAGCCTGTAGCTAATACCACTGTAATGGGGAACGGTGGCCGTCCCAACCACCGACACCATTACCTAGAAAGAGTATTCGCTGCCACCACTTTGGATATTACTATGACATATTTCACTAAATAATATATTCTACGACACTACAACATATTACATAACTATACAACACTAAAGAAAGCACAATAACCCAATCAAAATCTAAGGCACAGCATAGGGTGCTTCTCCAACACAAAGATTACAATTTCCTATAAAGGAATTTCCATAAAGAAAGTCTGGTCACTTCAAATAAAACCAAATATAATCTGAATCATTTCTACACTTCAATTTGGTACAGAACAACTTAACCGCACTTATCTGGTACAATAATTAGCAACAAAGCCCACATCTTATAAATTTTGCTCCTTCTCTGCTCCCCCAGGTGTCTGTCGTTACCGAGGGTTCTCTCGTCGCTTTACAAAACCACACCACACTTCTAAGCCAAAGTCAGCATTTCCTGCATTCACCTAGCAACAGTGTTCTGCAGTTTCAACTGTTTGCTGTTGTTATGTGAATGATAGGTGATCTGGACTTCCTGTTTGTTCAACTGGGAGATGCACCCAGCCATCCTTAAAATGCTACCAACATATATGAAATATATGAAATGAAATAGAATAGAATAAAATAAAGTGTTCTCTACAAGGCACTACACCATGGATGTACTGCAGCCTTAGAAGTCTTACTGTACTCACCCTATCCTTCCCCCGCCTGTTTGGACGTTCCCACGTTCGCCGCCAGGTATCTCCACGTCCACAACGACGTGAGAAATCCTACTAGTGAAAGGTGGAACTGTGTGGGCATTTTGCCTGAAATTGCGACTTCCACGTCAATTCAGGGATCTTTTACATGCCGCAAATCTGCGACATGGGACCCACAGCTTTACTTCCCTTCCGAAGGAAGGCATGCTGAGGATTTTTTCGCCCTGAAAAATCCTGACGGCTTTGGCCGGGTTTGAACCCACAAACTTGGGTACTTAAAGGCAGCATGCTACCGCTAGACCACCAAAGCTGCTCCTCCCAGATCCTTACTTAGCAATGTTTAAAAAGCGCTGTGGGATCCCAAACACTTACATTCTTGATATAAATATGTATAACTATAAGAACATAACGACACATGCATTTTATACACAGTTATATCAAGAATGTAAACGTTTGGGATCCCACAGCGCATTTTAAACATTGCTAAGTAAGGATCTGTTTCTTGGAAGGCCTGAAGATGATTCTATGAGAATCAAAACATGTTGCCCCAATATAATAATAAACACAATAAAGTTTTATTGTGTTTGACTGATACATCATTGTATATTTATATTAGTGTGGTGAGGGTGTAGGTGGAACACAAAGGTAAATGAGAAAAAGTGACAAAGAGATTTTTCAAAGTGTATTTACATTTAAATAATGTGAGAGACATGTAGGATGTAGCAGAGACTGGGGCTGAATTAGAACAAGGGCCGTGGGAAAGGAGGTCTGGTAAGTTAAGTATGGGAAAAGAAGGAGATAGCCTGTGTTTAGAAGTGCAGTAGTGACCATCATTTTGTATACTCTGTTACTTTAGGGAGTCAGCATGAGGTTTTTATGGCATAATCGAGACAACGAATCAAAAGAAAACCGTATCAAAGTTTTATTTATTTACCAACTGATGCACCAGTGAGTTTGTCTTAAAAAACAATATTAAAATTTACATTAAAACAGCTCCGACATGTTTCGGTGTTACAGTTACACCATCATCAGGGAGTACATTAATTCATGCTTACTGAAGTGGTGGTGTAACTGTAACACCGTAACATGTCAGAGCTGTTTTAATGTAAATTTCAATATTTAAAGAACCAGTCCTCTCTCAACCTGTGCACACCGGATGGCCACCTACAGGTGTGATGATACCGGATGCTGTATAATACAATTTTGACCTTCTGATGATGAGCACATAGTGCTCAAAACATGCAGAGGCATATAATAAACTTATTATAAAACAAGAATTTGTGCATTAAGTTGGTTAATTACTAAGATTTAATATTGCTTTTTTAAGACAATTCACTAGTGCATCAGTTGGTAAATAAATAAAATTTTTATAATATCAAGATGCGTGGTACAAATGTGAAAAGAAAAAGAAAAACCTTGTTTTTTGTGGCCTTTCCTCATTCCTTCAGGAAAATTCCAGTATAGCATCACCACTTGGACACAATTGTCACTTTCTTCATCTTTTCCAATTCATTACCCATCATCCTAACATTCACTGCTCTATAGCCTGCATTGACTAAACTGTAAACAAATAAATCTGCATTAACAGAATGTTGATCTACAACATGTAGGAACAATACAGTACTCCGCTATTGCTGGTGCCACTGCGCTACAAGCTGGAAGACTGTGGGAATCACTCGGATTTTTCACCGACTTACTTTTTCTGGCTGCACTATGACCCTGGGGTCAACTCAGCCTGTAAAAGAAATGAGTGCCAGGGTTATCTCCTGGGGGTATAGGTGGCTGGTGCACAGGGCTGACAACCTTACCACCCTTGTATACCAACTCTCTAGAAGTTCTGGGAGCCTCAACATCCTGCAGCTTTAAAGGCCTGTCCAGGGCTGTGTGGGGATATAGCCAGCTAGCTGCTGCTGCTACTACTACAACCGCTACTACCACCACCACCACCACCACCACCACTACTACCACCACCACCACCACCACTACTACCACTGCCACTGCTGCTACTACAACAACAACAACAACAACAACAACAATAATAATAATAATAATAATAATAATTGCAGATACGGGTGGAAGCATATGATCTTGGAGTCCCAACTCCACTTTCATCTGACTTGGATTTAACGGTATACATCAGAAACGTGAACGACTACGAACCGCAGTTCCTGGTGGACGAATACAACATTAATTTTACTGGTAAGATGATCACAGAACTGTACCTCTCACATTCCACTAATGCAATGACATTCCATTACAGTGAACTTCTGAAGACATTCAACCTTTATTTATCTGCAATAAAACAAAACACAACTTTGCTTCATAAGCTTTCAACATCTGTACAAAATCTTGCAAATTGCACAGCTATATAACAATTACATAGCTGCAAGAAACCAAAATGCTCTCAGGTCATATCACTAGTTTCATATACTATGTAAATAGCATTCTAAGTCAGCAAGATTCTTCACCACAAGGCAGGTACATACAGTTCTGGCACGAATAGAGACCAGTGTTATGGCACTTGTAAATTGGTTAAAACCCAATTATTACAGGATTAGAAAGTGAAGGTAAATGACAGTTGTCAGCAGCAGAGCTAATACATGCTGCACGTGTGATTTAATCAAAGGAGATTAACAGAGCAAAGCACCGGAACCATGTCTGGGTGCCAAGGCTAGTTTTCTGTCCTTTAACAGGACACAATCCAGGGCTGTTATTGGCTTTCCTACTTGGCATAATACCCTGAGACATCTTCATCTAATGGGGCTCTCAGACAGTCCATTGGTTAGGAGGTGTGGAGCACAGGTTGAAACTTTGGCCCACATTCTTTGTGAATGTGAATCTTTGGCTTCAATCAGACATGTGTATCTGGGCTCCTTCTTGGAGCAAGAGGACATTAAGAGTATAGGTCTGGGGGACATCTGGAACATTAGCAAAGTAAGAGGGCTCGCATCAATTGATATGGCGCACAAAGGGCATGTCAATTAAGGCCTAGGTGCATCAGGACCATAAGGTCTCGAACTCAATTGCAAATCAATCAATCAATCAATCACAGTACAGGAATACAATCAGCAGAAACTTCTGCAGATTGATATAATGTCAAGAGTGAATTTGTACTGGTCTGTCAGCGAAGTTGCCTTTGGAATGTCCCATGAGTATAATTTCAGATCTATTACATGGTAACTGAACATATGGAATTCTACAGGGGTGCTGATAAGTCCTTAGCCCAACCAGGAGGGAAACAAGTTAATGTTTCTGTCAGAAAGGTGTGAATTTCCTTTGGTGCCTTGCCTTGCAGGGAAAAAAACTTGATGACAGCTCGCGTCTCGATGTTGTTGAAATCACGCGCGTCCCCAACATGCTTCTGAACTTGTTTCCTTCCTGGTCGGGCTAAGGACTTATCAGCACCCCGGTATTATCAGAATGGTCGCTGTACGTGGCTCAGTGCGTGTACCAATATAATTTCAGTTACAAATGGTGTAGCTGACTGTCATTTATCGTAATATTTTTATGTATTTCTGTGCCAAGTGACGAACATGTGTCAGAGATGCACACATAAATCAGTATGTTTAGATTTTCTCACTTGCATATGAGGTATCATAACTGTATACTACACATGCCGTGGGACTTAAACACAACAACAACAACAATTATTATTATTATTATTTACTGCAATTGGGTTGTTACCCGGTGGCAGTGGTTATTTTACATGTATACAAAATATGAAATTGGTTACTACTATTTTTAAGTCGGGAGGGCTGCATGAGAAGCATGTATTGGCAACTTGGAATCTTGGGAACCATCTCAGCATTTGCTTATAGAGACAGGGAAACCAAGAAAAACCTGTGTTGAGGTGGCCGGTTGCAGGACCTTCCGAATACTTACTTCTAGCCAGCAGTCCAGCATCTAAAGTAAAAAACAACAATGTACACATAGTACAACAAATACACATATGAAGACAACAATACACACGGCATGCTATGCTGTTTATGGCATTACATATTTTTACATGTTCTGCATTTGCTTACTTACTTACTGCTTACTTATGCAATGCAGCAGAGTCCTTCTTGAGAAGCTAGCTGGTTCTCAGTCAAGATATTTCCTGCATTTCATAGAACTCAAAGGTGTATTACTGCGTTTGCAAGAGCCAGCCACCTGTCCCCATCCGCAGTCAGTCCAAGTCCTCCAATCCCATTCTGCATTTACATTGTCGTTAATTTTTAAATAGTTTATAGACACTATAAAGGTGAAATATATGACACTTTTTTTCACTATATGTTGCTAGGCACAAAACTGATATATCCTGATCTTGGCTGGTAGACACCTAATTTTATTCCTATGCCTGTCTTGAATGGCTTAAAATTGATCATGATAGAGTTCAGTTTTAATTTGTATTCACACACACACACACACACAAGTTTACCACAATATACATTGTACTGTTATTCCACTTTCTCTTTATTGTCTTGTAGCCGAACATTTTTGATATATTTGTTTCTTAGGTTTGCTGGCATCAGTTATGAACGGTTCATAGCTGTATGTTTTGGGTTTAATCTGTCAAAGGATGTTCAGAACTGTTGGTGATAGGTAGGAGGGGTTGCATGGGGAGAGATTTAAGCAGCGAAACGAGTGGGAGCTGATAATGGACGCTAGCAATCCGGCGCGAATTCAGACGTGTACAAGTGTGGTGTAAGTGGGAGTACAGAGAAGTGATTGCGTCAGTTGCCTAGAAATGATCTAGTTGTTTAACCTTTTGGTGCCGGAATTATTTTCTTAAATTTTAGCACACCCTGTAAATAAAATGTGAATAATACAGGAACAAAATAAGTTAGAATTATGAAACAAACTGCATTTTGAAGAGAAAAAAACGGAGAGTATATACCATGTTTAAAATATTCAATACCTGTATTTGTTGAATAAATATATAAAATGCAACTTTAGAGGTTAGTGGTGCGGTACGACCACTATAGTTGACATAAGGCATCTAAATGTTAACTGGATATAGCAATCCATTATTTTATATCAAGAATAAGATGAATAAATAAAACATAATTAAAAAGAAAATAAATAAAACTAAATGTGATTCTGTGAACTACACCGGTCTCCTGGTAAGAGGTTCTCCTATCAGACTGAGCATGTTGGGACAACAAAGTTACAAAAGGTATTCAGTCCAACAATTGCATGCGATTCCTTTCCTACTCCTGCATTACAGCTCACTTCATTTCAATTATCCAACTGTTCTAAGCTGGTTGTATAATGCAGTAAGCTCCTCGACATGCAACAGCTCCATCTGCTATTCAAGTAATTTCCCTTCATTTATCTAAAAAGCAAGCATGCAAACAAATGAATGAAAGAACAAACAAATAGCCTAACTAATGAACTTACTGTATGGAACAGAGGCCATCTTGAAAAGCTAACAGTTCTTCAAGTCATCTAAAAACCCCGTGCAAAAAGAAACCACAAGTTTTATTGCCCTGATCATAAGAACCTGCCACTGGCCTATACTAAAAGTCAGATGAATCCAGTTCATACCCTTTCATCCTATGTCCTTAACATCCACTTTAGTATTATCCTCCCATCTATGCTATGATCTGCATGGTCTGTTAGATTCAGATTTTCCAACCAAAACCCTGTCCCACATGTGCCACATGCCCTGTCTATTTCATACTCCTGGATTTCATCATGCTAATAAGAGGGCTGTTCAGAAAGTATCCATCCATTTTGAGTATCTCGAGAACCGGTCACGTGGCCTTGATGTAACATGGCAGCCAGTCAGAGGAGACCTTACTGCACATCCGTGAACAGTCACTGTCCTGTGGGGCTAGTCAGTTGGCAGTGAGATGCCGTTGACTGAGTTTGTATACTGTGTGACTGTCGCATTCACAATGACTGTTAGCAAGCAGATCAGCTTCATCACGACAATGCGCCTGCCCATTCTACAGCTCTCAAACAGGCTTTTTTGGCAAAGCATCACATCACCCAGCTCTGTCAGCCCTCCTACAGCCCACATTTGGCTCCCTGCGACTTCTGGCTTTTCCCAAAGCTAAAATCTCCGTTGAAAGGGAGGAGATTTGTGAATGTGATGGTCACACAGTACACAAGCTCAGTCAACAGCATCTCACCGCTGACTGACTAGCTCCACAGGAGAGTGACTGTTCACAGATGCACAGTAAGGTATCCTCTGGCTGGCTGACAAGTTACATCAAAGCCATGTGACCAGTTCTCGAGATATTCAAAATGGCTGGATACTTTCCGGACAGCCCTCATACATGTTTGAAGTGTGAAGATTGTGAAGCTCCTCATTAGGCACTCTTCACCAGCCTCTTGTCCTGTTATCCCTCTCAGTTCCGTTTGTTCTCCTCACTACCCTAATTATGTGTTCTTCCCTCACTGTGAGAGACCACGTTTCACACTCACACAAAACAACCAGAAAAATTATACATATCTGTAGAACAGGTACAGAATTTACAGAAACAGAATGCATGTGCATACAAGGAAGAATACAATTACAGCTGGAAGCCAATTACTTCCTTTTAACTGTTCACATTTTCCTTTTGTCATTATGTTACCACAGAGCATTTTGAGCCGGGATCTGAACGCCGCAGACTGATAGACACAGTAGACAGAGACGAAGTGGATGATTTGGATGACCCACCGACACCTGTGTGTTATTTTATTGTTGGCGGTAATGAAGATGAGTACTTTGCTATCGAACCACTTCGACACGAGATTATGGTGAGTTCTCACAACAAAGAGAGTGGAAAATTGCATTCTAAGAGAATACATGTAAATTTGATGTTTGTGTGACCATGCAACCTTAGCCTGAAATGGTATGTGAGACCAACTTGATGGACAGTTATGATTTATTGATAATCCATTAGCTCCCTCCCACAACAACACCTTAACCTGTCATAATAAGAACACGAACCACCTGACCCCACACAAAACACACCCTACAACACATTTAACACAAGCTACCAACTATCACCTAACACAGCAAACATTTTGTCACAGTGCAAACACCATATTCTGATAGCTGAAGAATAAAAAACCAACTAGATGTCACTTGCTATTTTCATTTTTCTTCTTAGAGACTCAACATGTTTCAGGCATTAATATGCCCATCTTCAGGAGTTTGCGACTATGTTGTTGAACTACCACATTGGCTGATTTCGTTCCTGGTTTGCTACGTTTCCAAGAACACATCAGTACATCAGGCGCAATAACCCCCAATTGGCGTTTGCCCTACACATTTTAAAAAACCAGCATGAATACAGCCAAATGAACAATATAATGACCTTGCTAAAGTCGCTAAGCAGCCCAAACATGCTCATTCCATACAAACAGTGCTATATCCAAACCCTCTACCGAGAAAGCAAACTCATCCCCTAACAATACCCCGGAGAAACAAACCCGCTATTTCAGACGGTCATTAACCCCCAGCCCCCAAATACCACTTGAATAGACCAGTTGTGCTTCAGCCAGCAACCCAGATACCACCCCAGCCGAGCCGCAACCTAACTTCAACACACAGCAAAACAAGAATGAAACCAGCCAATGTGGTAGTTCAACAACATAGTCGCAAACTCCTGAAGATGGACATATTAATGCCTGAAACATGTTGAGTATCTAAGAAGAAAAATAAAAATAGCAAGTGACATCTGGTTGGTTTTTTATTCTTCAGCTATCACAAGATGCACGGTCCAATAAACATCAGATTCACCTTATTCTGATATATCTCTTACAGTGCTGAAAACTATATGCAGTAATGTACGTTCTAGTGCTCCTAAAGATGGTCATAACAATGCCCGAAACATGTTGAGCTAATGGATTATTAATAAATCATAATTGTTGCATCCAGTTGGTCTCATATATCATTTCAGAATATATGTACTTTATAAATTTATTCTTTGCAATCTTTCACAATCAGTGGCTTTGATTATTTCAATTTATTTCAGGGATAATGAAATTATTTTATCCATAACTCCTTTGTGGCAAATCTGTACTACAGACTTCATAGTACACAACCCAAAATGATTGTCCCATATCAATATTTGAGGGGTTAACAACGGCACAGTTGGTTGAGGCACTGCGCGGCGGCAAGCCAGAACACCACATGTTCAATTCCCAATAATGTCACTGGAATTCATTGGCTTGATCCTTCTGGCCACACCGTGACCTTGGTGTTGACTGAGCCTCTAACAGAAATGAGTGCTAAGGGTGCTCTGGCAGTTACTTTTCAGCCACTGTTCACACAGGTCCAAGTTCATTCCCAGGTCAGAAGTAGATGAGGCACTGTGACAGGTTTTACTCAGAGTACTGCACTGTTAGCCTGACAGCATTATTTCACCAATGCATCAAATCCATTCATTCATCCATTATCAATGCTATACAATCTTAGCAATAAAATAAGACACTTAAAACTAACAGTAATAACCTACATGCACTATCCCAACACTACAAGATGACCTGCACAAATCACAAACAATTATTATTCTGTGATATTATTAATATTATTATTGTTATTATTATTATTAACTGCAATTGGGTTGTCACCCGGTGGCAGTGGTTATTTTACATGTATACAAAATATGAAAATGGTTACTAATAAATTTAAGTCTGGAGGGCTACACGAGAAGCATGTAGTGGCAACTTGGAATCTTGGGAACCATCTCAGCATTTGCTTACAGACACAGGGAAACCAAGAAAAACCTGTGTCGAGGAGGCCGGTTGCAGGACCTTCCGAATACTGACTAGCCAGCAGTCCAGCATAACCAGCAGTCCGGCATATTTCGAATAGCACCAAATATTTTCCCCTAATTTGGTTTCAAACACTTGCAAATTATTTTGTTTATTAAAAGGAAGTGACATAATCAAAGTTTTATTTATTCACCAATTGATGCACTAGTGAGTTGTCTTAAAAACAATATTAAAATTTACATTAAAACAGCTACGACATGTTTCGGTGTTACAGTTACACCATCATCAGGGAGCGCATTAATTTGTGCTTACTAAAGTTACAGTTGTTAAAACAGTATATACTGTTTTAACAGCTGTAACTTTAGTAAGCACAAATTAATGTATTCCCTGATGATGGTGTAACTATAACACCGAAACATGTCGGAGCTGTTTTAATGTAAATTTTAATATTGTTTTTTTAAGACAACTCACTAGTGCATCAGTTGGTGAATAAATAAAACTTTGATAATATCAAGACGCACAGTACGAATGTGGAAATTAAGGGGGGGGGGGGAAGAAATGACACTGTAACCATAAGAAACTGATAAAAATACATGGTACCGGCGTGCTGATAAGTCCTTAGCCCGACCTACTTCCCGATGTCGTAGGATGGAATTGATAGTGTCATTGGAAGCTAATCTCCTTCTCAGATCAAATAATGTATGCTTGCTGCAGAATCTCAAGAAACTTTAGAGGGATGAAAGGCAATTTGTATGTTTAATTTTCACGTAAGAATTATCAATTCGGGCTAAGGACTCATCAGCACTCCTGTATTTGGTCATGTTGTTTCACAGTGTACTTAACTGAACCATGTGTCCATTAAGGTTGCTAAAGAGTTGGACCGTGAGGCTCGCGACAGCTATACACTGTTGGTTAAGGCTACTGAAGACTGCATCCACTCACCAGCAAATCAGAGCATGTTTGATCCAAGTGACGATACACTTCTTCAGGTGATAGTTACAGTTAATGACATAAATGACAATGCTCCACGTTTTGTGAAACGTGTGTTTACGGGCGGAGTCACCACAGAAGCCGACTTCGGTACGGAATTCATGCAAGTGAAGGTACACATTCTGCATCACAATTTAAATACTGTAGTGTATATATGTCTAACAAAACTAAAATATATTATAAAATACATATAATACAGTCATACACAACTTTATATTTTATTAGATTTAATTAAGTCATAATTGCAGCTCCATTGTTATAATAAAAGCAACTAGATGCACTAATTCCTCAAATTTATTTTTGGAATAAAACTACATCGGCATGTTTTGTATCGAAAATATACCGAAAAATTAGGGTTAGAAAATGTGCCATCAATCACTATGAAACACACAGTGATACTACACATTCAGCATAACAAACACACACACACACACACACACACACACACACACCACACACACACACACACGTACACACATCACACACATACACCACACACACACACACACACACACACACACACACACACCAACATTTCTGCATTTGTATAAAACTATATTT
>Ga0123354_10014443_pt1 | contig 12301 bp, 10 predicted proteins | sample TergutLab28metaG_2_FD_97872 | JGI IMG/M metagenome (GOLD analysis project Ga0123354, IMG submission 97872) | Labiotermes labralis P4 segment gut microbial communities from Petit-Saut dam, French Guiana - Lab288 P4 | ecosystem: Host-associated > Arthropoda: Insects > Digestive system > Gut ... | reverse complement strand
CTCTCTCTCTCTCTCTCTCTCTATATATATATATATATATATATATATATATATATAAAATTGAAGCAATAAAAGGTAAATAGGAGTAAATAATGTTACTATCTAGCTATCTAGGACGCTAACTACGAAAAAAGGGTAGCTCCAATAATATCGAGAATTCCTTTCATGTCTCGTACAGATTTTTATAGGACGTATCTCAAAAAAATTGCATGTTGTTCTTCAGATATAATCGCCCTCCTATAGTTAGTGTTTTGTTTTTGTATTTCCTCTCCCACCAACTGTGACAGAAGGTAGAGCTGCTCGATATTCATTCTAAAAACCTATGGAATTTCTCTTCATCATCGAGCAGATCCGGATACAAGTGGCTAAATATTTCGAAGTCTGGTCTCTTTATGTTTAACGGGTACACCCATATGTTCCGTCTCTTCCGACGCCACCTCCTTTTCCACACAATCATGTGCAAAACAAGCATGTTAAAATTTTCCATCGCTTTAGAGTTCTTTACTTGTGCACTGTTCAAAGAGTTCTAAAAACCCACTGGGACTCGTGGAGACTTGATTGGACTCGACTCGGCCTGTGTGAACACCCCTTGACTCTAGAGTCTGACTGGACTGGATTGGACTCGACTCGACTCGACTCTCTTGGTGTGTACGCACCCTTAGTGCCGAAATTAAGAAAAAATAATAGTTGTAGTTTTGGTTATGGGCGAAGAGAAAATTTACTTCACATAGTTTATCGAATATGTTGAGCATAAGACTGGAATTAGCATAACGTTGCAACACTCCAAGTACGCTTACTTACTTACTTACTTACTTACTCACTCCATGGTGCAGAGTCCTTCTTGAGAAACTAACTGGTTTCAACTAGTCAAGAAATTCCCCGCATTTCACGGAACCCGAAAGTTCATTACCGCACCCACAAGCGTCCGCCACCTGTCTCTATCCTGGGCCAGCCCAATCCAGTCCATATACCCACGTCCCACCTCCTGGAGATCCATCCTGATATTATCCACCCATCTACGTCTAGGTCTCCCCAGTGGTCTATTTCCCTCCGGTTTCTCCACCAAGTATCTATACAACCCCTTCTCCTTACCTATACGCGTCACATGTCCAGCCCGTCTCATTCAACACTCTACGTATAGCTGTAATATCCTTTCTTGCCATTTTTACTGTGTAGTCTACCGTTCCTGGCGAAGGCCAGCAATATTAACAGGTCCATTCTCATTTTCGAATGTCCCTCAGTTATCTTTCTGACTTAATTACTTACGTACGTACGTACTTACTAACTTACTTGCCGACTTACTTACTCTTTGGCTGTACGGCCCTCTGAGAACCTTGGCCTCCTTAATTACGGAAGCCCATTCTTCCCTATCGACTGCCTTCTGTCGCCATCTCTTAACTTTCATCTCCTGTATATCCTTCTCTACACCTTCCAGCCATCTCCATCTAGGTCTTCTGTGTCTTCTACTTCCCTCTCATTTACTCTCAAATACTCCCTTCCTTCTTCTTCCCTGACCTATTCTTTCTACATGACCAGTCTGTTCCAAGCTTTTCTTTTTAATATCTGCTACTATGTCTATATCTTCATACTGTTCCCTCAATCCTTTAATATTTCTTATTTTCCATATTCCTGGCTTTAACTCTGGTTCGTGTATCCTTCTTAACCTTTTGGCGCTTGAATTATTTTTTTAATTTTAGCACACTCTGTATATAAAATGTGAATAATACAGGAACCAAATACATTAGAATTACGAAACAAACTACATTTTGAAGAGAAAAAAAACGGAGAGTGTGTACAATGTTTAAAATATTCAGTACCTATATTTGTTGAATAAATATATAAAATGCAACTTTAGAGGTTAGCGGTGCGGTATGACCACTATAGTTGACATTAGGCGTCAAAAGGTTAATATTTTCCTCTCCAGTGTACCCAGCATTTTCATATCTATTTCATTCATAGCCCATGTTTCATTCCCAAACACTACAGTTGGTTTTACCATCTTTTATGTATTTCAATTTTAACTGCTTTACTCGTGGCCCTTTAATTATTTCAGCATTGCTATATCTGTAGGTTCAGTGAGCAACGGGGAATTGTGAGGCTGAAGATAGGCTGAAAATGCAAAGCGGTTGGGAAAGGCAGAAATTCATAAAGCCAATGAACGCATGCAGCTTTAAAAAACAATGCAGCATATATCTTATGGCATATTTGCAAAATATATCATTGTTAGGCACACTGTTATGTACGTCGTGATACTAGAGCGTGGATGTTGAGCTGGATCTGAACAACTTTGCGCTACCATCGAGCTCTGTCAGTGCTGTATGTAGGACCTCAGTGTTCGTTGAAAGTGAATTCTAATTAGAAAGTTTTATCGCATATTGTCGCTGTCAGGCGTCCAATAAGAAACTTACAGTAACAGCGGGTGGAAGGTGGAGACTTGTTGTTCTCTTCAGGATATTTTTAAGGACAGGGAAGACGCTCGTCAGTTAAATCAAAGCGGAAAATCTTATTAACTTATTCCTTTCTTCACCCTCTTTGTTACATTTGCCTTTGCCATCTCTTGCTCTCTGTGGTTGTAGTACAAAAAAGAAAATTATTGGGGCCACTTTTTGCTTTATCACGCGACAGAACACAGCGAAGAAATCGGATAAACTAAAAAATGTAATACGCCATAGACTGTACTGAACAGCATCTCATACGGACTTCTTCTACGTCAGAGGCGTTTTAAATAAAGTAAGCAATTGTTCTAAATTGTCGTCTTTTTTGTGTGCTTCAAAAAGTATAGTAACTTGGACTATAGTGCCTGAAAATTAAAAATTCCACACTTTTATGTACGTGGACCAGTTATTTCTTCACGCACGGACGTACATGCACGCACACACACACACACACTCAAAATTACTTATTACGGTATTCCACATTTCTCAGGACCGTCTATGGAAGATTCTGAGTTGTGCAAATGGGCAAGTCTTTCAATGTTGAACTGTCCTACAGCTAATTAGCTAGCTTTTGTGAAGGGAACAATACCTGGATTCACATTGGTTCTTGGAATTGAAATGGATAAGTTCCGTTCAGTCGGAATTTATTTGTTTTTAAGTTTTTTTGTTATTTCCTAAGAACCTTTTCTAAAGATGTGTGTGTTTATGGATGACTGTTTGGCTTGTAGTTAGTTTTAGTTCACCTCAAGAAGGAGAGAGTTTCCGTAACGTCGTGGGGTGTTGTTTTGTGACAGTCGGAAATTAATAAATATAAATCTTATTTTAAACCCATTTTTGGCATTCACAGGACCGTCCATCGTAATATTAATTCTATAGTAAAACCAACTAGATGCACCAATATATCAAATTTATTTTATTTTGGAATGACATTCTACATGTTTCGGACGGCCTTTCCGTCGTCATTGGGAGTTAAATACTGTACATACACCAACAGGCATTTGTCAGACAGATAATGCTGTCTACTTGCTTGCAAGCAGGCAGCAATATCTGTTTCACAAATGCCTGTTACTGTATGTAGAGTCTTGAACTCCTGATGATGGACGGAAAGACCGTCCGAAACATGTACAGTGTCGTTCTAAAATAAAATAAATTTAATACATTGGTGTATCTAGTTGGTTTTAGTATAGAGATAATTACGTTAAAACGTTGTCAAAAATGTGTATGATTCAAGTTCTTGTTCGTTTAAACTCCTGAATGCCGTAAAGTTTTACACTTCACAGCTTGAAGGTGGATTCAAGAAATGTCCAGTACCGTGTGTCATGTAATCTGGCCACAGCGTTCTGCCATCTCATATATCCACAGGCTCGTTGTTTCTGCAGCACGCAGACCGGAACACGATATTGAGTCGTACAGCGACCCTGTTGCTCGTATTGCTCACTGACGGTTTAAGACCTTTTTGATGAAACGTGCTGTTACGTGCTGCTTCCGCTAACAACAGAGCAGTAAAAAGAAATCTGAAATTTCTCGTGTACAGTTGAAGGAACGGGATACAGGACATCAACCTGTGTTTTACAGCGCTGAAATTGGATTGGTTCCAGCGCGTAAACCACTACCGCAACCATAACCATTTTGGCAACAATCTTACGCGCTACAGACTGTAACAGTTTGATTGGCATCCCAGTTTTACAGGCTCGTTCGCATAATTGCGAAAAGCAACTCTTAGCTTCGTCATGTCTGCGCGTCCGTCTGTCCCTCCCTCCGTCTGTCCGTCCGTCCGTCTGTCTATCCGTCTCTCCGTCCGTCTGTCTATCCGTCTGCCTGTCCATCCGTCTATCCGTCCGTCTGTCTCTCTATCCGTCCGTCCGTCCGTCTGTCTGTCCGTCCGTCCGTCCGTCTGTCTGTCTGTAAGCATACAGCAACTCGGCTCCCACTGGAATGATTGTCGTGAAATATGGTACTTGAATTTTTTCGAAAATCTGTCGAGAAAATTCAACTTTGATTGAAATTTGACAAGAATAAGGGATACTCTACATGAAGGCCTATTTACATTGTGGTAATATCTCGCTGAATTCTTATTGTAGAAATGTTTCAGAAAAAGTTGCAGAGATAATCAAAACGCACGTTTTCCATTCAGCAACTTTTTCTCGAAAATCATTCCGTTTATGAGATAATGTGGCAAAATATGGTAGAGACGGATAGCTCACAGATGACTATATAGTGTGGTGCATGCACTTTGCATGTTGAATAAGGTTACAGACACACACTTAGAATAAGTAATATTTATTTCCCAGGGCAAAAATTGTTATGCGTGCGCGCCTAAATTTTACGTTCAACGTATTTTGCTTATCTCGATACGATAGCTATAACATAGATCCTCCAATTCAGTACAGTACGATATTTATCCTACTAATATCGTCTATTATAAAGCAGCCAGTTTACTTGGTGTTCTGCTTTAAACTCGCCCTTCCTGTTTATCGTAACTTTACTGCTACAGATTTAAAGTATGGTGGATGTGCAGGATTCCAGGTAGTTACTGCTCAGAAAATTATAACTTTGGCAGTAGTAATACTTTGCCTGTAATACCCACAGTATTTTGTCACTAATGTTGATCTCACTTGCGAGTTGTCATATTCGACGTTGTTAAAATCTGTGGTTATATCGGTTCCCGCCAGAAAATTGTTGACATCTTTAGTGAAGGAGTTTCGACCATGGTATGTCGTTAACCAAAAATAATCAGCTGTCATCATCTTGTGACATCACAGTTTTCCGTTGTGATAATGTACAGAATTCTACACTTTTCTGTTGATACACTCCCTTTCGCGCATACATATCGAAATTCTGCAGACGAATAATAGAAGAGGAAGTGCTGTGAAGGAATGTTATCATGCAAGTCTCTGATATTGTACAACGTACTGTAGGGGGCTAGATTTCGGATTACTCTGGTGAATATATACGTAGTGAGTTTCGGAGTTCCTGACACCGGTGGCGCTGTAGATTCTGGTGTCGTCGAATATGGCACTGTGTCGTTTGCGAATAATTCGCGACGTGGAGGGACGTCGTAGGGTCTTCAACTTTAGGGTCAATCAGTCCGTGAAAATGTGGGAAAATTTCTCCGTCTGCTTAACCATGATTATGAAGATACTGCTTCACTTCGAAAAGTCGGCAACTATTCGTCCAGTAAACCAGCGCCATTCAAGAATACTCTATTCTTTCAGCAGAATTTCACTACGCGCGCAGTAGAAGGGGAAGTTTAGTATCACAAGCTGTAAACGTATCGTGGCTCGAAGTTGCGCAAATGGCGTGTTGGCAGTTAACGTGATTGTACTTTTAGTGACATGAGTAACTTTTACCCCAGTCCTTATTTTCTTCTCTTTGGACAAGGGTAATCACGATGTCTGACAAATTCTTCACCAATCGCTGCATTAAAATTACCACCGTCCAGTGAAAGCAGCATAATATAAAGCAGAAAATAATTTCTGACGAAAGCTTTCTTCTTTGTTGCAACTTGCTACTGTCAGTACTGCATTCTTTGTTGCAACTTGCTACTATCAGTACTGCATTCTTTGTTGCAACTTGCTACTGTCAGTACTGCATTCTTTGTTGCAACTTGCGACTGTCAGTACTTCATTCTTTGTTGCAACTTGCTACTATCAGTACTGCATTCTTTGTTGCAACTTGCGACTGTCAGTACTTCATTCTTTGTTGCAACTTGCTACTATCAGTACTGCATTCCTGTGTAGCAAATTCTGTCCTCAATGACAGACGTTTGAGCGCTAGAAGGACAAAGAAGATGCCTCACATCCATTAATTCCCGAAACGTTTGTTTCCAAAGTAGTAAATTTCTTTGGTTTTGGAGTGAAAATATTACCTGTATGTCCGTATAGACTTTCAGAGCGCCTGTTGCTCACTATTGCCCCCTGTGTCATAACAATACTAATTTTCAACAAAGAAGACAGGCTGAGGCCGGACTCCGTATTTTTATTATACTTCATATTCAGGAGTGCCCAAAGCACGTTTATTTCTTTTTTTATAATAACCCAACTGGATGCATTAAGTTCTCAAATTTATTTTTGGAATGAAACTCTACATGTTTCGGACAGCTCTTTTATCCATCATCAGGAGTTTTTCACTGTACACACTGCAGTGGTATATGTTATACAGGCTTGCTGACAGCTTGCGAGCAGGATCGGGATGGAACCAGTTCCATCGTGATCCTGCTTGAGAAGTTAGTGCATCTCGTTTTTGTTATAAGAATATTGTGCAGCTAGTTGGAGAAATTTGTACGTATTAGACTATTACACGGAATATGCACATCATATATATATATATATATATATATATATATATGTTTCAGCGATGTTTAATAATGTGAACTTATGCGCCTACCACTTACCTTGCGCTAGTACTGCGCTGTTTCTCTTTCACCTTTTGACACTTTGCAGTGGTCTTGCGATGCGAATTACTGCTGTAAGCGAAGGTAGGAAACTATCTGCATCTTCTAATCGCCTTTTTACTCAGTTTCGAAGCGAAGGTGATCCGTATAATGCATTAGAGGCTGCACGAGACCGATAGGTCCCCAGAGCTCTACTTGATGGATTGGCCTGTAGAAAGGGTAGTTAAATTCCGCTGTATGTCGAACCTAAACCGAGGTGGCTTACTGAGAGAATTATGCTCTTCATGCATGTTATTACTTCCGCCATGGTTCCGGTGAGGTTGGAGTTCGCATACGTTTGCTGCAACACTCGCATTTGTTCTGACCTTTTAGAGTACAACACAAATAATTTTAATGTCGCCAGCTGCATAATTCTTGAGTACATTTAACTTTAAACCAATCTACACGAAGTACACACATTTCGTGCTATGATTTCAAAGTCTAATAAATGTGCCACCTAACATCATGGCAGCCGGCCTAATAATATCAAATTTGACGTGATATTCACGAAATTCAATTGTGAGTTTCTGTCAGTGAGAATTTAGCCAACATTATGTTTCTTGAATGTTGAATAAAGAGAGACCAACTTTATGTCGCTTGCTTTATTATTTCGTTATTTAATGCTCAACATGTTTCGGATGTTAATACATCCATCCTTAGGAGCTTGTGACTTATTTGTTGAGTTATTTCAGGCTTCCGCCTGCATCCGGATACCACACCACCCCAGCCAAACCACAACGTAACACCAACATACATCGTACCAGAGCAATACAACCCATGAAATAATTCAACAAATAAGTCGCAAGCTTCTGAGGATGGATGTATTAATGTTCGAAACATGTTGAGCATTAAATAATGAAATAAAAAAGCAAGTTACATCAAGTTGGTTACTCTTTATTCAACTATCAAGATGATGCACGATTCAATAAACATAAGATTATGTTTCTTATTAATCTTTATTCTTGTAGGTTCGTGGAAAATTGAAAGTTCATGCCAAATATATTTTCTTGAATGAAGGATGTGAAATACTTCGTCAGAGAAACAGTTTATAAAACATGAGACTAATTGGTTGGATAAATGTGAACTGTTAGAGATTGATTAAACGTTTGGCTATAGTAATTAGCAATATGCCGATCCCAATGGCCTCGCGGTCTAAGTCGTGAGTCTGCGGCTTCTCGCTTGCTGGGATTGTAGGTTCGAATCCTGCCAATGACATGGATATCTGTCTGTTGTAAGTGTTGTGTGTTGTCATGTAGAGGTCTGTGCGTGGGGCTGATCACTTTTCCAGAGGAGTTCTATCGAGTGTAGTGTGTCTGAGTGTGATCATGAATCCTCGACAATAAGGAGGTCTTGACCCACTATAGGCTGCTTCTCCATGGTAAAAATATAGCAATATAGTTGATAAATGTTAGCACAACCTGGTGTTACTAGTTACATCCAAAAAAAAGTATTTGAAACTCATAAACAGTGGCATCAAATCAGGCCAGTTCGTTTTACCCAACACATATTTCCGCAAGGTTTAATCCGGGTTATGTAGTTCCCTGACACTTGTTTGATTTTAATAATGTCGGCTATCATTTATTTGGATCTGGCTGGTGCAAAAATTGTTTGTACTTTTCGCTTTGCATAAATCAAATTGGGAGAATTGAATGGGGAAAAATAAACGAACCAGTACTGCCAAATGTTTATCAATACATAACATGAATATCATATCAGTGGAAGATGTAGTGGTTTCTTATATCAGGACTCCTGCAGTTAGATATGTGGACATACACGTTGAATGCGGATAAAAGCATTTTGTGATGAATAAGTTAATATAGCTACATTCTGTGCCAGTAAGGTGCCAAACAAAGTGAAAGCAAGATATGATGGCACATGGCTTACTCCGTGACTCGGTACGTAGAATTCGTCAAGGCGTTCTTCACTTCAAAATTATCGTAATCTTTTACGGTATCCGAATACATTTAATTTTATTTGCGCCCATAAGGAAAGTGCGGCTTTCCCTCCGTCGATTTTCACAAAACTCGCGGATTTGAAGACTTAGTGTGCTTATAGTCCACACTGAATTTCGTAAGGGTAAGAAAATAAATGCGAAGAGGACGTATGAAAATTATATTCTTAGAGTACAAGCTGCAAGATGCGACTTTTCTCAATTTATTTATTTCTGTAAGACGCTCTACATGTTTCAGACGGCTTTTCCGTCCACCATCAGGAGCTCAAAATTGCACATACAGCGTCACGTATTTGTCAGACCATTACTGCTACCTGCTGCTAGCTGTATGTGCAATTTTGAGCTCCTGATGATGGACGGAAAAGCCGTCTGAAACATGTAGAGCGTCTTACAGAAATAAATAAATTGAGAAAAGTCGCATCTTGTTGGTTGTACTCTGAGAATATGTTACCGACACACGGACCTATCAACGTATGAAAATTGATTTACGGTCTCACATAAAACGTGGCTTTTACTGTGCCGAATTTGTGAAACTTGTATACGATAACTTGTTATTGACACAGTCTGTATGGCATTTTACCCAAGCGAGAAGAGAAATATAGACAACAGGACCAAATTTCATTTACATCCTGAAGTAAATAATGAAAATAGGTACATTAAAGTTTCTATTTTCACGAACTTTGCAAGTCTTCACTAAAATTACCCGTGGATCTTTTGTACTTGATTTACACAGATCGATCTAGAGATGTGGAAAGCGATGGTACAAAATTGTTTGGCCCTTACGTGCAGCAAGACTCAATGAGACGTTAGTCATCATCCTAACTGTGACTTCCCAATGTTTTGTAAAGAACTCCTTTACAGAATTTCTTGAATGTCCGACAAAGAGTTTTGTCGCTGATAATGGGCTCGAGACGGACGGAAGGACAGACACATATGACTACATGTTCAGCACACAAGACTTTGACTTTTAATTCGTAAAGGAAACGCCTAAAATCTAGAAAGTATAAACAAGTATTTCATAATTCAAAGCACTTTTGTTTGCTTGTTTGATGTACAACCCACGAAATTTAATTCTTCTGCGGTTTATTTTGTGCGCGAAATTTGCAACGAGGTTTATATGAAATATAGAGGATAATGATATTAACAGAAAATATGTAACTATTAATGCAATGATAACAGATTGGTTTAAATTCTATACATTTTTATTGTGTAAAATCACATTTTAATGTGCAATCGGATAATAAAATTGCTCGGTTTTAACTGATAACTTTGAAGCGTCCATATTGTGAAATTTAATATTTGGTCACTATAATTTTTTGTATCACACAGTCGTAAATAATATGAAACCATGCGGCATTTAGTGGCAGAATTTAGGGTGTAAAATTACCCTATTTGGCATCATGTTTGAAGAGCTTCGTCACGTTCCGTTTTGCTGCAACACCAAATCCAATAGTGTTGGTGGTTTTTACAGTCTGCCCGTTTCGTACCATCCTGCCGCGGAAGTGTGAAATCAGTTTCGTTCCTACGGCGTATATTGTGTCCATATTCATGTGGTTATCTTCATGTATCCCCTGTAAATCTTGATTTTCTGTGAGAAATAGCACGCCTCGCAGGAAGCACATGGTGCCTGTTCACAAGAGGCCTGTCACACGCGAAAAGCGGGCGACAGCAGCTTGGAGTCTGTTGGGAATCGATGATTGTATTGTCGCATCTGGAGCTGTCATCACTGTTATATCCCCATGACGTACTGTGTAATAGTGTTCTGATATCAACGGATTCGTTCAGTAGAAACGTTCGGACAGACACTGTAAAGTGCAAGAGAAGCTCCGATACAGGCGTCAGCGTCTCTTGCTTGTGGGATGCTACTTTCTATGAAATTTTGAACTGTAAGTTTTGCTGCCGTCGGGAATATTCCGTCGAGTTACTTCCGAGTTGTTGTTGTTAATCTTTTTTCTCTGTGCGTAAGAAGATCTGCTGGTTGCCGAGAAAACCATGCTGCCTGTATGCTTGGTCGTCTGATTGCCACGAAACTTGGCATGAACGTTGCTCGATTGGAAGAAATCTCAGCTCCGCACTCTCAAACACTCTAGAATCAGTTATAACAATATGGCGGACGCGCGCACTTGTGGTGCTGAAGGGACACTAGTGCGATTTACTTTTCGGAACTGAAGTGATAATTAAACTTTTCTTGAGGATACTTTTTCCATGCGGAAATTACAAATATTTTTATTAGATTTTGGTTTAACGACAACAATTAAAAGACCTGCTTTTGTATTTCATTATTTAATGCTCAACATGTTTCGCATGTTAATACATCCATCCTCAGGAGCTTGCGACTTATTTGTTGAGTTATTTCATGGGTTGTATTGCTCTGGTTCGATGCGTGTTGGTGTTACGTTGTGGTTTGGCTGGAGTGGTGTGGTATCCGGATGCAGGCTGAAGCCTGCAACGTAACACCAACACATATCGAACTAGAACAATAAAACCCATGAAATAACTCAACAAACAAGTCGCAAGCTCCTGAAGATGGATGTATTAACATCCGAAACATGTTGAGCATTAAATAATGAAATAATAAAATAAGTGACATCAAGTTGGTCTCTCTTTATTCAACTATCAAGATGATGCACGGTCCAATAAACATAAAATTAAAGGACCATTGGATTTGCGTATGTAGATAATTAAAAATCTACACTCTGTACTTGAAATGTTGTTTCTGAGTAATTGCAGGCATAATGACGATAAGAGACTTTGAGTTTATACTTTACAGGTATAACGTACACAGAAAAATCAGAACCGAATAAAGAGTTCATGAGAAGAATGAATGAAAGTAGCCCAGAAATATGGCCAGTTGAGTAGTTGAGAGTAGGGTTTTTTTTTGTTCTGGCCGGAGGTGCTCGTGTGTATTGTGTTTTGTGAATTTGGTAGGCGTGTGCCATTCAACAGTTTTGTTGTTGTTTAAAATATACCCATTTTGTAATTGAATTTATTGTTCTTGGAAAAAAACACGTTTGTTTTGACCTGAAGGAAAGTAGTGCTTTTTAAACTCTATTTTGGGCTTTAATGAGTTTGTGACATGAAACAGCCTAATATTTTTTCAAATTAACATGCAGTCTGGAACAGAGTATTGACGTTAATCAATGTGTAGGCCTGTTATTGATTTTCCTGTCGCTATAATTCACAGACACACATTTGCTCACGCAGAAACATACAGTTTTAGAAATTCCCTTCCATTCATGCGTTGTGCCGGTCCCCGTGGCCACGCGGCCTAAGGCTTAGGTCTGCGGCCACTCGCCTGCTGGGATTGTGAGTTCGAATCCCACCGGGGGTATGGACGTTTGTCTGTGACGAGATGAGCACTCGTCCAGAAGGAGTCCTACCGACTGTGATGCGTCGCTGTGTGTGATATACAAACCTCGCCGTACACAATCATTTTGATTGCGCTTAAATAGGAGATGTATCAGTGGATGTGTTTCCTACATT
>Ga0123354_10014441_pt1 | contig 12301 bp, 7 predicted proteins | sample TergutLab28metaG_2_FD_97872 | JGI IMG/M metagenome (GOLD analysis project Ga0123354, IMG submission 97872) | Labiotermes labralis P4 segment gut microbial communities from Petit-Saut dam, French Guiana - Lab288 P4 | ecosystem: Host-associated > Arthropoda: Insects > Digestive system > Gut ... | reverse complement strand
TGTCCACGACTGCTTATTCAATTTATTCGCAGCTACCCTCCATAAAGGAGGCCGTTCCTCTATCCGCAACCTGAGGACGCGCCATGCCGTGGTGACAGGGACCCACTACACGGAGTGGTGTAGCACTACTGTTTCTTAATCACTGCGCTAGATGTGGGTGGGTGGTGAACGCCAAGCCCCGACCACGTGACCCTCGGGAACTACCCGGTTACCCATTGTATCGGAGGCTTGGTCGGCCCCAGACTGCATAAAGCTTACTATTAACTGTAATATAAACACAACGTAGATGAGTCACCTTAAGGTTCTAACGACAGTAAATTCAACACGTAAGTTGTGTTCATAATTTGGTACGTCTGTGCCATTGCAGAAGATGTGAACAGCATGGGAGTGCGATTCCGTCTCTACGGCTGCGAGAGAATGAGACGCGAGAGGATGATCGGCGAATGTGTCGTGAGCTTCACGTCCATCAACCTGGAGCTTGAGACCACCATGTGGGTGGCGCTGGAACCAAGGGCCAACCTTGCAGTTAGTACACTTCTAAGAATAGACCTCACACAACTGAGCCATTTCAACTCATTTCACACTAACAGAAAACACTCCACTTCACTGTTACATTCCTGTCTCAAAGTAACAATTGAATGTCTCTAGAACATAAGTGATTTTTAAAAAAAAAGAGCCTCCCGCTCCTAGAAAAGTCCGGCAACAGAACATTTCCTGGACCAAACCATAGAACAGGTGCGCACCCAAAATATTTTATTGTGAGGGCAGGGGTTTGTGGGACGAACCACCGCCACCGCTACCGCCACCGCCACCGCCACCGCCACCGCCACCGCCACCGCCAATGTCAATAACTCGCAATACTGTTTTCTTGAAAGAGTATGTTACATAAATACTACTTTTGTCTACATGAAATGTATTGGATAAAAGCTCATAAAATCAATACTACATAACACCTATATTTACTAGTGATAAGTAATATTTCAGAATTTGTAGGTGTCCTGTATCAATATGGAGCACGCGGTAGCGCTGTTGGTTGAGGTGCTGCGCTACAAGCCGGTAGGTCGCGGATTCGATTCCCGATGTTCTGACTTGAATTTTTCATTAACATAATCCTTGCGGCCACACTAAGGCACTGGGGTCGACTCAGTCTCTAACAGAATTGTAAACCACGAATATTTCCTGGGGGGTAACGGCGGCCGGTGCGTAGGGCTGACAACCTTACCACCTTCATGTGCCGATTGTCTTGAAATCTGGGAGCCTCAACCTACTGGAAACCTGAGGCCTGTCCAAGCCTGTACAGGGATTAGCAGCTGTGTCAAAATAACTTATTTAAAGTGTCCAGCCCAAGCAAATTAATAGTCAATAGTAATCACACCTAAAGATGCATATGTGTCTCACACAGTTGCTATTGACACCATGTTGTTATGAATATTACAGTAAAACTGAATTAACAAAACGTTCATACACCACTTCATTTCATTAGGAAACTTAAGTGGGCTAATATTTATAACGGGGGAAAAAATTGAGTGAAGTAGGTACATTTACACAGTGATGAAGTTATTTGAAAGTTTCCACTGCTATTATATGAGCCAAGAAAATCGAAATTGGTTTTGAGATTTTTGTGGCAGAGTAGCTGTACTTCCGGGATTTAAGGCATTTTTATATTCCCAGAGGAATGCATTGCTGAAGGTTAAAATTTGCCAAAAATTTAGAGTGCACAGAGAGAATAAAAATTACACAATTTGTACAAGGACTATCATGGGAATGACACTAGAAAGGTAGAGACTTGGAGGAAAGAGTAATATGGCCAGTAGTATGATGCAAGCGATGGCTCAGTATAGATCCATACATCCAGTAACACCAAGTGAATCACCTGATCATTTAATTAGTTGGCTCTAACTGAACACAAATGTTGTGTTTGTGCCATGCTACAGCTAAACTCATCGGCCTCAGATCTGCTAAGCTTGGCTCGTAGTGATAGTACTGGCTCTACACACTCCATGCAGCATGGGGGAGTGCCTGAGCTGCTCCTAGGTCTAGCATACAATGGCACAACAGGACGGCTGTCAGTAGAGGTCGTCAAAGGTAGTCACTTTAGGTAAGAAACCTTCATAATGTGTAAAGATGTCACTTATATCAGTAAAGTAAATGCATGTGGACGTTTGTCAGCAGAAGCAGGGATTTTTTTTATTCACATCCACTTGCTCAGGGATTATGATGCCCACCCAGCCTTCTGTCCAGTAAAAGGGGCTCTTTTTTTAAGTGAGACATCCCAGTTGTGTTGAATATAAGGTAAAATATAATATCAAATATATATAATGCAGTAATACACAACTTTATATTTTATTAGATTATACAAGGTTATAATTCCAGCTACATGTTTCGGCCCAATTGTGGTGTACAATTGTACAGGTGTAGTGTACGATTGTACACTCCACCTGTTCAAAGATCAGCCTGAAAATGGCCCTACAATTGGGCCGAAACATGCAGCTGGAATTATAACCTAGTATAATCTAATAACATTTAAAACTTGTATTACTGTATGATATATATTTTATATCATATTTTAACAGGGGCTGTGTTCCTGGCAGTGAAGTAACTGGAACTTGAAAATGACTGCTCAGATTCATGCAGCATTAAGTTTAAGATTGTGTAGAGATTTAGTTATTTTACCCCATATGCTTTCTGTGGCAGTGTGGCAAGGCACTGCTTGAGTTATGACTACACAAAAATCTCTGAAATTTAATTTTGAAATATTTATTTCTGCTTCATTTATTTCATTGCTAAACTTGAGTCCATGTTACTAATTTTGCATTAGGCTGCTATATTTATTCTCCTGTTTGGTGGCAGAGTGCTTAGGAAATGGCAGTCAGTCAACGATTTCCACCCTGAAAATTTTCAAATAAAAGTTGACATTATTATAACATTGAAGGATAAAACTTGGAGGCATGTTATTAGGTCTATCAAACTTCTTCACTCATTAATTAATTGACTTACAGCTGTGAGTGCATCTGTTCATGAGGAAAGTCACTTTATTTCTGCTCAAGGATTATATCCTTTTACAGTCTCAGTGAATTTCTACAGCCCCTATTTGCACAGTATCTACATTGCAGGAAGTCCTCATATTAAAATAAATTCCTCACATTCTTACAGATTTGTATGTGGTAAGCAAGAAAATCTGTCCATTTATCTGAGATCAGAAAAAAAGTTTATTTCTTTTATGAAAAGTATTTTAGACATATGTGCAGCCCCCCCAAGGTGGAGTTCGATTCTTAACAGTCTTGGACGGCTCCATCAACAAATTTGCTGATTTTCTGCATATATGAAAACCACCTCATCCATTTTATGGCAAAACACAGTATTACCATACTATGAATTACTTATATTTTATCTGTATAAAAGGATATTGGTGATTTGCGGTAAGAATTATAAAAGAATGGGATATATGCAACTAAATACACCGCCTACACAAAACAGTCACCATGTTATCATAATTTGTGCTGAATCAACCTTCAATTAAAATGTGCAAGGACCAAAAAATTTCCAGTTTAAAGTAGTAAACAAAATCTTTTCACATAAATGCGTATGTATACTTTTCGACACAAAGTAATTACTTTAAAGTAATATTTATGGCACAAAGGGATAACATGTTGTTGGGTAATTCAGTAACCAAAACGTACATTGATATCCATCATAAATAACCAGTTACGATATGAATTTCAACTCCATCAATGGTCTCACTTTGAGACTCGTCCAGTCATCTAAAACATGTAAACACAATTTACAGGAATCTGGCCATGACACGGCCACCTGACACATATGTCAAGTTATGTCTGGTCAGCAGCAGTGGCCAGGAGATGTCACGCAGCAAGACGTCTATCCGACGTGGGCAGCCGAACCCCCTCTTCAAGGAAACATTTATGTTCCAGGTAAACATGTTCATTAAAGCTTAAATAATAGATCATGTTATCCAACTGTTAGTTCACCAAAGAACATAAAGTCTTTTCCAGTTGTACAGAGAGGATCTGTGACAAGTGTACAGGGCAAGACATTTCCACCATGTCAACACACACTGTGGTTTTCTGCTTTGTCTGCTTAGCCACTTGTGGCAGTATGGCATGGTATGATATGATATGATAACATTTATTTTAATTCTGTGGATGCGTACAGAATTACAGAATCCATATGGACTTCTTTGTACCCTTATACATTCACTTCACTTCTAGACGTCTTAAGAAAATGTGATTTTCTTAAGAAGCCTGGAAATGAAGTCAATATATAAGTGTACAATAATTTTCGTTACTGGGTCTAGTACAATATTTGAGGTTTTAACACAACATTAATTATTTTAATATAAAATGTAATAACATTAGAGTACTAATTTAAAAGATACAGTACTTACTGGATGAGAAAATAATTTACCACATCACTGCATAACAGACAAAAATTGGTAAATTCGAGTACTTGTGTTACGTACACAAAGAGATCTAAGACACACATTAGTAGATAAAGAAAAAAGGAACATACATGCGTATGAGGCAGGTACTATATCAGAGAGGGAAAGTTACTGGTCTCTTTGCAGTACCTGCCTTACATATCTCTCAGAACTGTCTGCACACAAAATTAATCGACTGAATTATGTACACTTATGAAGATTAATAAGCACTGCTGAGAAGATTTTATAGAATTATCTATCTATCCACCCATCCATCTATGTATGGCGCTACAGCCCATTGTGGGCCCTAGCCACCCTCAAAAGGGCTGTCCATTTTTATCTCTTCCCAGTTCATTTCCTCCAAGCTCGTATTCCTAAGATCTGTACTGCATCCCTCTGGACAACATCCTCCTGTCTTGTTTTTGGCTTTGTTACTAATCTTGTGTTACAGAATTTCCCACCAAGAATCTTTTTTTGGAATCCTTTCTTCTTCCATTTTTATTATGTGACCCGCCCATCCCAGTCTTCTAATTTCAATATCATCAATGATATTTAGATCCTTATAAAGACTATGAATTTTGCCTTTCCATTTAGGGCCCCAGTGTCCCTCCTCTTACATTGAATCATGGATTCTTCTGAATATTTTATTTCGAAATATGTGTAGCATATGTGTCATCATTTGTGTTAGGGCCCAGTTTACAGTTTTGTAACATATTACTGGCTTGATTATTTACAGGTTTTATTCATATTTTATTGATATTCAAGGAAATCGTGTGTTGGACATATGAGTACAGGAAAAGTCACAAATTGGAATAGATTCTTTAATAGTGGCTGTAATATAGACTTAATCTGAAAAAGAGAATATAAAGTATCCCAAGTAGTTATGTAGTAATTCAGTACTGGTTGTTTCAGGTGGCACTGTTTCAGCTTCCTGATGTAAGTCTAATGGTGTCTGTGTATAACAAGCGTAGCATAAAGCGTAAGGAGATGATTGGTTGGTTCTCCTTGGGACTGAACAGTTCAGGGGAGGAAGAACTTGCACACTGGAATGACATGCGTGATGTGCGAGGAGAGCAGATCTGCAGATGGCATGTTCTGGTAGAGTCATAGAGATAAACACACTTGTTGGGTTCTCTCTTTCTCAGAATTTTCAGGTTTCAACTTATCGGGTCACATCAGGTCTCCTTCAAAAAAGGGAGCTGGACTTTGTATTACTGAGGCAAGGAAATGACTTTTCCCACCTTTACCAACAAGCCTTGATGTGGTTTTTTACCTAGAGAAATGGGATTTTAGTAAGTGAGAATTCTTTGAAGTTTGTAGGTTTAAAAATGTGGTGGAAAAAGTTTGTAAGGAAATTCTGTTTACTGGTTTTGTGGAATTAAGATAAACTGCCTGGAGCTAAATCAAATGTTCCAGATTGTACACAAAGTATTTGAAAGTTCCTAAGAGGTATGTTTTTGAAGGAGGTGTTGCTTTGTCGTACATGGCTTGCAGTGTCTCAACGTGGAAACTGTTGCTTTGTTTTCTTCACTCAGTGGATGGACATCATACAGGCATATCAAACAGTGGACACTTTATCTCATGCCTTTTCATACAGCCAAACTAGTCTCAATATTTGTCAATGAATTTTGCACTTTTAAGACTGTTGTTGCAATTAGCACTTTGTACAGTGAGCACAGCACAGAGGGACTTCCTCTTTTGTACATACACTCACTGTTTAACTTTCATATTATTATTGCCATTCAGAGGTTATCACATTTACTCCAATTTTATTCACAATCACAAATCCTAGGTCAGTTCTCACTCTGTCATTAAGCACAAGCTTCTCACACAGCATTCACTTCATATCCGCACATTCCAATGTGTCTTCAGTAGTTTGATGCTGTTTGTAAGTTCCCTTAGTGTGGTTTACAATTATCAAATGTAGATGGATTAGATTCACAAAGCCAAAAATGTTGTTTCTCGTCACTGGCTCTTGCTATTTTGACTGTGACAAATTCTAATCTCTATTTACAAATCATATGTAAATATAAATTCATTTCATATTTGTATTCAAAGTCATTAAGTTTGGTCAGCATGATGTGTGAAGTTTCACGAATCAGAGTGATGGAGTGTTGCCATATTACTTTAGGTTTGGGGGGGAAGTTTTGGCACATGCTGACAGGAGGTTGCTGTTGGAATAACTACACAAAATATTTTTTTTTTTTAAATGAACACGCACCACCACAGGTAACACTTGCGCCACTTGACAGCACATTCATGTTTTGTTAACACATCTTCAAACAGAAACCAAATGATGCACAAAATAGTCAATTTTTATTGAATGAGACGGGTAAAGCATTGTATTCCAGTTGTTTATGGTGGAATCTGTTGTTGAATTTCCATATAATGCTGATTTTTCCCCCCTTAAGCATTGTATGGTTGTCCAAGAGTGCAAATACAGTGTGAAAATATTGGTAATTGTTAAATGAAACATTATATATAACACATATATTGTACCTTAACGTCATTTCATTTTTCTTTAGATTTGAAATGATGTGAAAACTTGCAGACTTTACTGTTACTTGATATTGTCACGTCATGTTAAGTGAAGACATTCTGTTCAATGCATTCATGTGATAAACATATGAAGATCGATAGCATGAACTTACAATTGCTACACTTTATACTAATGCTTAGGCTCTGACACAGGTATTACTCAGTGCTGTTATAAATCTAAGTATTTGTATCAGAGCCAATTTGTTGTAGAGATGTTGATCTTGTTGTTTATATAAATGTCCAAAACAACTTGTCATTAACCATTTTTAATATATTTGTAACTCATAAACAGAGGCATAATTAGTCCTTGTGGCATTTTAGATTATTTCATGCCCTTCCACACATCAAGAAATAGAAACATGAACATAACATTTCAGAGATATGAACAGTTTACATGTAGGATAAGAAATAAATGCTTTTTCAAGCTACTTCTGTATCATGAATAAAAGTGAGTTTCCTCTATGCCTTATTATATTACAGGATATCACGTTCAAGTATGTGGCAATTTTCTTTCATATTTATGAGGTTTTAAGTTCAAATCTCAGCCTGGAGCCCAGATATATTCTCTGATATTTGTTGTTTTATTTAGTCCATCTACAAAAATTCTGGGACATTACCTCATAATTAGGCAACAGTTATTTATTTTCACACACTTTCCAATTAACTGTTTACTCAAGATCTGGTCACTCAGTGTTATATAGCTCCACTGCTGACCATGTGTGTAAATAAACCATAATAAATAAAATATTTTCCTTATTGCAAAAAGTTTTCCATTATTCATAATTTTCTGTTTCCTTTTTTACATTCAAATCATGATTCTCAAAATTTTTTGTAACCTCTCACACACTGATGAGTACATTAATATACTATATTAATGCATCTCTGTTGCAAATGCCTGTTGGCAATTGCTGTGCAGTGAATACGTTGTACTTTATGCTGAGAAGCCTGCAGATCACATGGAAATACTCTTTGGATAAAATGCAATAGCAGGCAGTACAGTTGCTTGAAGGGTTAGCCATTGAGAGGTGTATGGCCAAAAGAATGCAAATCATATATATACATACTACATTTGAAAAGTGCTTTAGAGTATTTTATAACAATGTTTTGTAAGGATGTTGTTAACAACATATTTTTGGGAGTACGCTGCATGTGCAGTGACATGGGTTATTTGTGTATGTATGTAACCACTACAGAAAGTGAAATACTTTTATGTCAAGCATAATTCAACGGTAAAAAATTTAATCTATGACCTGATACAGTCAATATACATGCCTCTTGAATTTTTCCACATACTTGGACCTGATTTTCACATTCTTAGTGGCACCAAATCACTACAACACAAATGTACTAATAAACAGAAACACCTATCATCTATAATCTGATGTGGCATAACAAGGTCTGAATTTATCAGTGTTTTGGAGGAAACTGGAATCTCTCTCTTCTTCTACTTTGTTGAAGGAAACAGAAATTTCCTCCAAAACCCTGGCAAATTTCTGCATCACGTTTCAGGAGTCAGTCACGTTTACCACCATGAGAACCATAAATCTTGCATACCAACAAGTAAATTAAATTAATAAGGAAGTTCAGAGTTTTGGGGAGGCTTCATGCACTAAGTAATGTCACTATATTCTAGTTGTACCTCTGTTCTATTGTTGTCTACAGTAATGTAAGACATGGCTTGCCTAACCAGTTCAAACTATTAATTAATGAACAATGATATAAGACTTTAACACTGTGTGTGCACAAAATTATTAAGAAAGAGATTTTATAATTAGTACATATTACCTTAACTATACTTAAATACATACTGTAAGCATACAGTATTTTCTTATTTAAATTTCCAATGCGGATTTTATCAGAAACTGTACTCTACTGTATTGCAGATGTGCTGGTAACATGATACATATAGAATGAAAATTGCATATTTGTGTAATATTTTTGTTATTTAAGGTTTACTTTTATCTAATGATAATACAGTGTGATTCAAACAGATGGATTCAATTTTGTATGCCTATATTTCCTGAACTATACATGATATATGAATCATCTACATGAAATTTCAATGAGGAGGTCCTAAATTTTCAAATACCGTCACTAGAGTGCTAGCGCGCTCGACTAGCGCACAGCCGTGCAGCAGCGTCAGTTGAGAGCAAAATGGCTACTACGCAGCACAAGATTTTTTGCGTTCGTGAATTCATTAGAACTGAGCCGGCGACTGCTGTGCACCGTGCGTTTCGTCTTCGTTTCAACAGTCAACCTCCAACAAGGAAGAGCATTTGTTGCTGGAATCACCAATTTGAGCAAATAGGCTGTCTGTGTAAAGGCAAAAGCTCCGGCCGACCACGTGTATCAGAGGAGAACGTGAGACGAATTCAAGAGAGTTTTGAGAGTAGCCCATGCAAGTCAACCGGTAGAGCGAGCAGAGAACTTGGAATACCGCAACCAACTGTCTGGCGTGTGTTGAGGCGCCGTTTGCTGTTAAATTGAATCCATCATTTTGAATCAGTATAAATTTAAAGTCTGCGAAACATACATAATAACAGAATTATAGGGTACTGTGTAGAGCAGTCACATGTATTGTAATACGCAAACATTAAGCAATGGGACCCTGTGCCTGCAATGCCATTAAACATGTCTCTCTTTTTTTTTAAAGCAATGGCAGGTACATTTCAGGAAGTATTTGTAAGATCTTGTACTTCTGAGTGATTTGGATATTATCATGATTTGGAAAGAGGTTTCAGTGATATGACAAATTCATATTTGATGCATCAGTCAAAAGAAAATAATGAATATTTATGTAGTATTACAGTATTGATTTAGAAATTTAGCAAAACAACGGCAAATATGTAGGCTATATTTTTCTCACAATAAATGTTATCCATGATTATTTCATGCCATTTGTAAATACTGAGCGTTGTATATACAACACTGTACTTTTTTACCTATAATGATGTATCTGAGCTGCGTGTGTTTGTACACATGAATGTACTACGCTTAACAGTTGCATGTATTTCATGAAATAGGCCAAACAGAACAGTACTGAAGATTGGAAGTTAAAAGATTTATACTAAAATTTCTAATATATAGCAGCCCACAACAATGTTACTCTCATTCTGTTATACAGTGATCAATACTACAGCTATTCTTCATGCTGTGAACTTCAAGCAGTCAAAGTAGCTTATAGAGTGGCTATTAATTGGCTGAATGAAATTCCATTTATAGCATATGGAATGCAAAGTCTTCGCTTAACAAAATATAATGACTGGCTGTTGATACCTGAAATATTCTTGTAGATTTCAGCCTGAGCTCATGACTCACCAGCACCTGGTGTCAAAGTCAAGAGCGAGCCAATATTCATCCCCATGACTTTATGGAATTACCAACATATTCGGGCATCTCAGGCACTTTTTTTTTGGGCCTTTCAGAGGAAATAAAAGAACTTGCTGAGTGAAAATGCATATTTATCCCTTTTTAGGACCTGTTATTAGTTTGAATGTAGGATTGATACTGCAGGATGCAGAGCTCTGTATATATATATATATAAATAAATTATTTTTTTTTTAACAAAATCTGTGTTTGTAAGAACACCTTACTAGACAACTAACTTAATAACCAAACCTGATGTGAATAATTTATGTGCATTTGAAGAATGGGAAGTTGCATAATTACCAAAGCACATCCACTTAAACCACGACTGTAATTTTTAATTTCAATTTTGGAAATTTTCAACAATATTAATAACAAAATTCTGTGTTATCTAAAAGAAATTTGCCTTTTGTCTAAATACTTTCCACCGATATACAGTTATTTCACATTTGCATTAATCTACTTCAAAACACTAATTCAAACAGAAACATCTACTGCTGTCTTATGTAGAAGTTAGTGTAAAATATTTAATTTTGTCTGATGTCTATAATATGAAATTTGAAAGGTCATAGTGCCTTCAAATTCATGGGTACACAATCCAAGCAGAATAACCAGTGCAGGGGAGGTGAGACACAACAGGGTTGTAGTGGCAATTTTATTGGTAGAGGGGGAGGCCAGTCAGTCAGGGAAGGCACCAGAGGGGCTCCTTAAATACTGCATCTAAATTTGCCTCATTGCAGGACCAAACCAGCAAACCCATAACCCTCAGACTCCTCCCCTGTTTGGCTATCCAGGTACTGATACTATAACCACTTTACACATTACACAGATATTTCAGGACACCTCTCCCACATAGGCTACCCTTTGTGGAGGCACCGCTCACCCAGCAATGTAGGTCACATCCCAGACAAACCTGTTGCATTGTAGATGCTCTCAGTCTCTTATACAGAAATAATGGTGAAAGAGATTTGGAAAGATTCTGTGTGCCTCTTTAAAGAAACTGATATTAGCGTAGTGGCTGTGAAGGGTAGTGTCTTCTGGGATGTGATGCCATGTAGCCTGATAAATTGTTATCAATGTCTTGGAAGAACCTGCTACTTCTGTCTTAAAGGGTAAAAGATATTGTCACATCACATATTCTGATTACTATAAACACACTAGGAAGAATTACAAATCTTCAAAAACCATTCATTCACCTTCAATTAGGTTATATTTTATACCCTGAAGATGGAGGCAGCAGTTTCTTCAAAAACACTGGTACTGAACAAGTAGACTGCAGGGGGTCACGTCTGAAAAGGTAGCAATCTTTTGTGAAGAAGAGTGACAGAGTACTGTTCACTTAAATTGACATGAGACATCATAAGGAAACAAATTATGAAATGAATGTGAATGAAGTTAAAATGAGTTAAAACGCAAGACATCACCAATGCAGTTATTTTGGTTTGAAAGTACCTGTAAAATTATTGGGTATGTAACAGAAGGATTGCAGCTAATATACACCATATGAAATGTCAGTGTAAATGTCATCATTTTTGCTTATTTTGTAGTGGGGACTGGTTTGAATCTCAGTTGACCAACTTTTTTGATGTGGGTTTTTTGTTAACTTAAAGAAGACTTTAGTAAAGAAACTTATTACACTTCATGACAGATTCTTACCACATATTTACTAATTAACTATCCATTAACTGTCTTTTCATTGCTCATCTGACACTCTACAATCATAGCAGATCACAGTGCACTGCTTGATAGGATAACGAACATGTGGGGTTGGATTTCATTTCCTGTTTAATGAAGTGCATCCTGCACACACACATACATATGCACACACACACACACACACACACACACACATGCACGAACACACACACACCACAAAACACACACACACACACACCCACACACAAACACACACACACACACACACACACACACACACACACACATCTCTAAATATATATTTTT
>Ga0123354_10014440_pt1 | contig 12301 bp, 7 predicted proteins | sample TergutLab28metaG_2_FD_97872 | JGI IMG/M metagenome (GOLD analysis project Ga0123354, IMG submission 97872) | Labiotermes labralis P4 segment gut microbial communities from Petit-Saut dam, French Guiana - Lab288 P4 | ecosystem: Host-associated > Arthropoda: Insects > Digestive system > Gut ... | reverse complement strand
TTTTCTTTTCTTTTCTTTTCTTTTCTTTTCTTTTCTTTTCTTTTCTTTTCTTTTCTTTTCTTTTCTTTTCTTTTCTTTTCTTTTCTTTTCTTTTCTTTTCTTTTCTTTTCTTTTCTTCTCGTCTCGTCTCGTCTCGTCTCGTCTCGTCTCGTCTCGTCTCGTCTCGTCTCTTCTTTTCTTTTCTTTCCTTTTCTTTTCTTATCAAGTTGTACGCAGGATCGCCTGCCGCAAAAAGCGTCATGTAGCCGCAGGAACTGCAGTTCTTCCAGCAGCTGTTCATTTGTTTACAGCTAAGTTGCTAAGGAGTGTACAAGTATATCTTTATCCAATAACTTTGTTGCCTGCCGAAGTTCAAACTAGTAGTGTATCTAACTGACAAAATGCTGGAAGAGATTAGTAATAAAAGATCTGCTATTGTAAGAGATGGAGTGAAGGACAGCGAGACGGTTAAGCATTTTAAAACCTAACGCACTTTAGATTCATTGATGAGGTAAAAAATCGAAGATTACGGGCAAAAGTAAAGAAATTACAAACAAAAGTAAAGCCGAAAGGTTTATAAAAATTACTGATAGCTGTACGAATGCACATATGCAATTTTTCAAACTGCATGGGGATTCACACTGATGGTGCGCCCTATATGTCAGAGTGTCACAGAGGGCTTCAAGCGTCGCTAAGCCGAAAATCTCCTTATGCTGTTTGGACAAACTGGCAAATTCTTGCTTCACAGTATATGAGCAGAGAAATGGAGAATTTTGTACAAAAAACTGCAAATACTGTAAACTCTAAGACCAAGTCTTTACAGACAAGGATGTATGTAAGGCTTTACGAAATCACGTGCGCTGAGCACACTTGTTTACTTATTTTAAAGTTTACCATTCCGTGCATTCTTGTACATCGAATACTTCTTCAATACTCCAACTAAATTCACGTGATATATTAAGTACATATTTTATTAAATCTCTCCTACATGTATCGGTGTGTTATGTACCATCTTCAGGAAGAACATCTTATTACTTGCTCAAAACCATCTGCTTCTTACAGTATTGTTGTGTATATTACAATGGTAATGCCACAGAACATAAAATACACAAACTTTTATAGACTTGCAGTGTGCTTTTACAGTGATTAAGACAATATTGTGCTTGTTGTTATGTGTGCTAAAAACCTTTAAAAATATAATTAAAATCCTTTTTTTAGTGCATTAGTGTATGTTGACTCTGAACGGCTGATGCTAAGTAGGAGATATTTAATATATATATATATAGTTAATATACCGTGTGCATTTGGATGGAATGTTGAAGAGGAAGAGGTATTCGATATACTTATTTACTGTTTAGAATTTTCCTACAGGGACGGACAGAACCCACAAAATTTTCAGTCAGGATGTCCGGATTCCTGACCGAGATTCGAACAGGGAACAAATCAGAAGCATCACTAGATACTTCATCTCACTGAATGGTGTGTCAAAGAATTCCGTAGTCAATTAAATGTAAATAACATAAGTACCAATATTTACCATCATGTACTATTTATTCAAGAAATGGAAAAGCTCAAATACGCAGTGAGCTGCAAGACCGACGGATAAGTGTTTCATTTCCATTCCGTAAAGATATTTGTTTCTCCTCCAAAGCGTCCATACTGATTTGGGGTTCACCCAACCCTTTACTCAATGGGAACTGGGGGTAAAACGGCCGGAAGAGTGAAGGTAACCACTCACATCCATCTAGTGTTGAAAATTAATAAGAACTGGAGCCTTACGTCCACAAAAAGACAACACTCACAACGGTATGTGTTGCCAGTCTTTTATCTTATACGACGTATTTAGCACTGCGTCATAGAATAGGTACCAGGATGTTTCAACACTGCTGCTATCCGATTTTAACCAAAATGGGAACGTAATGACATCCATTAATAAACTCAAAATCAGATTTCATGAAATTCGTACAGAGATTCTCGAATTTAATGTTTTGTGGACCGTGCATCGTGATATATCCGTACAACAAGAACCAACAGGATATACTATTTACTTTCAGTTTATTTCAATAATTAACTTCTACTTGTTTCGAGCAGTAAGCCTCCTCGAAACATGTAGAGGTTAATTACTGTAAATCTTTCAATATGCAACATTACGGAATCCCATTTCAGATTCATTAAATATTCCGGACGACGTTTCATCCGGGCGGCAACGGAAGTGTAACGTCAGATATCGTGAACAGCCGATTCAGGTGGGACTATAGGTGGCGCCTGTGTCATGCAGGCACGCATGCGTAGATAGCCGCTTGAACCCGCGGGATACAAGACGACATGGGGAGCGGAAATCTGTGTGAACACAAGGAACAAGACAGCTGTAATAGTCACATCCGCTTCCGGTGTTAATAACAACTCGACATGTTGCTCACCCTTCAACCATTTAAATAAAAGAGTTTGTTGATTACTATCAAGTTACATCAGTTGTAGTTATCAGTGTAGTCTGAGAAACAGCTGACTTCTAGCATGACAGCCGGTGTTTAAGTGTGGATAAAAATTATTGTAGTTCCATAATTATCACCAAGAAAGCTCTGTGCTAACCAACGTTTGATTCTTTGTTATACCACAGTTTTAATTGCTAATATTTTTGACACTATCCCAGTCGCAATTGTTGTCAGGGCATTCTGTGTACTGTACGAGATCAGATTTCAAGTAAGTGCCTGAAAACAAACAGTGTTACTAGTGGTGTGGAGTGACACTTATAGGATTTGTATTCAAGGATTTTGACCTGCTCCTGTGACAAGTCCAGAGACTGACACTGACAGCTGTTCTCAGGACTGCAGATTGACATTGAAATATACGGCGAAGTGTGAGGTGTTGGTATAGTGAATGTTGGTCGGTTAGACCGGTCCGATTTGTGCGCATGAATTTCTGACGGATCAGTACGCCGATTTCCAGGCTGCATATCCTGCAAGTTGTCTTCCTGATTTTCTCATGGATGCTACATCGCAATGAGTCATAAAGGTAACTTTTAATCCCAATTCTTATCGCTGTATTCACAAAATTGGGAAGTCGATAACTGGTGGATGGCAAAGCAAGTCGAACCACCAGGAGACGGTTCTTAAGTCTTATACAAAATACTGAAGTATTTAGATGTTAAATGACAACAAAGCAATTGTGTTTGTCTGACTATTGACAAACACAATTCTTTTCTGTCAGAATCGTAATTTAAACAACTATTTGACACTGACGTTATTTATTTATAATACCGAAAGCCTTGATATTGTCATTCATTATGAAACCGTTCAGGGCTATAATTCTTTTCAGATAAACATGAGTATTATAGAAGGACGATATTACAGTACATATAAAAAGTAGAGTGGGAAGGTTTGGATTGTATTTATTTGGCTCAGGATGGGGATCAGTGTGTGGCTGTTGTGCGCAAGGTACTAAATTTCATGGTCCACAAAAGACGGGGATTTCTTGAGAAGCTCAGGAACTATCCCTTTCTCGCTGACAACTGCCCCTGGAATTAGTTACTATAGACGGTTACTGGCCGCTTGCAAAAAGCAGGGGATTTTATATCTTACAGTTCTTTGGTGGAAAGATACATGGTCATAATTTACAGTCGATTCTCACCATAAATGTCATGAAGCAACGTTTACTTTTATCTTGCACAAATACATAAATTTATTTTCTTATTTTCGGGAACCTTTTTGATGAAATGAGAAAAGTTCACTGTGTTGTTGTTGTTGTTGTTGTTGCTGTTTTTTAGTTCCGTCATTCTGGTTTCGCGTCTAAAATGTTCAGATTGACTATATGGTATAGTACAGTTTCGTTACTTTTATGCTTCTTAGGACAGCCTCAATTCATAGTAACTCGAAGTGTCTGAACCCTACCGCGAAGTGTAGAGAAGACAGAATTTTAATGCTGAGACCAGGGTCTTTTCGTATAAGACGTTTACAAGGTCGCTGAATTGTGTTGGAAACAACTTGTTTATGTTCTTATTTGCATCAGGTCATCTGGTTCATTCAGTTTGTGGCCTTAACGTTTGGAGTCTCCTGTATTATGTCAACAAGTGGTAGTGTACAGTCAGCAGTCAGCAACACAGCTGTAAGGCCCGTTATAAATCAGCAGAATTAAATTGTCAACAACATTTTTCTGAGAGCCTCTAATCTCTCTTTATAATCAGGAAACTACGAAACATTCTACATAATAAAGACAATATGTTCAACACAACTACTTTTCATTATAAAATAGTATTTGACTTTATAAAACGCTGCATGTTTCGACCTTTAACGGTCATCATCAGGAGTTAATATGTAAAAGGATGGCCCTCGAATGTTTTGAACTGTTATATTCCTAAGAAAGAAATCGCTTTCTTACAACCTAGACCGTACAGGTTTGAGACACGTTGCGTTTTACAAAAACAAAAGATTTTCTTAAAAAAATAAAAAGCAATTGTATTGACTGCACTGTCTTTTTACTTAGTTTGTGTAAGGCCAAGAAATGTCTTCTCTAAAGATTACGGAGTTTTCGTTCAGGGTTGAGCCTACGTGTATTACAAGTGACTACGTCTGTAATACAACACGAATAATTCCAGAGGCACGTGGAATCCGAACCAAGGAGTAACTATGTGAAAGACAGTTGCTTACAGACGCATCTGTGAGACTAGGATTTGAATCTAGAATTCCACGATATACGACAAATGGACAAAGAATTTTAAACTGACGAAGTTTAAAATACCAATATAATAAATCACACATATCGCGACTAGGCGAACATAAAAATATTGAACTAAAACACAGTTTTACTGGATACGGACTAGTTCAGCCAGTGACGCAATTGGTCAGTCGCTGGGAAAAAAAAGTAGCTCCGTAATTTAAATTAACATTTTATTAAAATATAACCAACTAATTGCACCAATACGTGATACTAGTGCAATTAGTTGGTTATATTTTAATAAAATTCAATTATTGCACGGTAAAAACATGAAAATATTAAATTAACATGTTTTACTATGTACTAACTTATCTGCCATGCATTAATTTCAATAACTAATTTATTAAAATTTGGTAAAACCTCAAAATTTTTGCTTAAGAACTCCTGCGGGTCTTCGTAAGTGTCAGGTTTTATAAGATTTTAAAGAACTAAAATCTGGAGAAAACGTTCGTAAAACATTTCAGTTTGCTACGTAACGCCAGTCCCTTCAGAGAGCTTCCAGTTATTACATTTGCAGAAAGTATGGTTAGACGGGCAAACATGGCGAAGTTAACAGGCACAGTCTAAAACATACGATTGTTACTGCGCCAAAACTATGACTAACTATGCAAATAGTAACAACACATGCAATTATCCCTGTCTAATTTTATTATCTCTTAATTAACATCTAACTACCTAAATACCTAACTAATTTTGGTCCCGACAAGAAGTTATATTGCGGTTCAAATTGGAAGAGCAGGTTATTTTGTGTTACATGTGATGTAACTGTAAAGTTTATAGTTCTTTGGAATGTGACATCGTGCAATCTGGTTTCTTCTACCCTGCATCATCGGCAACCTTACACTAGTCTACATGGCGTCGCAGCCCAGGACACGGGAAACTTCTGTGAATTCCCTGTCTTAGTTCTACAGAATTCCTCTCCTTTTTTCACCACAGAGGCATTCAATCACCTGGCCAATAATGAGTAATTTGTTCTGCCCTGAATACGACCATTTTCGTACCTACATCTATCCACCAAACTACACGCCTTTATATTCACCCCTCCCCCCCCTCAAGGCGCAACATCCCCTAGAGAACTAGGGCCTCCTCATTATCTAGGCTTCAACATCACACTCAGACACACCACATTCAGCAGGACTCCTCTGTAGGAGTGATCAGCCCGACGCAGAAAACTCCACCTGACAACACACAACACTCACAAGAGAGGACATCAATGCTCCCGGCGGAATTCGAACCCACAATCCCAGCAAGCGAGCGGCCGCAGACCCTCGCCTTTGACCACGCGGCCACCGGGGTCGACCGCCTTCACATGTACCGCTGTTATAAGTTCAAATCTCACAAACAGTCTGTCACGTTACTCATTCACGTAATTTACGCGTCCGAGTAGCAAACTGAGCCTTGAAGATTGAAGACTTGCGGGTCGTGACACTGTTTCGTTTCAACTATCCTTCAAAATGGCAGTGACTACTTAGCAATCGGCACAGAGTAACATCACAGAAGACTTAAATTTTCAAAAAAAAAAACCTCTGAGACGAACTCAAATCTCGTAACTTTAAGTTTGGTCAGCTTATCTACACATTCATTAAAAGAAATCAGTCTTACCTTTTAAACCGTTCTTTCGAAGAAATAAATATATTTCGATCAAACATCTAGCTCGATATCGTGGTAATATTACTTTATTTCTCTGGAGATTTGACAACACTGACGTGTGTCGTTTGGTGTGTAGTTCCGTATCCAGGCAACCGTATCGGAGCCGATACTCTGATCTGCTCACACGTCACAAATATAGATTTTGCCAAATAAACAGTTCAGATGTACATCTGATACATTTCTAAATAGTTCCAAAGATCTCCAAATAAACTAGACATAAGTTGTTTGTATAATACGTGCGAAGTATACAGAAGAGAATTTATTGCAAAGTGGTGAAATGTAATGAAGCGAAAGACAAAAGGAAGCAAGTTTCCAACTTTAAACTCTCATAATAGCTACGATTATGTCAAGGGAATAGAAAAGGCATTGGGTATGAAATTATATGCATAAACTCGAGGTGAAATGGAGCGGTAGGAAATTTAGATGGGGTTAAGCCAAATGAGAGGGTAGTGAAGTGTAGTTGGGTGAAGTGTAGTGAAGTGGAGTGAAGGTCTTAGTAACATTATTAGAAGATAAATAGACCATATGAAATTTGCTGCTTATATGGCTTTTTCGCTTTTCACATTCATTCATATTATTTCATTTCTATTTTGTACCATTGCATATATGGTTGTATGTTTTGTACGCTACTATTTAATTTTGTATATTATGTATTCTTATTGTTATGTTCATGTATTCTCATTGTTATACAGCTTCTGTTCTATGTATTCTGTTTCATTGTGTTGTTCTGTGTATTGTTTGTGTGTAAACGTGTACTGTACTACTGCCAACGGGTATCAACCAAAATGCAATTAAAAATATATCACATATCAAATAAAGAAGAAATTTTTCACAAATTAATGTGTAAAAACCCAAATAGAGACTTGGTACACATAACAGACCTACACAAACCTACGGCGTTCTGGGATATGATGGATGCCAGTATTCTGGCAGATTTGTTCCTGCGAAATTTCGGTAGCCATCTACCAGAATACACGGCATCACATCCCAGAAAACTTCCTTCTTGTCACCCTCACGAAGACGTCACTTCCCAGTTTCATATGAATTTCATGAGCAAAGTCTAACGTGTTGTGTCTTACATTCTACAAACAGCAGCAAGGTGTGAGTTTTGTAATGTTTCAGGGAGTCTGATTTTAAAATGTATCGGAATGTTCTGTTACATATATATTGAGAGTCTTTGTATTCAGAGATCTCAGTGTAACAGAACATCAAACGGAAACACGAGAAGAAATTAATATATATGAAGTCGCACTGTATTTCTCTGAAATTCGAAGACGCTTTTAGAATATAAACATTTTGAAATTAGTGGAACTAAATTTCATTGCCGGCCTCCGCTAGGAACCCTGAAACTTCCTCGCCAATTTATTTAAATATTAAGAGCACAGTATTAACTATAGGTACAAAATGCTTTAACATTCAAAAGCTCTTCAGTTTGTCAATAATGTGTTAACGAGTTTCTTTTCAGTTGCAGAATAAACAGTATTTATAGTACCTAAAATGGCACAAGGACTGCCTCCTCCCAGACCTTTTCCCTATCCACGCTGCCGTTCGACACCGTGTGGTCTGAGTCAAACCTCAACAACCTTAAATAAAGTATAAATAAGTACATAAATAAATAAACGTGCTAGCCGATGTAAATTCGAAACTCCAAATGTTATTAACAACCGATGAATAATTTCGGAGATGAAAGGTGATGCAATTTAACACTTCAGTCTTTTGGGATATTATGCCGCGTGAGTTGTTTGTTAGAAGCCATCCTTTTGAATGTCGCTCTTAAAACCGATCCTAATAATTACCACTCCCATCCCCCCCTCCCCCGGGCTCAGCACATTTTAGGCGCGCTCGCTAAATAACGAAAGGCGACTATTAGCTTTGTTATGTCTGTACGTCTGTCCGCTTGGAACTCGGCTTCCAGTCGACGGATTTTCACGAAATTTGATATTTGAGCATTTTTTAAAAATATGTTCAGAAAATTCAAATTTACTTAAAATCTGACAAGAATAACGAGTACTTTACATGAAGACCTATGTATATTTTTGATCATATCTCGCTCAGTTCTTCTTAGAATGAGAAACGATTCAGCCAAATTTGTAAAGAAAATCAAAACACACTTTTTGTTCAATAACTTTTTGTTTTTTAAAATCGTGCCGTTTATGAGATGACGTGAAAATTACTGTATAGCCGGACAGGCCACAAATGACCGTATGGTACATGCGCATTGCATGTTGGATGCCTAAGACTAAAATACACGCTCGGAATATGTAATACTTATTGCTTTTCCACGGCAGCAGTGGTTGCACGAACGCGCCTCATTGTTACGTTACAGTACAATGACTGTATATTCTGTTCTGAAGATGGGTTGTAGCATTTCATCTACGTGGAAACGTGAAACATCACTTCACAGTACAAGACAAAACTCTTTTCTGGCCTTTGTTTAGCGACACTGACAGTAGCTCAGAATGTATGGCGTTGAATGGCAGTATGATTGATGAATGACTGACAAGGATGTTGAAGGAAGTGGTCGTGGCCTAATTGAGACAAAATCCCAGCATTTTCCTGAAGGAACTAAGGAAAACCACTGAAAACTTCCGTCAGGGGAGCCGACGATCTGCCCAGCCTTCGAGCCAAACATCCTAAATACAAGTCTAGAGAGTTAGTGCTGCACCAGCCTGCTCGGTATAACCTATGCTGTTGTTTTTAATCATGCAGGTGTTTTCTACGTGCTCCTGTCACGTAAATTATTTCTATTCCTCAAGTGTACTGCTTGTCCTCCATCCATGTACGTAATAAAAATAAGAGTGGGGATTGGAGGGGAACCAGTGATAACACAAATATGTCTGTAAACAGAGATAGAAGAAGGTAACTTCATACGTAGAACAGAGATAAATGAAAGAATTGAAGTGGAGAGAGATAATAGACGAGTGTACACAGAAAGCGGGGAGGGGGGGTAGGGGTAAGTTATCGTCGTCAGAGGGGTAATATGTAAACTGTCCTAAAATAAAATAGACGCTTCGATGTTACATACAGTTTGGTGTGCTTGTGGAATGGTCAGCGAAAGTTTACACAAATCAAAATATACACGATCCGTTACTGGCCTTTTGTTAAGAGCCAAAATCTATTTTGGAACTGATTCAAACGTTGCAGTCTCCCAGCTGTCACAAAATAAACGTGAGTTTTATTTATATCAACATTATATCAAATTTTTGAAAATAAATATATTGTGAATTCTGAAGTCAAACGAGGAGTGAATTGAAGGTAAGGAAATGCTTGTAACAAATTTATTAATCTAAAATATCAGACTGTAAACTAGACGTTTCTTAATAACCTTTTAAATTTAACAAGCGCTGAAATGTGTAAACAGAGAGTCCCAGTGTGTTTTGTATCACATCTACCGAACTACGCAGAGCAGAGTCTTTCTTGATTAGACATTCAGTTGTTCGGAAGCTTCCTGCATTTAACGGAAACCAAAATTTCATGCCCACATCCGCAACAGCCAGCCTCTGGTTCCTACCCCAAGCACGTGCACCCAGTGCACCCTTTCCCCCACACACAATTACTTTCAAATGCATTTCAATGTTATATTCCCATCTATCTCTAGGTCTTCCAAGTCCTTTCTTCCTTACGGATAACATAGCAAATCATGAAACAACAGTTACGTTTTACAAGAATGTGCACCTGAACAATGTATTGAAATAGACTGTATTAATAAAACCTAGTATTACAATTACTAACATTCACAGAAGTACATCAACTTCACTTTTTTGTTGTTGTTGCAGACGTCTCAGTATTTTGTGCACTTGTACAGTACGTACTGCACGTGTTATGATGTAAAATATAAACTGACTTTTTAAACAAATATTATCGCATATTCTACGCATATTCCAAGAATGGTAAATGCGAAGTGGAAATAATAATAACAACAACAATAATAATAACTCGAATTTTTAGATATGGCGAAGCTTAGACACTGGACTTGCGATCTGCGAAATTAGTGAATCAGTATATAAATGTAATTCCGTACCATATATTATACATTCGTTTTGTCTGCTTAACTGAGTAATGCTCTATATAGAACTCTGTAGATCTAATATTATCTTATCTCTACGAACATAATACAAATACAGTACTGATCTATAAACACGTTTCCTTGCTACATGCTGCCATAAACGGTTCTGAATTTTTGCATTACATTTACGATTACTCGGTCTATGGTCTTTGTTCTTTATCTAAGGTTCCCAAATAAGCACCAAGTTGCGATATCTGTGCCTGCTTTATCTTCGGGTGAGAGTGTGGGGAGCGGAAACGAGTAAAGTGCATCTAAAAATATGAAATTTAATTACCGATTTTTTAAAAAACTGATAATAACATTTCAGCAGTGTCAGAAATAAAAGTAGCCTGCACGAGTACATAAAATTAACAGTGATACAATAATAATAATAATAATAATAATAACAACAACATACGCCCTGTTGCACAATGAAACATGATGGTTATTTAAGTAATTCAGAATATGTGATAGCATCGGACAATAGGACGACTTCTGAAGCCCGAAAATTGGGAATTTTGGAAATTAGTTCCTACTCCGTTCTGCGATCTTGCATAGTGAAGTTTGTTTCAAATATGATATTCACAAAAGCAGCCTGTTACTTCAAATCCAGTTTGTACCTCACACAGAACACAGTAAGCCGTAGCACTGGCCACATTCTTGATGCTGTTTAGGGAAACTATCGTTGTCATTGTGAGAATCATAAGAAACGCATAAATATGATGTGTGTGCGAAATGCAGTGTCTGTAATATCGTAGCAGGTGGTGACCTAAACGGTTAGAGAATAGTGAATAAGAAAAAAGTGGAAGGGAAAGAACGTGGCATATGTCGGGTGCTACATCAACATTGTACTGGAGGGACTAAAGAAAGCCACTAAAATCCTCTGTGATGATCGTCGGGCCAAATTTTGAAAACGAACACTTCGGCATACGAGGGAATGCTAAACACTCTGAGCACATCGTTCGGAATATTTCTTTAAGAAACTTCGTGTAACAGTCATTTCATGAACTGGTCGTCCATTAAGTCAACTATCAGTCAGCAACACGCGGCCATATTACGGTCGCCAGCAGATCGACAGCTATCAGTATTACCCACAAAACACGACTGGCATCTGCTACAGATGACGTCACAGCTTCAAATCATTAAATCCAAACTCTGCTCTGAAAGTGCACTTTAGAAGCGAGAGGTTCCTTCCAGGGTCGGAAATATTAACAGATTCCGGTACAAACCATGCTGTTCTACAATACAACTAAATACGACGAAATTGAATATTATTTGAAATGTATGTTACCATAATGAACACAGGACCTGCACATTAACCATGATTTTTGTCAGTTCACACGTCACTGACGCTACTGAGGATGTAAGCAATTAATCCGATTTTAAAGGAGAAGCCATGTTAGTGGCTTATTGTGTGGAATCATGCAGTGGTCTTGGTAGACGGACTCATCCCCAGTGGCAAGAGAATACCAGACCTTAAACATGTTTTATGATTTGATACGAACGGAGTGACGAAGAAAATAATAAAAACTATCACGCCAAATCACTTCAATTTATCAACCAACGAATTCATATATAATTTCACATAAGACACTTTTAAAACATTTTAAAACACTCCGAAATGTTTCGACCTAGCCAGATCATCATCAGGGAGCTTTGTTCCTTGCTAAAGTTATGTTACAGTATTCACAATTCAATTCGTATTTGCAAACGAGGTGTTGTGGCAGCATATAATGTTGTGTAGGAATGTGTTGTGCTTCGTATGAAGCACACCGAGCCACTGCTCCACAGCACATTCCTACACAACATTATATGCTGCCACAACACCTCGTTTGCAAATACGAATTGAATTGTGAATACTGTAACATAACTTTAGCAAGGAACAAAGCTCCCTGATGATGATCTGACAAGATCGAA